>Ga0302278_10000697_pt1 | contig 42478 bp, 40 predicted proteins | sample III_Bog_N3_2_FD_194543 | JGI IMG/M metagenome (GOLD analysis project Ga0302278, IMG submission 194543) | Peat permafrost microbial communities from Stordalen Mire near Abisko, Sweden - III_Bog_N3_2 | ecosystem: Environmental > Terrestrial > Soil > Wetlands > Peat | place: Sweden: Abisko...
CACGGCGATCTGCAGCGCATCCGCACTCATCGCCAGGATAAACGCAATGCGAAATCGCATCATCGGCGAAAGGTTAAGATCATCCTGAGTCACATCAACCTGCTTCCGGAGCGTGCCAGTTCCTCCATCTTACGATGCCACCGTCCCGCCGGAGGGTATCCGAGCCCTAGCTTTCACCCGCATCTACGCTGCCCCGCAACGTTCCAAAGTTTCCGATACCCCCCCAAACCGCCGCTCCCTCCGCGCAAATTCCTCCAGCGCCGCATCCAGATCACCTTCATCAAACTCCGGCCACATCCGATCCGTAAACACCAACTCGGCATAAGCGCATTCCCACAACAGAAAGTCGGAAAGCCGCTTCTCGCCGCCAGTCCGAATCAGCAGATCCACCTCGCCGCTCTGCACGGCCATCGTCTCCGTCAACAAGCTGCAAACCAAGTCAGGCGACGCCTTCCCCAGGCTCTTATCGCCGGCGAAAGCCTCCGCAGCCGCCCGCGCAATTGCCTCGCGCGAAGAGTAATCAACGCCAACGCATATATGGATCGACCGCCCTCCGGCCGTTGCGCATTCAGCCTCCTCAATTGCCTGCACCACCGGTTGCGGCAGCCGATCCCGCCGGCCAATCACCTGCAGCCGCGCGCCTCGCTGCTTCAGCCGCTTCGTTTCCAGCCGTAAAAACGCACGCAGCAGCCAGAAAATGCTGCGCACCTCCGATTCCGGCCGCCTCCAGTTATCCGACGAAAATGCGTAAAGCGTAAGCCGCGCGACGCCCGCATCCAGCGCCCGCTCTACCACCCTCCGCACGGCCGCCACTCCAGCGCGATGCCCCGCCACACGTGGCAATCCTCGCCGCAACGCCCACCGCCCGTTCCCATCCATAATGATCCCCACATGCAGCCCTTCCCGCTCCGCTCTTCGCATCAAGCGCCGTCCCTTGGCGAGCCGGTTCCAGCCTGCGCCATCCCGCCCGGCACCGGTATCGAGCTATACCAGTCAATCCTGCGTGTGAAGTACATCGTCGCCGCAACCGCCAAAAAGCTTGAGATCGCTCCAATCAGCAACGCGTCGTCTTCAAGGCGTAGAAGCAGATAGATCAACACATACAGCAGGCTGAAGACGACCAGCGCTCTCATCCCCTGCCGCCTGCTCGTGAACACCCACCCCGCATTCGTCGAAAGCAGCGTCACCGTGCCGCCGCCCGCCAGCAGAAACGCATAATCGAATCCAATCTTCTCCGCCAGCGATAAAAGCAGAAGGAAAAAAATGATCTGCGCAGTCCCAACCAGAATGTACTGTGCCGGGTGTACGCGCTTGCCTGATGTAGCCTCGAAAATGAAGTAGGTAAGGAACACCAGCCCCAGAAAAAGCGGCACATATTTCATCGAACGCTTCATCGACCGATACGTATCCGCGGCTCGTATGGAAGTTCCAAGCAGCGTCTGCTGCCCTCCCATATAACCGCTCATTACCTTTGCGGCGTCCTCGGCTCGCTGCGCCCTCTCATCCACCAAATCTCCAACAACAAATGTTGGAGTGGTCATCAACATTGCCAGCAAACACACAACGATAAGTTTTACGCCCATCGACCGGGATTGCGTTCTCGCTTCCCCGCCCGCCGACATCACCGAAAAATCACTCATCTCTTCCTCTCCTCCTCATACTTACTTTGCAGTGCAAAGTAACTCCCCAAAAAAATATCTACACCCGCGAAGGTGCCAGCCGATGCTTCACCCCCGACCCCTCGGCCGCCTTGGCCGCATCCTTAACCACCTGCTCCAGCGTCGCAAGATACTCCAAATACCGCGCCCGCCCCGACCCCGTAATCCTGCAAGTCGTCAGCGGCCGATTGCGATCCGTCGTCTTCACAATCTCCACCATCCCCGCCTCCTCCAGCACCTTCAAATGCCGATTCAGATTTCCATCCGTCAAATCGCAAAGCTGCTTCAAATCGCCAAACGCCAGCCCCTTGGGATTCGTAATCAGCGACGTCAGCACACTCAGCCGCGCCCGCTCGTGAATCACGCGATCCAGCCCCTCGTACGCAAACCGCCCTTCCACATGGGGAACTTCAGCCATCGTTCCTGCCCTCCCTCATCGCGAAAAGCAGAATCCCCGCCACCAGCATCTGCCCCGCACCATACGACACACCCATCCCCCACGGAGACAGCGCCCGATTGTCCCCCAGCGCCAGCGAGCTCAACCCCGTCAGCAGATACCACACACCCGCGGCCAACGTCGCACGCGGCAAAAACCGGCACGACGCAAACACGCCCAGGCTGAAAATCACTTGCCACATCCCCGGCAGCATCCACTGCGTCCCTGGAACAAACCGCAGCAGGACATACGTCACCAACCCGCCCACGCCCACCGACGGCAGAAACTGCTCCACGGCCATCCGAATCATCTCGTCGGCCATCCCCGTGTGCATGCGGCGCGTCCGCGCATACATCTCAATCCCAATCAAGGCTGCGGACACGGCCGCCGTCACAATCCAAATCGTCAGATACTCGGCAATATGGTTCGCCGCATCGGGCACATACACCGCCTGCGCGCAAGCAGCCGCCAACGCCAGCAGCCCCGTACCCGCCAGCGTCGCCGGCCCATAGCCACGAAACTCCGTAGCATGCGCCACCTGCCTGCGAATACTGCTGATGTCGCCCAACGCCTTATTCAGATCATTCATGGCTATTCACTTTGTAATGCAAAGTAACAGCAATCCAGAACGCTTGTCAACTCGCCCTTCGCCAGCCGGACGGGAATAACGCCAGCGAGGACATGTCCGCCCTGCGTGGTAAAATCCGACAAGTCTTTCCCCAAGACTTGTAAGTGCACAATTCCCCACCACCACTGCGCAACCCGGCATTTGCCTGCGCTTAAAACGCCTGTCTAGAAAGCTGTGCGGATTCCATAGCGCAGCCGGAGGTCGAATGCTCTTTCCCTTTGCCGCGCGCCTCGCGCAGCGCTTTCACCATGCGCCGCTCCTTGCCTTGTCACTCGCACTCGCAGCCCTGTCGCTCTCGCCGCTCGCCCAAAGCCAGCAGACCATCAACGTAGCCAACGGTGACGTTGCTGGGTTCATCACCGCGATTCAGACGCTGAACGCCAACAGCGGCGGCACCATCGACCTGGCCAGCGGCGGGACATATTCCGTCACCGCCCCCTCCGACTGGTGGTATGGGCCAAACGCATTCCCAGCCATCGCCAGCACCATCACCATCAACGGCAACGGCGCCACCATCAGCCGCGCTTCCGGCTCGCCCAAGTTCCGTTTCTTTTATGTCTCGGGCGGCTTCTCCACCCTTCCCGCCGGCAGTCTTACGCTGAACGATCTCACGCTGACCGGCGGCCTGGCACAAGGCGGTAACGGCGGGGCAGGGTTTAGCGGCGGCGGCGGCGGCGGCGGTTTCGGCGGCGCCATCTATAACCAGGGTGTCCTTTCGCTGGACTCCGTTACCTTGGCCCAGAACAGCGCTCTGGGCGGTTCCGGCGGCGGAGCCCTGACGGCGGAAACAGGTGGAGAGGCGGGCGGCGGCGGCATCGGTGGGGATGGCGGATCGACAAACCAATACTCAGGATCGGATGTCGGTGGAGGCGGAGGGTTCAAAACAAGCGGAGCTTCCGGGCGAAACGGCGGCAGTTTCACAGGCACTGAAGGCGGCTGCACGAGCTTTACCGTCTCGGGATCGACGATCATCTACGGCGGCGGCACCTCGGCATGGGGCGGTAACGGTGGTTCTACGGTTTATTCCCCCGCGGACGACAACGCAGGAGCAGGAGGAGGAGGAGGAGGAGGCTACTCTCCGGGACAAAATGGCCAGGGACCCGCCAGCCCATTGTCCTCTGCAAACGGACAAGATTCGGGAGGGGCGGGGGCCTATGCCGCCGGTGCAGGCGGCAACGGGGACGACACCCTGGGTACCCCCGGTTGCTCGGGAGGAGCATTCGGAGGCGGCGGCGGAGGGTCCGGGTACGAAGGCGGAGGAGGAGGAGGGATCGGCGGGGGCGGTGGCGGCGGGTCGTTCCAAGCCGGTTACGGCGGATTCGCGGGAGGGGGTGGCGGCGGCTATTACCCTGCTGGGGGCGGTTTCGGCGGTGGCGGCGGTGGGACGTATAACCCCAGTCAAGGTGGGGGAGCAGGAGGATTCGGCGCGGCTTCAGGAGAGCCGGGCAACTCTACGGGTCGAGCTGGGCAGGGCGGCGGCGGCGCGGGCTTGGGGGGAGCCATCTTCAACCAGTTGGGCACCGTAAACGCGACTTCATCCGCTTTCACCTCCAACTCCGCTTCCGGCGGACCAGGATACGGAACCTCGAGCGGCTTCGGCGGCGCAATCTTCAATCTCAACGGGTCGGTGTCCCTCACTGACTTTACGTATTCCGGGAACACGGCCCTTGATTCCACCAGCACGCCCGACGGAGGCGCAGTGGTTTATAACTTGTCGCACAATGGCGGCAATACCACGGCTATCCAGACCTCCACAGCCGTGCTCGTCGTGTATGGCGCGAGGATCTCGACCACGAACGGTGACATCCAAAACAATCAGGCGAATGGGACAGCCACTGTCTATAACGGCGTATCCTCCATCAATGAGTTGACAGTCTATTTCTCAGCCGGCGGTACGCTGAATTCCATCCAGGTGCTCACCGGAGGCGCGCCAAACCTGGACTTTAAGCTTATAAGCGGCGGAACGTGCGCCATCGGAACTGCATACACGGCAGGTGAATCCTGCACCGTAAACGTGGCCTTTGCGCCTATCTACGCAGGGCTGCGCTCCGGCGCCATACTCCTTACCAATTCGAGCGGCGCTGTGCTCGCAAGTAAATATATTTCCGCGATCGCCCAGAGCCCGCAAATCACCTACAGCTCGACCACCAGCATCGGTATCGGCAGCGGGTGGAATATTCCGGGGAGCGTCGCGGTTGACGGTGCCGGGAATGTCTACGTAGCAGACTCCGGAAACAATCGCGTCGTCAAGATTCCGTCCACCAATAACGGATACGGCTCGCCCGCCACCATCGCCAGCGGCGGTAACCCAAACGCCGTTGCCGTGGACGGTGCAGGCAATGTCTTCTACACCAACTACACCACGGTCGTTGAACTGCCCTTCAACGGAACCAGCTATGGCTCACCCATTAGCATTTCCGACCAACTGTCTCCCGGCTGGGCAGACCCCACTGGCATTGCCGTCGATGGCGCGGGAAATTTATTCGTCCTCGATTACGGCAACAATCAAGTCGTCGAGGTTCCGTGGACCGGAAGCGCCTACAGCACGGGCATTGTCATCGGCCCCTCCAGCGACTTCTTGTTCCCAACCGGCCTTGCCATCGATAGCTCCGATAACGTCTATGTCGCAGACGGCAGCATCAACGCCATCCTTCAGCTCACCTATTCGAGCTCAGGATACGGCGGCCCAAACTATCTCGGCAGCGGCTTCGTTCAGGTCTCCAACGTAGCCGTCGATGCCACTGGCAACGTATACGCCGACGACGCGGCAGGCGGTACCATCTCCCGCATACCGTGGACTGGTTCCGGATGGAGCAGCCAGACTACGGTCCTCAGCGGCCTCAGCGCTCCCAACGGCGTCGGCCTTGACGGCCAGGGCAATATCTACGTCGCAGCGGGGTTCTCGACAGTTGAGAAGTTCACCGTCACCAACCCGCCCGCGTTCAGCTTCTCAACCCCCACCCCCGTTGGCTCAATCGACACCGCCGACGGCCCGCAGACAGTAAGCCTGTTCAACATCGGCAACCAGCCGCTCGTCTTCACAACGCCAGCCTCCGGGACCAACCCGAATTATCCCGCCGGCTTCCCGGCAAACACCGGCGATGGCAGCTTATGTACCTCCGCCGCTCAACTGGCCGAAGGCGCAAGCTGCGATGTCTCGGCGAACTTTGCTCCTCTCGACATCGGGACAAACACCGGAAACATCGTGCTGACCGACAACGCGCTCGGCCTGCCCAATGCAACCCAGAGCATCCCCGTTACCGGCGCAAACAACCAGCAAACGCAGGACATCACCTTCACGCCGCCCACATCGCCGGTCTATTACGGCGTCTCCCCCATCACCCTCGTAGCCACCGGCGGCGCATCCGGCAATCCCGTCATATTCAGCATCATCTCCGGCCCAGGTAACGTAAGCGGCACCAACGGCACAACCCTCACCATCACCGGCGTAGGCACGGTCGTCATCGCCGCCAACCAGGCCGGCAACGCCAGCTACACCGCCGCGCTCCAGGTTACCCAAAGCATCGTTGTCAATCCACCCCCCGCTGTCCTCACCAGCCCCACGCCTGGAATCACCACGAAACTGGGCACCACCAACGTGCTCTTCCAATGGACCACCGCCCCCGGCGCAACCGACTACCAACTCAACCTCGGCACAACTGCGGGCGCAAGCAACGTGTTCCTGTACAAAGGCACGGCCACCTCCGTAACCGCAGCCACCCTGCCCGCAAACGACGTAACCGTCTACGCAACGCTCTACTCAAAAATCAATGGAGTCTGGCTGTCCAACGCCTACGAATATACCGAAAGCGGCATACCCACTCCTGCCGCGCTCACATCGCCAACCCCCGGAACAAGCACCATCCTCGGCACAACCAACGTGCAATTCGAGTGGAACGCCGGGATTGCCGTTGCCGATTACCAGCTCAATCTAAGCGCTGTTGCAGCCGGTGGCAGCGAGCTGTACTTATACAAAGGCACCGCCCTGGCAGCGACCGCACCCTCCCTGCCCGGATACGGCGCCAAGCTCTACGCACGCCTCTACTCAAAGATCAACGGAGTCTGGCAGTACATCGACTACCAATACACCGAAGGCGGCACACCCACTCCCGCCGCACTAACCAGCCCCACGCCCGGCATAGGCACCACCCTCGGCACCAGTAGCGTGACCTTCCAATGGACCGCCGGAATTGGGGTCGCCAACTACCAGCTCAACCTCAGCGCCATTGCAGCCGGTGACAGCGACCTCTACTTATACAAAGGCACGGCCCTCACCGCAACCGCAGCCTCCCTGCCCGCAAACGGCGCCAAGGTCTACGCACGCCTCTATTCAAAGATCAACGGAGTCTGGCAGTACAACGACTACCAATACACCGAAGGCGGCATTCCCACCCCCGCCACGCTAACATCGCCCACCCCGGGGTTAGGCACCATCCTCGGCACCACCAGCGTGACCTTCCAATGGACCGCCGGAATTGCCGTAACCGACTACCAACTCAACCTCAGCGCCGTAGCGGCCGGTGACAGCGACCTTTACCTATACAAAGGCACTGCCCTCACAACCACCGCACCCACACTCCCTGCAAACGGCGTCAAAGTCTACGCAAGGCTCTACTCCAAAATCAACGGCGTCTGGCAATTCAACGACTACCAATACACCGAGCAGTAACGATAACGGCAACCTCGCGCAGCGCCCGGTCTTCCACTCATCACGGCATGATCATGACAGGGCGCTGTGTACTGGTATTGCGAAACCCATCCCCAGCACAGCCCCAAGCGCCGCAGCATGGGACGAGCCCGTTCCCGCCAGCGTCGCCAGCCCATAGCCCCGAAACTCCGTAGCATGCACCACCTGCCTGCGAATACTGCTGATGTCGCCCAACGCTTTATTCAGATCATCCATGGCCATTCACTTTGTATTGCAAAGTAACAGCAATGCGGAATGCTTGTCAACTCATCGCGCTACGGCTCAACCTCGGTACTCCTACACTGCTTCAGCCAATTCTTGTTGGCGGTGCCGTCCGGTTCCCCCAAGTGTTGCTGGGTATCGGGTTCATGTCATCTCATTCCGGCCGCTAGGCAAAGGCAGTGGAACCAATGCGGGACTCAAGCAGGCGGACTCAATGAGGGGTGGGGAATTGGATGCGAAGGGTCGGCTTGCGAGCACACCCCCCAAATGCCCGACAGGACCTAAATTCGCAAAGGGTCAGTTTAGCGAGCCTTATCGTTCTGTTGCCGACCGAGAGGAAATAGTTCCATTCTTGGATACATTTCGGGCCCGGAAGAAATTTGCTGGTTTTCCAGAGGCCTTAAGCGAATATAAAGAGAATAGACAGGGGCCGAGAATCAGCATGAGAGACGAGAAGATCACCTTAAGCGTGGTATCTGATAATGGAACTCAGCCCGCTGGCAGGAAGAGCATCGCAACCGACGTTTTTGTTGCGTTTGGACGCAGACCAAGGCTGCTAGACTTATTCTGCTGCGCAGGCGGCGCAGGCACCGGATACTCTAGAGCAGCTTCATTGACTCGGAGCGCGCTTACAAGCTAAGACCGAGCGAATTTCTTGGACAACCAGTCAATGACGGCCATTTGCTCCTGCATCCCCGAACGACGAACCTGAGAAAGAAGCCAGATCGCAGTCGGCTTCGGTGCCGCGACTTTTTGCGCGCCTCGGCGGCAGGTGGAACAGAGGACTCGCAATTCAGAAAAGTCGCCGCTGCAACCCAAGCCGTTGTTCCTAATCAGGTCGACACGAAATTTCGCCCCCCGACCTGTATAGCTGTCAATTTCACCTGAGCTAATTCCGCACATCTGGCAGTAGGGCTGCACGGCATTCGCCGCCTTCCGCCTCAGGGCCACGGGAACTGAGCGGCTGAAGCGAAATGCGGTCGTTTTTGAATCTTGAACCCTCATTGCAGAAGTCTACGCTGTCTGACTATGCGAATCTGCTCTCCTTCGAGGAAAATGTTGCCGCCCCTGCCCGGGGTTGGGTCATACTCTATACGAAACAATGTTTAACGCTGCTCCACTAAACACGATGCCACCGGGACGATATGGTAACGACTGGTCACGCGGCGAGACGATCCTCGCCCTCTATTTGTATTGCCAGATTCCGTTCTCGAAGACAAAAGCGAGTAACCCAGAGGTTATCAAACTCGCTGCGTTGCTCGGTCGAACCCCGGCATCAGTCGCTCGGAAACTTGGCAATTTTGGAGCATTCGATCCTGTTCTCGCCAAACAGGGAATTTCGGGGCTCACGCATACGGGCAAAACCGCCAGGCTCATTTGGGAGGAGTTCAACAATAGGTGGGAGGCGCTCGTTGAGCAGAGCGGGCTGCTCCTCGCTTCTCTTGCTCAAGGGGTTGCGCCTCTCGATAGTCCCCAAACGACAGCGGGGCCGAGCGACGAAACGATCATTGCGCCGCCAGTCGGCCCATCTGAACGCATCGCCTCTGTCTCTGTCCGATTGTTTCAGTCTTTTTTTCGACGGGCGGTCCTTTCAAGCTATGACTCTGCATGCAGCATTTGCGGCTTGGATATTCGCACACTCTTGACGGCAAGCCACATTAAACCGTGGTCAGTCGATGAATCTGTGCGGACGGACCTTCAAAACGGCCTATGCTTATGCGCGATTCACGATCGCGCCTTCGACCGAGGGCTGCTCGCAGTTTCAGATGAACTTCGCGTCGTCGTTGCCGAGGGTATTCTCTCTTCGAAACAGCACTTCGTTCAAACGGCCCTCGTCAATTTCCACAGTAATCCTTTACGAATGCCCAAGCGTTTCGCCCCCCGTCAAGAGCTTCTGACATGGCACCGAAAGAACATCTTCGAGCGAAACCTCAAATACGAATCGGGAACTTTGTCGGAATTCTGATTTCAGCGAATGGGCACGGCGCGTCAGGGAATTGCGCGAGGATGAGGGCTGGGCAATCCTCTCGCATAATGACAACGCTGGTCTGAAGCCGGGCCAATACATGCTGAAGGAAGCCCCGTCGGGAAAGTCGCCAGTCGTTTTTTCTAGGAGCATCTCGGCAAAACTACGTGCGGAAGTCCTGGATCGAAATGGATTCACATGCCAAATGTGCGGCCTGACCCCCGGTGAAATTGACCCATCGACCGGACGCAAAGTGCGCCTCCATATCGGACACATTGTCGACAAGAGCATCGGGGGCAAGGACGAATTGTCAAACCTCCGTACGCTTTGCTCAACCTGTAACCAAGGTGCGAAGAACATCACATCCGTGAAGCCGCCCGCAATTTGGTTGCTATCGCAAATCCGACGAGCAGGACAAGAAGAACAGCTTGCAGTCTTGGATTGGCTCCTTAAGAAATTCAAGAAGTGAATACCTATGGATCGCAGCGAGAACATGCGAGCCATCCGGGGTAAGGACACGAAGCCCGAGATGGAGGTCCGCCGCCTCGTGCATGGACTCGGCTATCGCTTCCGCCTGCACCGAGCTGACCTCCCGGGCAAGCCCGACCTTGCGTTTCCCGCACGACACAAAGTGATATTCGTACACGGCTGTTTCTGGCACTCTCACGCTTGCAAATCCGGACTGATACCGAATTCGAATCGAAACTTCTGGCTTCCCAAGCTCAGGCAAAATGAGGTGCGCGACGCCAAGAACCTTGACGAGCTAGCGCAGCAAGGTTGGAAGGTCTTGGTGATTTGGCAATGCGAATTGAAAGATACTCGAGCGCTCTCCCAGACCGTGAAGCGGTTTCTTGGAAGCAGAAAGAGCGCAAGCTAACTGGCCGATTGGCTAAACCGCCGGGAACCATCAATCATAAGTGCCGCCTCTAGATCGTGCTTTCGAGACTTGAGAAATTTCGGAGCCTAGGGGGCCTGATGTCCCAACACGGGGGCCACCGGGATTTTCGGGCTGCTAAGTCTGTTTTGATCCAATCCGTTCTTCAGCTCCTCGATCGTACTGTTCAATGTTTCGACTTTTCGGGTTAAATCATAGCTCTCTCGAATCCGGTCGTTCATTTGCGTCTGGAACCAGACAGTGTAGCCCACGTAGCCGCCCAAGACTCCTAACACCGCGCCCACAATTGCCCCAATGAAAGCTTCGACGAACTTATTCTTTAGTGAGTCTTTCTCCGCGTACACTTTTCTGGCGACCCCCTCGGCCTGCTTTTTGATATCCAGCAGGTCAGGTGCCAGGCACTTGATATCATCAGCCGCGCCAAGATAAGTCTTTTCATCGGGTTTCAATTGGCTGTAGTCGATTTCGACCTCCGGCGAGACGTCAAAAAAGATCAAGGTCGCAATCAAATTGCCGACGCTAAGGTGGATCTCCTGAGCGCCAACATTGATCACGGTAAAGCTCAACATTCCCGTGAATCCAGGATCGACATGCGCGATATCTAGCATCAGCAGTCCCTTGCGGGTTAGTCGAGCAGGCGCGTGCACGAACCCCGCGATCTGACGGTGGGGACCAATAAGGTTCAACCTCTCAGCAGTAAAGATGCGAACACATGCCCCGACACCAAGCGTGTGACTGCTGCAGCGGAGGTTATCAGATTTTTCGTATGGCTCTGCCACAGGCAGACTTATTTCACCGATGGCTAGGTCAACCGAACAGGGCTGGATCTTGGAACTTACGTTTCCGTGAGAACCAATGTCGACCCCGGTCAAGATTGGAGGGGTCGCCGCCAAACGCCCACGAATCGCGCTATCAGACAACACGGTCATAGTTCACGCCCGCCTTCTGCGATACAGCGAAGAGCCCACTGATTGCTTGCACCGCTCCGAGCATCTGCGGCTCTATCTTCGCTGCAAGCCGCCAGTCCGATGGCACGTCCAAGCTCAACTTCTCAACAATGCGCTTTCGCAGAAACTGGGAACCGAACGAATTCCCATCTAGAACCCATGTTTCGCCCGTCGAGTCTTGCCCAACGATGTACTCCTCGCTTCCCTGCACGGATCTCAGTGCGCAGTTTAAGTCGGAGTAATTCGCCTTCACCATTAGGCCCAAGTCACCTGCACTGACTGGCCTTGGAAACGGCACTAGGTGAATGTGGGCGTGATAAATCCCGCACGCGCCACCAGACTGCCTGTGGGCTCCATGCTCAAACGCCAAAACGTGCCCTAATGCGGAAACCCTCGATCTTATCTCGGCATACGCATTGGAAAACGATTGTTCTCGCCCGACAATTGCTTGGGAGAAATTCTCGAAGTGCTGAATGGGCGCGAGCAGCAAATGCCCGAACTGAATCTGCCCAATCGTAGGGAAGGACCTGAAGTTTCCGTCGTCATAAACAAGTCTTGTCGCGAGTAATTCGCCGTAGCGCTCAAGGAACTCCCCGGAAGGGTTGGCCGAAAACTCAGCGCAGAATGTACAAGTAGCGTCCATGTTATTCGCCCCATCCAAGGTTACATCTTCCACGAGAGTCACGTGTGCAACGATTTTAGTAACAAATCAGGTTCGTCACGGCCGCTTTCTCGTTCATTGAAGGGGCAGGTGGCCCAAGTCCGTCCCTCCCCAAACTGCGGATACCTCAGGGGGCCCTGCAGACAGATCTTTTTCCTGGGGGAGATCCCTCGCCTTTGAAGACCGGGGAGTGGGATTCAGCCACGGCCAGCTCCTGTGCCGGCATAGAACCCATTCCCATGTGCAACTGCACAGCAAACAAAATCCAAATAAATCACACATTATCAGCAAGTTAAGCCGCTATCCCGTCCAAAATCAGTCCGTTTTCAAAAGAATTGACAAAATCTCTGCAACCCACCCGCTCGATTAATGAAACTCTCTGCAACCGAAACATCTCAAAAAGGCTGCCCGCAAGGTACGTGTCTCCACGAGTCGCAACCACAGGTTCAACCCTTTCGCATGTTTTGTAACCATTTCTGCAGCCATTTCAGCTAGGTGGCGCACCCCTCCGATTGAACCTTTGGGGCACCTGATCCCTGTTCCCTGATCCCTGTTCCCTGATCCCTGCCGGGAACCGGCCTCGCCCCGCCTTCGTATCATGGAAAGAGAGCCTGCGGGCACATGCCGCAGGCTGAGGTTTTCAAGCCATGATCAAGTTTCTCCTCTGGTGCATCCTCTTCGTCCTTTGCTGGCCGCTGGCCCTGGTAGCGCTCCTGCTCTATCCGCTGGTGTGGTTGATTCTATTGCCTTTCCGCGTCGTCGGCATCGCCGTCGGTGGCGCACTGGAACTGGTCGGCGCCATCGTTTTCCTCCCCGTCCGCCTCCTCCGCGCCATCTAGTTCCGCTCCGGATTCGACAGCCCCTCCGCCAGTGCGATAGCGTGACCCCATGGCCGTTGCGCTCTCTCTCCACAACAAAGTAGCCCTCATCACCGGCGGATCACGCGGAATCGGCGCCGCCGCCGTCCGCCTCTTCCACCAGGCCGGAGCCCGCATTGTTTTCAGCTACTTACAGGCACGCTCCCAAGCCGAAGCTCTCGCTGCCGAGTGCGGCGGCCCCGAACGCTGCATCGCCGTCCAGCAGGAGCTCCGCACTCCAGCCGACGGCCATGCCCTTGTATCCGCAGCAGTTAGCGCCTTTGGCTCTCTGGAAATCCTGGTAGCCAACCATGGCGTCTGGCCCGCGCAAGACGCCCCCATCGCCGAGATGGCAGAGAGCCAGTGGCGCAATACCCTCCAGGTAAACCTCGACTCCGTCTTTGGATTGGTCCAGGCAGCGGTCGCTCAAATGGACCGCCAAACCGCTGACGCACATGGCGTTACCGGACACATCGTGTTGGTAAGCTCCACCGCCGGCCAGCGCGGCGAAGCCAACCACGCCGACTACGCCGTGACCAAAGGCGCCATAATCAGTCTGACAAAAAGCCTGTCGAGCGAACTCGCTCCCCGAGGCATCCGCGTCAACTGCGTAGCGCCGGGCTGGGTGGCAACCGAAATGTCGGCCGCTGCTCTGAACAACAAAACCTCGGGAATCAGCATCTTGTCCGCAATCCCAGTCGGCAGGGCGGCAACCCCTGAAGAAATTGCAGGCCCAATCTTGTTTCTATGCACGCCCCACGCCGGTTTCATCTCAGGAGAAGTGATGAATGTAAACGGCGGAGCAGTCTTAGTTGGGTAAACCGCGTCAAATCAACATGGAGGCTGAAAGAATGCGCAGAGCTCTTCCGGTCCTGCTCACCATGCTCATCGCAGCAATGCCGGTTGCCACGCAATCCACTGACGACATTGGTGCAAAGAACGCCAAACAGGCCCGCACCGTCCTCGACGCCATGGTCCAGGCCCTCGGCGGAGATGCCTGGCTGAACATGAAAAGTCAGGAGCGCGAGGGACAAGTGGCCGCGTTCTTTCACGGAAAACCCAGCGGCGGCACAACCGAGTACTTCGAATTCCATCAATGGCCCGACCGCGACCGTATTGACTACTTCAAGCAGCGAAATGTGGTTCAGTTTTACGAAGGGCAAGTAGGTGAAGAAGTTACATTTAAAGGAAAAGCCCCCTTGCCGCAAGACCAGGTAGATGACTGGCTGCGACGCCGCAATCACTCCATCGAAACCGCAATCAAGCTATGGCTCAAAGATCCGCAGACCATCCTCCTCTACGAGGGCCAGCGCCTGGCCGAGCGCCACCTGGCCGACCAGGTTACTCTGATCTCCTCGTCCAACGAAGCCATAACCATCCAGACAGACACCCAGACGCATTTGCCGCTGCGTCGCACCTTCGAGTGGCGCGACCCCCTCTACAAAGACAAAAACCTGGATGCTGAAGAATACGACGATTATCACGTGATGGACGGGTTTCCCACACCCTTTACGGTTACAAGATTCAAGAATGAGGACCAGATCCGGCAATACTTCCTAGTGCATGTGAAATACAACCAGGACTTTCCGACGGATTTCTGGGATGTGGATGCGGTGACGCGGCGGATCAAGAAGTAAAGAGTAATGAGCCCCTTGCGGCTTGCAGTTGACGATCGCGAGTTTGCGATTGACCAGCTCCGTTTCAGGCCATAGATCGCCGGCTTCCGATCCATAGAACGAGGGCTGTGTCCGTCCACTGTCACCTGGAATTTCTCCCCATCCAACGTGCCATGCCCGCGCTTGTTTATAATCCTGACGAGTACGATGCCGCCAAGCTCGTGCATGCCGGAGCAAGAGAATGACGTTTGACATCCAGGATATCCTGGGTTTCCTCCCCCACCGTTACCCGTTTCTGTTGATCGACAGGATCGTCGAATTTGAGTCACGCAAGCGCCTTGTGGCCATCAAGAATGTAACGATCAATGAGCAGTTTTTTCAGGGTCATTTTCCTGGCTATCCGATCATGCCCGGTGTGCTCGTGGTGGAAGCCATGGCCCAGGCCGGCGGTATTATCATGATGGCCGAGATCCCCGATCGTGGAACCAAGCTGGTGGTTTTCACGGGCATTGAGCGCGCCAAGTTTCGCAGGCCGGTAACGCCCGGCGACCAGTTGCGCATTGAAGTTGAGGTGCTGTCGTTTCGTCCGCGTGCTGGGCGCATTGAGGGCAAGGCGTATGTCGATGGCAAGCTCGCCTGCCAGGCCACGCTCACGTGCGCCGTCGTCCCCCGGGTGCGGGAGCCGAATCCGTCGGCTGAAACCGCATCCTCGCCTACCGAGGAGCCCGCCCAGTGAGCATTCATCCCAGCGCCATCATCGCGCCGGGTGCTGTGGTATCGGAGTCCAGCACAATTGGGCCGTTCTGCACCATAGGACCTGAAGTAGTTCTGGGAGAGAAATGCAATCTCATTTCTCACGTCGTTCTGGATGGACGCACGCAGATTGGTGCACGCAACATCTTTCATCCATTTTGCGCAGTGGGCGTTGCACCTCAGGATTTGAAGTATGGAGGCGAACCGACAGAGACCGAAATCGGCGATGACAACACGATCCGCGAGAACGTAACCATCAGTCGGGGAACAGTTGGCGGAGGCGGCATTACGCGCCTCGGTTCCGGTTGCTTGCTCATGGCCTGTGTGCACATTGGCCACGACAGCCATGTTGGCAGCCATTGCATTCTGGCTAACGCAGCCACGTTGGCCGGACATGTGGTCATCGAGGACTACGCGACAGTGGGGGCGTTCAGCCCAGTTCACCAGCATTGCACGGTGGGTAAATATGCTTTCATCGGGGGCGGCACAATTGTGACCCAGGACGTGCTTCCATTTTCGAAGACATCATCGCGCCGGGAGAACAAGGCCTTCGGAGTGAATAGTGTGGGGCTCGAGCGCAAAGGATTTAGCCCTGAGCGGATCAAGGCGTTGCAGAAGGCCTTCCGGCTCCTGCTGGTGGCAAAGTTGAACACCACGCAAGCGCTTGAGAAGATGCGCGAGCTTGAGGGCGAAGACATAGCGCTGCTTGTGGGGTTCATTGAGCGCAGCCAGCGCGGAGTCATCAAGTAAATGAAGCTCGGCCTCATCGCCGGCAACGGCCGTTTTCCCTTCCTCCTGTTGGATGCTGCGCGCGCCGAGGGCTTGACAGTCGTGGTAGCCGCAATCCGCGAAGAAACGGATCCTGAAATCGACCTGCGCGCAACCGCGGACGATCAAATCACCGTGCACTGGCTCTCGCTGGGAGAACTCTCACGCCTGATTGAAACTTTCCAAAACGAAGGCGTGACCCGAGCGGTAATGGCCGGCCAGGTAAAGCATAAGCAGATTTTTTCGAGCATTCGTCCCGATTGGCGATTGGCTAAGCTGCTACTGAACCTGCGGACTCGCTCAACTGACATGCTGCTGGGAGCAGTGGCCAAGGTGCTGGGCGACGAGGGGATTGAGTTGGTAAGTTCAACCAGCTATCTTGAACCGCTATTGGCGCAGGAAGGCGTGCTGACGACGCGCTCTCCAGACGAGGCAGAGACCAAAGACATCGCTTACGGGCTGGGAGTTGCACGCGCAGTCGCCGGCTTCGATATCGGACAGACCGTAGTGGTGGCCGCGCAGGCCTGTGTCGCCGTGGAGGCCATGGAAGGCACGGACGCGACGATTGCGCGTGCGGGGGAGTTGATGCGTTCGCTGGACGGAGACGCCTCCACGCTGGGGCGCCGGCTGACGGTCGTCAAAGTCGCAAAGCCCAACCAGGATATGCGTTTCGACGTACCGGTCGTCGGCATCCGCACCGTTGAGGCGATGATCGAGGCCGAAGCCAGTTGCCTCTCCGTTGAAGCTGGGCGTACGCTGCTGTTTGATCGCGCCTCGCTTATTGAGCGAGCCGACAAGTCCGGCATTGCCATCGTTGCTTCTCCGCGCTGATACTGAGGTCGGAGGGCTTTTTAGAGTCCCACACCACCTTTTCCCCGTCGAATCCATTGGAGGTCCCCGAAAAATGTCCAGGAAACCAATCCTCTTTTCTTTAGCCGCAGTCCTTGTGCTCGCGGTTACATTTGTTTCCGTCCATGCGGACGATCAACAGACCATGCCCACAGTTGGACAAGCTGCGCCCAGCTTCACCCTTCCCTCGCAAGATGGCTCGCAGATTTCCCTCGACAGCTTTCGCGGCAAATGGGTGGTCCTTTACTTTTATCCGAAGGATATGACCAAGGGCTGCACGATTGAGGCTCATAATTTCCAACGCGACCAGGCGAAATTCGACGCCGCTAACGCTGTAATCCTTGGCGTGAGCGTTGACACTCCGGACAGCCACAAGGAGTTCTGCACCAAGGAAGGGTTGACCTTCCGGCTACTTGCCGACCCCGAGCATAAGGTGGTGGACGCTTACGGTTCATTGGGACACTTTGGTCCCATGACCATTGCCAGCCGCAATACATTCCTCATCGATCCACAAGGGAAGATCGTGAAGGAATGGACCAAGGTCGATCCGCAGGTTCACTCGGAAGAAGTGCTGGCCGCGCTTGCCGAACTTAAGAAGTAATTTGCAACAGGGCAAACGACCGTGCGGTTCCTGACCGGGACCGCACGCATTATTTTTGAAGCACCCGCATCGGGCATTCCGCATCCAAGGACGAAATGGCGGCCAAGCTTGCACATACCTTTCGCGTTGAGCTGAGCGTGTTGCGGACTGCGCTCCTTACTGTCTCCCCTGCGCTTGCTGACACGCCATGGCGCGAAGGGGGATGGACGCGGAAGCAAATTCTGGGGCACCTTCTGGATTCGGCGGCGAACAATCGGCAGCGCTTTGTGCGCGCGACGATAGAGGGCAGCTACGCCGGCCCGAAGTATGCGCAGGACGCATGGGTTGCTGCGCACGGATATGCCAGTCAGCCTTGGGATACGCTCGTGCGCTGGTGGCAGACCGAGCATGAGATTCTGGCTGCCGTCGTGGATCGGATTCCCGAAGAACGGCTTGAAGCACCCTGCAAGGTGGGTGAGGATGAGCCGGTTACGCTGCGATATTTGATTGAAGATTACCTTGCACATCAGCGCTGGCACTTCAAACAGCTCAGAGCGAATCCCCTGACGCAGGGTTAGTCGCAGACGCAGAAAAGCCCGGCACTGAGCCGGGCTCTTTTGCTTGCCTTACGTTGCCTGTTGTATTTACTTCTTGGTTGTCTTCTTCGCAGCTGCCTTCTTTGCCACTGCTTTCTTTGCAGGGGCTTTCTTGGCCGCTGCCTTCTTCGCCGGAGCCTTCTTGGCAACTACTTTCTTCGCTGCTGCCTTCTTGGCGGGCGCCTTCTTTGCTGCTTTCTTAACTGCCAATGGTTTACCTCTTTTTGTGGGTTTACTGGCGCGCTTACTAACCGTAGCTTTCTTGGCTGCGGTCTTTCCGCCCTTTACGCCAGTGCTTTTCTTCTTTGCGGCGGACTTCTTTGCGGCCTTCTTTGCCACAACTTTTTTCGCGGCTGCCTTCTTAGCAGGAGCCTTCTTCGCAGTAGCCTTCTTTGATGGGGCTTTCTTTGCGGGGGCCTTCTTCGCGGACTTCTTTTTGGCTGGCGCCTTCTTTGCATTGGAAGACGCGGGAGGAGGCGGGGGAGGCGTTCCTGCAGTCTTGCCGCCCGTTGCGCCTGTGGTCTGCGGCTTCGCGATCGCCTTTTTCTTCTTCGTTACCGGCTCTTCTACAATCAAAATTACAGTCTCCTCAACCACTGGCTCGTCGTCATCCGAAGTCGTCAGTATGCTGGAGGTTTCTACTTCTTCATCTTCTTCCTCGTCGTGATCGGGGTCCAATTCCGCGGGCTCCCCATCGAGGTCGCCGTCATTCATCGCATACATCTTGAATACTTCTTCCATCCGTTTGCCTCCAGCGGCTTGCCGCTGCCATCGTGTTTAGCTCATTCTTCGCGAAGTGAGCATCTCTGCTACGCTCGCGGAAATCATTGTAGCAATAGCTTGCACGCAAACGCTATGAAAACACAAGTATGTAATGAGGTCCCTGCCCCATTTCCATGCTTCTTACACCCATTTTTGCAAGTTTCCGTCAAGATTGTTTCTTCTTCGCGGTTGTCTTGGTCTTCGAAGAGCCTGTCGTGGCTGGATGATTGGCGGCACCAGTCCTTGCGCCAGTCTTCGACCTTGATGCTCCAGACTTCTTTGCGGCGGCGTGGGCTGCGGCCCCTTGCGCAGAGCGCTTCGCAGCTGCGCCCGACTTTCCCGATGGATGATTTTCTCCACGTGTAGCGACTGTTCGATCTTCGCCGTTAGCTTCATGGCTTGTGGCCGCGGAGCCATGGCGGTGCGTTGTGGAATTACGCGCGACGGAGGAAGGTTCGGCAACATGCAGGCGGTGCCCCGCATCGACTTTCACGCCAGTGATTTTGTTCCATCTCCGCAGCTGATCGAGCGACACTCCAAACCGGTCGGCGATGGTCACAAGCGTATCGCCCCTGCGTGCCGTATACAGCGACATGCGCGTTGACATTGCAGCTGCGGGTGCTACCGGGACCGCGAGCGCTTCGATGCCCTGGATGCTATCACTCTCGCGCAATTGATTGGCACCAGCGAGTTCGCCCACTCCCAGGTGGAACTCACGTGCCACGGATGCCAGCGTGTCCTCAGCAGTGACTCGATGATAGCGCCACGTATTGCGTTTGCCTTCGGGGATGGCCTCGATGCGCTTTTCGAAGAGGGTGGCCGTGCCTGCGGGAAGATGCAGATCGAACGCGGTGTCGGGTGGTGTCACCTGCCGCAGCAGGCTTGGGTTCAGCGCCATCACCTCGTCGATTGGCGCGCCCACGATGTCGGCGACGAGTTTCAGATCAGCCGAGTAATTAATGGTCACAGTGTCGGTGAGTACCGGCGGATCCAGAGAGAAATCGTCGAATCCGTACTGCGTTGGATGGTTCGCAATGATGATAGCCGCCAGGATCTCCGGAACATAATTTTTCGTTTCTCCCGGAAGATTGTTGCGCTTGTAGAGTTCCCAGAAATCCGCGTAGCCTGTCTTCTGCACGGCGCGTTGCACATTGCCGGCGCCCCAGTCATAGGCGGCCATCGAAAGATACCAGTCACCCAACTGGTTGTAGATGAACTTCATGTAGCGAGCATAGGCGCGCGTTGATTTCTCCGGGTCGAAACGCTCGTCGACATAAGCATTGCGCGCCAGGCCGTAGTTGCCGTGCGGCATGAACTGCCACATTCCGCCGGCGCCGGATTTGCCATTGAGCGCGCGCGGCTGAAATCCCGACTCCGCAACTGCAAGGTAGATCAAGTCCTGTGGCACACCCTCTTCCGCCATCACCCGCTGGATCATCGCCTTGTACCGGCCCGAACGCTGAAAGGAATGAAGCAGCGTGTTATGGCCTCGTTGACTATTTGCGAAGAAGTTTATGTACGTTGCCACATAGTCATTGACCATAAGCGGCAAGTCGGACTTCGTTGTGGCTAGTTCGGTCTTCGCCTTGGCGACAATATTCGGATCCACTTCGAAAGTCACATCGCTGGCCACGTCGGCGGGAGTGGGCTCTACGTTAGGCACAAATCCGTTGCCCTGCTTGAGAGCCTCCATCTCCATCGCGTTTATGCCATCGACAACACGATCGAATTCCTCTTGCAGTTTTTCATTGCTCTTGATGTCGAGACCGCTCGACAGCATCAGATCCACTGCACGATCGAATTCCGCCTTGGCCTCCACAAGGTTGCCCTTCTTATATGCCTGTTCCCCGTAGCTGTAGGCTTGCTCCACCTGCTGTATCAGCACGCGCACGCGCTGTTCCGCGGGCGTCAGCGGCGCGGGCGCAGGTGTTGATGCTTGCGCTGCAGGCTCGGCCACAGAGACAAGCGCCGGCGCGGTGACCGGCAGTGATAGATTCTCCGCGGCATTCGTGACTTGTGAGGGATCGTACCCCGCTAGAGTCAATACCAGCACGGCCGAACCAGCCAATCGAAAACTATTCCAGCGAGTGCGCATGAAGAGACGCGGCTCCAACTGTCAACGTGTGTCCGCGGAAGACGCTGTCTCGATGATAAGCTATGCCATGGAGGTCCGCTGCGACGGACGCGCTTGAAGTGCGCAAACCCTCCTTCAGTCAAACCTTGCATGGACGCTCGATTCCTTCGTAACTTCGCGATCATTGCCCACATCGACCATGGCAAGTCGACATTGAGCGACCGTCTCTTGGAACTCACAGGCTCGGTGACGGGCCGCGAGATGCAGGCCCAGATTCTGGATGACATGGACCTGGAACGCGAGCGCGGCATCACGATCAAGGCGCATGCCGTTCGCATGATGTACAAGGCGCTGGACGGCATCACGTATCAGCTGAATCTCATTGACACTCCCGGGCATGTTGATTTCAGCTACGAGGTTTCACGCTCATTGGCTTCCTGCGAGGGCGCACTGCTGGTTGTCGATGCAAGCCAGGGCGTCGAGGCGCAGACGCTGGCGAATGCCTATCTTGCGATCAACCACGGACTTGAGATCATTCCGGTCATTAACAAGATCGATTTGCCTTCGGCAGATATTGAACGCACCCAGGAAGCGATTGAAAAGGCTGTTGGCTTGGATGCGACGGACGCGATTGCATGCAGCGCAAAGACGGGCGTGGGCGTTGCCGAAATTCTTGAAGCCATTGTCCACCGTCTGCCTCCGCCCACTGGCGATCCTAATGCTCCTCTGCAAGCTCTCATCTTCGACTCATGGTTCGATGCCTATCGCGGTGTGATCGTGTTGGTCCGTGTGATGCAGGGGACAATGCGCAAGGGCCAGCGCATTCGACTTATGTCCAATTCGAAGTCTTTCGAAGTGGAGTCGATGGGCGTTCTAATGCCCAAGCCCGTTGAGATCGGCGAGCTGACTGCGGGAGAAGTGGGGTTCTTTGCGGCCACCATCAAGAACGTCGGCGATACCAAAATTGGTGATACGGTCACCGAGGACTCGCGCCCCGCCGCTGCTCCTCTCCCCGGTTTTGAAGACATCAAGCCGATGGTCTTTGCCGGCCTCTACACCGTGGACTCCCATGAACACACACTGCTGCGCGACGCTCTCGAAAAGCTTCGCCTCAACGACTCGTCATTCTTTTTCGAGCCGGAGAGCTCTGTTGCGTTGGGCTTCGGCTTCCGCTGCGGGTTTCTCGGTCTGCTTCACATGGAGATTATTCAGGAACGCCTTGAGCGGGAATACGAACTGGACCTCATCACTACCGCGCCCGGCGTCCGATACCACATCACGCTCACCGACGGCTCCGTTCTCGAGGTCGACAATCCTTCACGCTGGCCCGAGCCGACCAACATCGAAAAGATTCATGAGCCGGTGATTACTGCCAAGATTCTAACCAACGAAGAATATGTTGGCGGCATTCTGAAGCTGGTGGAAGAAAAGCGCGGAAAGCAGTTGAACTTTGAATACGTGACACCGACACGCGTGATGCTGACGTACGAACTCCCTCTTAATGAGATTGTTCTCGATTTTTACGATCGACTGAAATCCATTTCTCGTGGCTATGCCTCGCTTGATTATCAACTTGCGGGAGAGTGGCAGTCGCCCATGGTAAAGATGGACATCCTGGTTTCCGGAGAACCAGTGGACGCGCTCTCCATCATCGTCCATCGCGATTTCGCATACGAACGAGGCAAGCTGCTAGTTTCCAAGATGCGCGAATTGATCCCGAGACAGCAGTTCGAGGTGGCAATCCAGGCCGCAATTGGTGCCAAAATCATTGCGCGTGAAACTGTCGCCGCACTCCGCAAGAATGTTCTGGCCAAGTGCTACGGCGGGGACATCTCCCGCAAGCGCAAGTTGCTGGAAAAGCAGAAGGAGGGCAAGAAGCGGATGAAGCGAATTGGCAAGGTCGACATTCCGCAGGAAGCTTTTCTTGCCGTTTTGCGCGTGGGTGAGGACCAGCAAAAATAGTCAATCCGGAAATTGCACACGAATCAAGTCATGTGATGTTCATCACGAAATGTGGGAAACCCGCTAAACCCTGCAACTGCAAAACCTTCCGGGCTTTACAGGCCACAGGAACGCTGAATTGCAAGATTTCATTGATAAATAAGGGCTTGCTACGTCTACCAGAATTCGATCAGAGTTGGCAAGAGAAGATTTTGCAGCCAATCCAGAATTTCCGCGGAATCTTTCCACAGATTTTTCCACAGGACCACCGGTTGAGCCTCACAGTTTTCCGCTTGTACTGAACTCGCCTCCCAACTTAAGGTGCAACCGCAATGCGGAGCACCCTAAGCGGAGTGAAAAATCACCTTAATGCTTCGGGGCGGACTGAGGTCCCGGTGCGGCGGGCAGCGACGGAGGTGGTGCAGGAACGCCGGATTTTGTGTTGTACGCGTCAATTACTGCCTTCGTAATATCGAGGGACGGCGCTGCATAGAGGACCGGGGTCGTCTGCTGACTCATATCGAGTACCATCGTGTAGCCCTGTTGGGCCGCATAGGCTGACATGACATCGAAAACTTTTGATGCAAGCGTGTTGTACATCTGCTGCACGTCCTGGTTGCCGTCAGCCTTAAGATCCTCCGACATACGGTCCAGTTCTTTTTTCTTGTCGTCGATCGCCTTCAAACGTGTGGCCCGCTCAGCATCTGCCAGTGTGGCACCCTGCGCCTGAAACTGCTTGGTCAAGGTCTCGATCTCGTCATTGAGAGCTTTGGCTTTCTCTTCCCTTGGCGCATATTTTTTCTCTAGGTCCGTGTAGTTGCGCTGGCCTTCGTTGGTCTGTGCCACAGCCACCTGGAATGCAATCACTGCAACCTTGGCGGGGCCAGCAACCGCAGCGGTGGTGGCTGCGGCAGCGGGGGCAGGTAAACTCTGCGCGGCGGCACTCAAGGCCAACCCCAGGGCTACTGGAACAACAAATGCAAAGGTGTGCTTCATCTGAATCAAAACTCCTTGTAGTATTTTTCGATTCCGACTGACTGAAGCCGTTCACGCTGCAAAGACCCTGCTTTGAGAGGGTCTTTGCGGCGGATTGGAACTCTCAGTTAGTGGGCGGCCGCTGGCTTGGGAGCCGCTGGCTTAGGAGCCGAGGCTGCCGGCTGCGGCGGCGGCGCTGGTACACCGGAACTCACGTTGTATGCATCGATAACGGCCTTGGTAATGTCAGTCGACGGACTCGCATAGAGGACCACCGGCGCCTGCTGCTGGCTTCCACTTCCGTCGACTACGAGGGTATAGCCCTGTTGCTGCGCATATTTCGAAAGGGTATCAAATACTTTTCCAGCAACAGCGTTGTAAATCTCCTGCATTTCGCCCTGGAGATCGTTCCGCGCATCTTCGGCAAGACGCTGTGCAGACTTCTGCTTGTCGTCGATGACCTTGGCGCGACTCGCCCGCTCGGCATCGCTCAGTTTGTCGCCCTGCGCCTGCAACTGCTTCTGCAAGCCGTCGATCTCATCGGCCATGGACTTAAGCTGGGTTTTCTTCGGTTCATACTTCTTTTGCAGGTCGGCAAAGTTCCGCTGGAATTCGTTGGTCTGGCCGACGGCCGTCTGAAAAGCAATGACAGCGATCTTGGTAGGACCTGCTGGCGCCGCTGACGCGGACGGTGTTTGAGCAGCGGCACTCAGCGCGATGCCTGAGGCCAGCATGAAAACTATGGCTAGCGAATGCTTCATTTGAATGAAAAACTCCTTCGAAATTCCCATGTGGCTGTCCGCGTTTCAGCGCATGACCAAGCCTGCGCCTCCTGAGAAACCATACCGCCTTTTTCTGAGGGGCTCCGCGCCGGCTTTAAGGGCAGAGACGGAACAAAAGACGCTAGCGGAAACATCAAAAGGAACTCCCTGGATTATAGGAGGGCTGGGTAGGAGCGTCAAACCGCTGCACCGTGAATTCTGCCCCTCTGCGACGGTTTGACGCCGTCCATACGGCACTTGTAATCTCCCAATCGAGATTCCGCCCTAAAACGTCGTCGAGACTGTCAGACGGAAGGTCTTTCGGGGCTCCCGGAACTGGTACCTTGCGCCATAGGCCGCCATTGCTTCTGCATACGTGTAGTCTCCGGCACCCCCGGGAGGGAACATGGTCCGCGTGATTAATTCGGCGGAGCAGCTCTCCTTGTTTTCCCCGAGAATCACGTCGTTGCAAAAAGGCCTCTCGTACAGGCGCAGCGGGTTGTAAGCGTAGTAGAGGCGGAATGGCGCATTGATGACCGGCATGATGACCGAGATCTCAGCGCCAGTTGACATACGCGGAACAAAGTTAGTGCCGGAGATAGGCCGAATATTCGGTTGGAACCCGACCATAGATCCGGGGATCCCGCCTTGGCATGACCCGTTGTTGAAGACCGGGCAACCATAGAGGGGTGCCGTCAACGATGCAAATCCCTCTGGGCTCTGCTTCAACTGCCCATGATTCAGTGCGACATCGATGCCAAAGTCGTCGAAGAACCCGAAGGTAACCGGGCCGGCAATCGGAATCTTGTACTCCAAATTTGTTGTGAGGCTGGTATCGCCACCGATGGAGGCGATGCCATATACCGGGAGCGGCACCTGGATGCACTGGTTATCTTCCGGATTCGTTGGATCGCGCGGAACGCAAGTCCCATCCGGGTTCGTCAGTTGCACGTTGGTGCGGTTCGGGACATAGCCGTAAGGTGTTGCACCGCGAATATCGAATCCGCGAAGATCTGCTTCGCCACCTGTAAAGAAGCGGTTGTTCGGCGGAGCCACATCGCCGCCAAACCCTTGGACATATCCCAATTGCGCGCGCAGCCCAAGAATATTTCGCCCGTTCGGCGATAGCTGCAGGTAATGAATGCGCATGAAGCGCCTGTAGCCGACCACTGGCTGGATGTACCGCACATTTCCACCAATACCAGCCACCTGGAGTACTGCCGAGTATTCTTTCCCGCTGACCGGCCGCATGGGATTATTGATGGTGTTGTAAATATAGCTGAACGAAGCCGAACTGTTCACAATGCCCGCCAAGGCATTCGAGCCCTGAATTCCGGAACGGAAGCTGATGGTCTGGAAGAATGTCTGCGAGGCTGTGCTGAATGCCGTAATGGATGACTTGGTCAGAGAGTAAGTCATGCCAACGCGCTGGAAGGCGTGCCGCTTGAGCGGATAGCTGACAGAGAACGTAGTACCCGTGGAAGCCTGATTGTAATTCTGCGTCAGCGATTGCTGCGCCTGATTCAGGTTTACTGAGGCTCCGGTCGCCGTCTGGTAGTTCTTTGCCGCGTTGAAATCCTGCTTGGTGTTGAAAAGCTGGAAGCCAATATTAAACGGCCGATTGCGCAGATAAGGCTGGGTGAAGCCGAACATAAATTGGCGGCTCACGTTGCCCAGGTTGCCCTGCAGGCTTAGAGTTTCTCCCAGTCCAAGAAAGTTGTTGGTCTGGTAATTCACGCCCAGAAACGCGCCTGACAAACCACTGACGCCGCCGTTCAGCCCGATCGAGTTCTTGCCCTTCTCTTTCACCTTCAACAGCAGGTCGACTGTACCCGCTTCAGCATCCTGGTGCGCTTCTGAATCTTCATCCACCTTCAGAGGCTCGAAGTACTCAAGCTGGTTCAGGCGCAGCAAACTGTACTCCCACAACTGCGAGTTGTACACCTGCCCCTCTTCCAGCATCAGCTCGCGCCGAATCACCTTGTCTCGGGTAATCGTGTTGCCCTGGAACTCAATGCGCGAGACATAGAACGGCTTGCCTTCATCGATGTCGATGACCAGGGAGACGGTCTTCTTCTGCTCGTCGTAAACAGGTTTCGGAATTGCGCCAAAGTTGATATAGCCAAGCTGCCCATATGCTTTTTTCAGGTTCTCGAGGCCCTTGCCGATCAGCGTAGCGTTGAACCAGTCGCCATCTTTGACTGCGAAGGTGGAGCGCAAAGCCTTCACGTTGTTCACAGCCTTGTTGCCGGTAAACGTGATGGTGCCGAGCCGATAGCGGGCACCCTCTTCAACTGGCATCAGGATATCGATGCGCTTGCCTTTATTGGGTCGGAAGGTAAACCAGTTCAGTCCGCCCTCGTCTCGAATCTGCGTCTTCGGCTCTTCGATCGCGGCGTTGTAATAGCCCTTATCGCGATACGCCAGCCGTACCCTCTCAGTGTCTTCTTCCAACTTGGACGAGTCAAAGGTCTGAGGAATAAGGTTTTCAAAAAAGATGGAGTAGGGAATGCCGATAGGGCGGAGATTCTTCATCGACCTGCGCAGCAAAAGACTATTGATGTGCTCGTTGCCGGTGAACTTAATCTCACCCACCTTTACCGTGGGGCCTTCCTTTATATTGAAGTTCACCTGCACGGAGGCCGGCGGGATCATCTTGATCTCAGGCTTGATGACGGCGAATTGATGCCCGTGCTCGGCAAGTATGTCACGCAGGACAGTCACAGCGCGCATGATCTTGGTAGGGTCGTACTGGCTCTCTTGAGTCAGACCCACCTTTTCCTTCTTGAAGCGATCAAGAACGTCGGACACCGAGACGGCATTCAATCCCTTGTAGTTGATCTCCCGGATCGTTGGCTTCTCACGAACAAAAACGTTGAGGATGATGCCCTTTTCGGTATCCTCACGTTCGATGCGCAAGTCTTCAAAATAACCCGTGTTCCAGAGCGAGTTGAAATCACGCTCCACGGAAAGCGGATCGTATGTGTCCCCCTGGTGCGTAAACAACCGAGCCAGAACCGTTTCCTTGGGAATTCGCCGGTTGCCAATGACCCGAATCGAAAAGATGGTTTGCGACTGCTGAGCCAGCACCGAAGCGGCGGCCAGCAACAGCAATAGCAGAACTGTTGCCGCCCGGCGGATGCCTGGTCTGCGGCTCTGGGTCCGCAAAAGGCGGCTCGTGCAAATCTGTTTTGCCTTCACTGGGCCAACGCCCTGCGACGAGCAAAAGTACTGGTGCGGTCCATAGTTCGCCTTCAGGTTCGGCTTCACGGGAAAAATATCGACACCCTCACTGCTGAAAATCTGGTCCTGCCTCTAGGAAAGATTGATTATATTGGACCGTACCCACCCCGCCCAAACCAGCGCGGAGCCGTCGGCTCAGATTCCATCTCTTCCCCAGATCATCCCTGCCGCGCTGGGCCTGCGGACTCGGTCGGGTCCAAAAACTCTCCCGCCGGCAAAGTGCACGATGAGAAAAGCTTTTGGTACTCCACCCTCAGTCTACCGGAACCAGACGGGTTGGGCCCGGCGCAGACGAGCTTTGCCCTGCTCTGCGCCCTGCCGCTTCTTCACTGCATCCCTCTTAGACGCAGGTCGCGCGCACATGACATCCTATTTGCATTGAGGTTTTCGCATGAAAGAAGAATCCATTTATGAATTCACGGCTCCGCTGCTTGACGGAAGTCCTTTGAGCCTCGAAAGCATGCGCGGCCAGGTGCTATTGATGGTTAATACAGCCAGCCAATGCGGATTCACACCTCAATATGCCGGTCTTGAAAAGCTTTTTGAGACCTACAAGCAGCGCGGATTTCAGGTGCTGGCATTCCCCTGCAACCAATTCGGCTCCCAGGAGTCAGGCACTGCGGCCCAAATTGGTTCCTTTTGCCAGGAGAATTATGCGGTCAGCTTTCCTGTATTTTCCAAAATCGATGTCAACGGCCCAGAAGCCCACCCCATCTTTCGCTTTCTCAAGGAACGGAAGCCCGGGTTGTTCGGGAGCGAGCGCGTCAAGTGGAACTTCACCAAGTTCCTGGTCGACCGCGAAGGCAAGGTTGTGAAGCGCTTTGCGCCTTCCAAGGCGCCAAAGGAATTGGTCCCGGACATCGAAGAGTTGCTGAAGGACGAGTAGCCCTTCATGGCTCCCTCCGTATCAAGTCTCAATCTTCATTTCTCCACCACCTGCACCGTTCATGAGGCACCCTGAGCGATGGCGCACAGAGCCGAAAGTACACGCCTTCGTGGCGAGGCCGAGCGTATCGGCGGGATTGTCGGCCCGTTTTTGCGCCTGGGAGTCACTGCCTTTGGGGGCCCCGCCGCGCACCTTGTCCTGATGCAGCGCGAATTCGTTGACCGCCGCAAGTGGATTACACGCGAGCAATTCATGGACCTGGTGGGCGCCTGCAATCTGCTACCCGGCCCCGGGTCCACCCAGGTAGCGATGGCCCTTGGCTATACCCGCGCCGGATGGATGGGCCTCTTCATCGCCGGAGTCTGCTTCATCCTGCCGGCGTCGCTGGCCACGCTGGCACTGGCCTGGGCTTATGTCCACTTCGGGAGCCTACCGCAAGTGCAGGGCTTGCTCTACGGAGCCAAGCCGGTGATGATCGCTGTCATCGTCCAGGCCGTCTGGAACCTCGGGCGCACGGCGTTTCGCCGCTGGCCCTTTGCGTTAGCCGGCGTGGCCTGTTTCGCCGCAGTGCTGGCAGGCGCGCCGCCAATCGCAATCCTGCTGGTCTCAGGAGGAGCTGCGCTGTTAGCCGCCTGGCTGCGAACAAGGCCGAAGCGCATGTTGGGGCTCGCCGCATGGCCTACCCTGCGCAGCCTGGGAAGTGTGCCCGTTGCGGCTGGCGCCGTGGTTTCAGCCGGATTGCTTCCGGTGTTCTTTGTTTTCCTAAAGCTGGGCGTGGTGGTCTTCGGTTCGGGATACGTGTTGGTTGCCTATCTAAAATCCAACCTCGTCGATCATTTGCATTGGATCACGGAACCTCAGCTACTCGACGCCATCACTGCCGGACAGATCACGCCGGGGCCGGTGTTCGCTACCGCGACATTTCTCGGTTACCTGCTCCACGGGTGGAAGGGAGCTGTCGTAGCAACCGTGGGGATTTTTCTTCCTTCGTTTTTCATGGCTGGGGCGGTAGGAGCTTTGGCTGGCCGCATCCGCAAGTCCGCGCTTGCCGCGGCCTTTCTGGATGGCGTGAACGCCGCAGCCGTGGCCCTGATGGCATCCGTAGCCATTGTGCTGGGCCACGCGACGCTGGTCGATGGCTGGACGTGGGCGATTGGATTGGTTTGCCTTTCGCTTCTGATTCGAATCCGGGTGAATGCTACTTGGCTGCTTCTCGGCGGCGCGGGCGCCGGAATACTCATTCGTTTGCTCGCTTGAAGCTTGCCTGAGCTTTCTGTTCGGACTACGGCAAAAGGCTCTTAAAAACCCCTGATTTCGCTCGAAAAACGCCGCAAAAGCGCCTGATTTTGCTCCAAAAGCCACTGCTTTTCGCGACCATTTTGAACCAAAGGTCGCCAGACCGCTCTCGGCGAATCGCACCTAGGCGGTTGATTCAATTCGTCTTATACAAATTCGATAGGCCCGTACACTGCGGCAAAAGCGACTCATTGGCGGGGGGAGGGGGTGGGTATTCAATTTTTTCGAGGTGTAAATCGGCGTATTTCTGACAGATTTGAGCCGCATGGACGGCGAATCGGAGTTAGAAGGACACATGGCACGCAGGGAGTTTCTCCTAGGACAATGATGCGCCCATGAGTGGAAATGATCTGCAACCGATTGTTGTGGAGCGACCCTTCATCCCGTCCGTAGCGGTTTGACGACGGGATGAAATCGCTCCGGGACTGCTATTGATTATTGATCGAAACGGTAGGCGCTGATTCTGGCGCCCATTGGCTCATCCGAGAAGATGCGGGAGCCCGGTGCATTGCCGCCGGCCCCGGCGGCCACCATGAGCGGGATCAGATGCTCTTCGCGCGGATGGGCGTATGCCGCGAACGGAGCGTTGCGCCATTCCGACAACAGGGCATCGCGTTCTCCAGCGGGAGATTCAACCGCGGCAGTAAGCCATGCATCGAAGGCGCGTGCGCGCTCCTGGGTCTCGGGACGGAGGTAGGCGCGCAGGTTGTGGAAGCTCATGCCGCTGCCCACTATAAGCACCCCCTCATCCCGCAAGGTCGCAAGCGCGCGTCCAGCGGCCAGGTGCAACTCAGGGTCGAGACTGCTCGAGAGCGACAGGGTGACCACAGGTATCTGCGCCTCAGGGAAAGCCACCTTCAGTGGCACAAAGACGCCGTGATCGAAGCCGCGATTGGCGTTGAGCCCTGCCGGAAGGCCGGATCGGGTCAACAGGTCATTCACGCGCGCGGCCAGTTCCGGGTTACCCGGCGCGGGCCAGGTGAGGCGGTAAGTGTGTTCGGGAAAGCCCGAGTAGTCGAAGATGAGCTGAGGAGCAGCTGCGGAGCTTGCCGTGAAAGCCGGTTCCTCCCAATGGCCACTGATCACCAAAATTGCTTTGGGAGTTTCCGGCAGCGTCGCCGCCAGTCCTTCGAGGAAGTGCTTTGTTGCATCCCAGGTGTCCGCCGGTCCCCACGTCCAGTCCATGAAGAAGCACGGCCCACCGCCGTGGGGCAAAAAGAGGGAGGGCTGTCTCTGGTTATGTGCCGGCATTTGTTCATCCTCCGGGATTACCCGCCGTTGTGAACAGGGCGAGTTAGTTGTTCAAACAACTAACACGTTGGATGCTTCAGTCAGCCCCCGGATTCATGAATTGAAACAAGTCTTCAATCGCTGCGGGCACTATTGATGCGCAATGGCCGGTAGAAAGCTGATCCGGAATGCGAGGACCTGCAGAACTCCAAACAGGGCAATCGGCACGCATCCGGCAAACGACCATCGAGCCCGCCAAACACTCAGCCCGAGGCCAACGGCGCTGGCCGCGCCAACAACAATCGTCATCGCGATTTCAACCGGCGCGAAATGCCCGGAGATGAGATGGGACCACCCAAGAAGAAACATCCAGATCAACGGCATCATGGCAAACCAGAAGAACATACATGGCAGAGCGCACCAGCGGGCGAATTCCCGGTTGTTGAAGCCGGCAATGATGGGGATCCACAGCGGCAACGTCTGCACTTCGTGCCGGAGCGAACCGTGGCTGACCGCGCCCACAATGTAGAGCGCCACAAGGATTGCAAGGCAGCATCCGCCAATCGTCTTTAGATGATTTGTCATTGAGAACGCCTCCTCCCTTGTTTTGTTCAGTCCATGCCGCATGTCAGACACTTATTTCGCCGCCGGCGCCAAAAGATAGACATATGCCAGCAGCGCCGCTCCGACAAGACCGGGAATCAGTCCGCAGAGATACACCGAGCCCGTTTGCCGGTCTGCACCTCCGAGCAGCGCGTGCAGAAAGATCATCAGCCCAATGCCTACAGCGACGTTGATTAAGCCGCCGATCTTCAGGCCCTCCCGGGTTTTGCTCGCTTTGATCCGCTCATCCTCTCGCAGCAGTTCCACTGCCGCACTGGCACCCTGTCCTGAGGCTTCGCTGATCCGCCGAAGGGTCTCCGCCTTGTAATACGCCTCGCGCTCTTTGCGCTGGCTTTCTGACCAATGGACGACGGCGGTAAATGTGAACACCATCGCAATCACCACCAGCGGAAACAAGATGAAAAACTCCATGTGCATCGCGTCCTCCTTGCCGGGATTTCTTCCCATGCGTCTGGTGGGACAGACAGCTCGCTCATCCGGTTGCATAATCTTCAGCAAGCAAAATCTCTGCACAAAATGCAACCGGAACAGCGGGAGACTGGTCCCACCGATTGCAGAGGGCGAACCAAAGCATGACGACCACGACCAACGCGGCAGAAGACCTGGCTGATGTGGACCGCGTGCTGGCGGGCGATGTGCAGGCATTCGAGGGGATCGTCCGCAGATGGCAGGGACCGCTGGTTAATATGGCGTGGCGCTATTGCCGCGACCGCAGCCGCGCCGAGGAGCTGGCCCAGGAAGCCTTCGTCCGTGCCTGGCGTGGCCTGTCCGGCTGGCGCCGCGATTCCAGCTTCTCCACCTGGCTGTTTGCCCTGGCCGCCAACGTTTACCGCTCCGATCTCAAGCGCTTTCCCACCGTAACCTTGCCCATTGACGAGGCGCCTGAACTATCCCGACCGGCAACGCAACATCATGCACTGGCCGCGCAGCAAAGCTCTGACTCAGTGCGCCGCGCCGTGCTCGCTTTGCCCACGCGCTATCGTGAACCGGTAATTCTGTTTTATTTTCATGAGATGGATGTGGCCGCCGCGGCGCGCACCATGGGGCTGCCGGAGGGAACGGTTAAAGCGCGGCTTTCGCGAGCACGGGCGCTGTTGCGAAGTCGGTTTCCGCACCTTGAAGGCGAGCATGCTGCGATGGAATTTGGCGATTTGAATACAGGAAAGGAGGCGGGACGATGAAGCAGACCAGGAAGCATCAAAGCGATGCGGAACACAATGAGATCGACCGCATTCTGGCCACCGAAGATGCGCTGGTTCCATCGTCCGGTTTTCTGGCGTCCGTAATGGATCACGTTCAGGAAGAAGCAGCCGCACCGGCTCCCATTCCGTTCCCGTGGAAGCGGGCGTTGCCGGGAGCGATAGTGATTGTCGGCACGTTTGGTGCAGGCGCATTCGAGATGGTGCGACAGGGGCTGCCGACGGCAAGCGAGTTCGCGCTGACAGCGCCTCATATTTCTGCTGTGATGGAACGGCCGCTGGAGCAGGTTGGCTGGATCGCGCTCGCGTTGGGCGTTTCGCTGTTTTCCTGGTTGCTTTCGAACCGCCTGGCTGGACGAGCGGGGCTGCTTTAAGCTGTTTACAATGCGATCCAGTGTGGAACGAACTCAACTGATATTTGCGTTAGGCATGTCCTGCATTCTGGTCATTACCGGGTGCAAAAAGCCGAGTGAGCCGATCGCGTCGCGAGATCCAGTCAATGCCACCAGCGCTGCCTCGGAATCGATCCCAAGTTTTCCAGCACCTACACAGATTCAGCAGCAGGACTGCTTATCCGCGGCCAAGAAAGCTTTGAGCTCGCAGGCGAAGGTCTTGCGATGTGGCGCATTCAACTCTCCCGGCGTCCAAGAGGTGGTCGCCGTATTGCCCGCCAATTTTCCCACCAAAAATGGCGACGGTGTCGCGATTCGAAAGATGGTGATTCTGCGCAAAGAGCCGTCGGGTTGGCGGCTAGCCCTGACAGCCGCAAGAGAAGTTAGGAACGAAGCCGGATATGTCGGGCTCAACTATATCGACGACTATTCCCACTATTTCGGCTACTGGCTAACTCTTTCCGATACGCGTCCCGATGGGACGAAAGCGATGCTCATCGACCTGCTGGACATTGAGAAGGCGGACGGAACATCTGAAGCTTCATCAACCGAATTTGCCTGGAACCCCAAGGTCGGACGCTACCAGGAATGGGCTTATGACCAAGATCCGCAAGGCTTCCGACGGGAGATCAAGAATCCTCCGCACTGGAAACCCGGCGTAGAGCTGCCCGCCGCAACTTCGAAGTGAGTAGTTATTCTTACTGCACCTCGCCGTACTTCGCTCCAAAACTCCGCAGCTTTGCCAGAGTCGCCGCCGCTTCGCCTGAATCAATCGCTTCGGCAGCCTGTGTGACGCCTTCTTTCAAATCGAGCGCCAGCCCTGCCGCTACCAATGCGGCCGCCGCGTTGAGCAGAACAATCTCCCGCCGCGGACCGGTAATTCCGGTAACGATGTCATAAAGGATGGCTGCGTTGACCTCAGCAGAACCGCCGGTCAACTGGTCGAGTGTTGCCGTGGGAAGTCCAGCCATCTCTGGCGTGACGCGTGCGGCCCGGAGCGTTGGCGCTCCGCCACCCTCGGGCTCTTCGACACGCGCCACCACGGATTCGCCGGTGGTAGTTAGTTCGTCCATGCCATCTGTACCGTGCACAACGAATGCGCGTTTGGCGCCCAGTTCCGCAAGGGCACGTGCGACAAGCAGCGCCTTGCTGGGCGCGAGCACGCCGATGACCTGCGCCCGCGCGCCGGCGGGGTTGGTGAGCGGACCACAAAGATTGAAGATGGTTCTGAACCCCAGGGAGCGCCGCAGCGGACCCACGGCGCGCATGGCCGGGTGATAGAGCGGCGCCAGCAGAAACATGAAGCCGGTCTCGCGCAGGCATGCGGCGGCGAGGTCCGGGCTCAATTCAATAGGAACGCCGAGAGCCTCAAGCACGTCTGCCGAACCGCACCGCGACGTAATGGCACGGTTGCCGTGTTTGGCCACTTTGGCTCCCGCCGCAGCAGCTACCAGGGCCGCGCCCGTTGAAATGTTGAAGGTTGGAGGCCCCCCGCCGCCGGTGCCAACCACATCCACCAGTTCGTCCCGCTCCTCGGCGGTAAGAGGAACGGGCGTGCCGCGCTTGCGCATTGTTTCCACAAAGCCGGCAAGCTCCGCAGCCTGCTCGCCGCGCGTAGCCAGCACCGCGAGCAGCGCTGCCGTCTCCACCTCCGGAACGTCGCCGGAGAGTATCTCTTCCAGAACGCCCGCCGCCTGCTCTCGTGTGAGGGCCGCGCCGTCTTCGGCTAGCGGCTTCAAAAGCTCTTTCAATGAGGCCATATTTCAATATGGTAACGGCGGAAGCCGCCTGACACGTAGATCAGGACGCCGCAATGTTGGCTGTTTGCCCCCTGTTCGCCCAGCAAGATAGTATTTGCTTACCGCTGGCACGGCATTGCGGGCTCGGAATCCACTCGGGGCCTGCACCCGAATCCTCAACATCAGCGGACGTGGGCGGTCCCAAACAGCATGAAGATTCACGAGTATCAGGCGAAAGAAATCCTGGCGAAATACGGCGTTGCCGTGCCCAGGGGCGAAGTGGCCAATAACCTTGAAGAAGCGTCAACCGTGGCGCGGAAACTGTTTGCCGAGGGCGCGAGTGGTGTGGTCGTCAAGGCGCAAATTCATGCGGGCGGTCGCGGCAAGGGCGGCGGCGTGAAGGTAGCCCGCACCCGCGAGGACGCGGAATTGCATGCCAAGAACATTCTCGGTATGCAGCTCATCACGCACCAGACCGGGCCGCAGGGACAGAAGGTGCAGCGGCTGCTGATTGAGGAGACGGCGGACATTGACCGCGAGCTTTATCTCGGCATTGTTCTGGATCGGGCGACGGGGAAGCTGGTGTTTATGGCCTCGCAGGCCGGCGGCATGGAGATTGAAGAAGTGGCCGCGCACACGCCTGAGGCCATCTTCAAGGAGACCATTGATCCGGCCATTGGATTTGGCGCATGGCAGGCACGCAAGCTCGCTTTTGCGCTGGGGCTGAAGGCGTCGCAGATCAACCAGGCGGTGGTGTTTCTGCAGAGCCTGTACAAGGCGTTCATGGACACCGACGCGTCGCTGGTGGAGATTAATCCCTTCATTACGACCAAGAGCGACAAGCTTTTTGCGCTCGACGCCAAGATCACGTTCGACGACAACGCGCTGTTTCGCCATGCGGATATCAAGGCTCTGCGGGATACGGCAGAAGAAGACCCGCTTGAAGTGGAAGCCAGCAAGTATGCACTGAATTACATCAAGCTGGATGGGTCGATTGCGTGCATGGTGAATGGCGCGGGCCTGGCGATGGCGACGATGGACATCATCCAATATGCAGGCGGCAGCCCGGCGAATTTTCTGGATGTGGGTGGCGGCGCAACGCAGGAACAGATTGAGCACGCGTTTGAGATTCTGCTTTCGGACTCCAATGTGAAGGCCATCTTCATCAACATTTTTGGCGGCATTCTGCGCGTAGATCGGCTGGCCACGGGCGTTGTGGCGGCGGCGCGGAATTTGAGCGTGAAGGTTCCCATCGTGCTGCGGCTTGAGGGAACGAACGTAGAAGAAGGACGACAGATTCTGAAGGACTCGGGATTGGATTTCCAGGTTGGAGAAACGATGAAGGACGCAGCGGACCTGGTGGTTGCCGCGGCAGCAAAGGTGGGGGCATAAATGGCGGTCCTGGTAGATAAAAATACGCGGCTGATTGTTCAGGGAATTACCGGCAAGGAAGGCACTTTCCACGCCAAGGGCGCTGCGGAATATGGCACCAACGTGGTGGGCGGCGTGACTCCCGGCAAGGGCGGAACGACGCATGAAGGCTGGCCGGTTTTCAATACGGTGGCCGACGCGGTAGAGAAGACGGGCGCGAATGCCACGGTGATTTTTGTGCCACCGCCGTTCGCGGCTGACGCGATTCTGGAAGCGGAAGATGCTGGTTTGCCTCTGATTGTCTGCATCACTGAAGGCATACCGACACTCGACATGGTGAAGGTATGGGCAAAGCTCAAGACCTCAAAGTCGCGGCTGATCGGGCCGAATTGCCCAGGTGTGATTTCGCCGGGTAAGGCGAAGATTGGCATCATGCCGGCGCGGATTCATCTTGAAGGATCGGTCGGGATCGTGTCGCGCTCGGGCACGCTGACTTACGAAGCTGTGCATCAGTTGACACAGCGGGGCATTGGCCAATCGACGGCGATCGGCATTGGCGGCGACCCGATCATTGGCACTACGCACATCGATGCGTTGCGGCTGCTCAATGACGATCCGGAGACCGAAGCGATCATCATGATTGGCGAGATTGGTGGATCTGCTGAAGAAGCGGCGGCGCAGTTCGTGAAGGACTTTGTGAAGAAGCCGGTGGTTGGATTTATTGCTGGACAGACGGCGCCTCCGGGACGCCGCATGGGCCACGCGGGCGCCATCATCAGCGGTGGTCAGGGAACTGCGGCCGACAAGATGAAGGCTCTTACGGCTGCTGGAATTCATGTGGTGGTTTCGCCGGCAGAGATTGGCGCTACGTTGGCGCGCGTGATTGGCAAGGGTTGAAGACCAGCTTTTAGCTGCTAGCTTCTAGCCACTAGCTCAAAACAAAAGGCCCGCCGTGATGGTGGGCCTTTCTGCCGTAATGCATACGAGATCGAATTGATGCGAGAACTCTGGATTGGCCTTGTAGAGGTCCTTACCGAGCCCAGTGCCGGGACGGGCGACACGCGAGCGTTCACAAACGTGATTGCATGGGCCTCGACCGCTTCAGAATATGTCGACTCGGTTACTGTTGTTTTCGAAAAGTATGGTTGGAATGTGTTGGGGACGGAAAATGAGCGGCCAATAGCAGGCCAGGGCAGCTTCAGCGATGAAATCACTGAAATCATCGAAAGCGCAAAAGGAAACCCTAAAGCCTGCATCTTTGCAACGTTTCATTACTATCCATCGAAGCCTTCTTAGTCCCCGACAAATAGACTAAAAGCCGCCTTCTTACCAAACCCTGCACGGTTTTGCAGCGACCATCGGCGCGGTTTTCTTGCAACTGAAGCTCTTCGCAAATTCCGGCAGGTCGGACAGGATGGTGTTGGCGCGATACTCATCGGGCGCGTGCGGATCGCCCTGCGCCTGCGTACGAAGCTGCTCAGGCCGGGTCTGCGTGCACCACTGTTGTGCATAGGCGATCCAGAAGCGCTGATCGGCAGCATAGCCGTCGATTTTCGCGTCCATATCAAGGTGCGAGGCCTCCGCCTTTTCTTCCCATGCCAGCCAGGCCAGCCACAACCCTCCAAGGTCGGCGAGGTTTTCGCCGAGCGTGAGCTTGCCATTCAGATGCACGCCGGGGACAGCCTCGATTGCGTCATATTGTTTGACCATGCAGGCGGCGCGATCATTGAATTTCTCCTCGTCTTCCTTTGTCCACCAGTCTTTGAGGTTGCCGTCCTTGTCGTACTGGCGGCCTTCGTCGTCGAACCCGTGCGTAAGTTCGTGACCGATGGTCGAACCCATGTCGCCGTAGTTAGCTGCGTCGTCTTCCTTGGCGCTGTAGAAGGGCGGCTGAAAATAGCCAGCGGGAAAATTGACGTTGTTCATCTGCGGATCGTAATAGGCGTTGACAGTGGGTGGCGTCATGCCCCATTCGTCCTTGTCCACGGGTTTGCCGATCTTGGCCAAATCGCGCGCGGATTCAAACTCGTGCACGCGCAGGGTGTTGCCCAATGCGTCTCCGCGCACAATCTCAAGCTTGGAGTAATCGCGCCACTTCTCGGGGTAGCCTATCTTGTTCATCACGGTGTGCAGCTTTTCCTTGGCCTTTTCTTTGGTCTCCGGACTCATCCAATCGAGAGAATCGATGTCCTTTCCCATAGCGTGCTCGATGGCAAGAGTCATTTCGAGGGCCTGCTTTTTCTCTTCCGGAGGAAAATACTTTGCCACAAACGCCTGTCCCAGCGCCTCGCCCAGGTCGTTATCCACCACGCTGGTGCAGCGCTTCCAGCGATCCTGTTCTTTTTCCGCACCGTTCAATATGTGCGCGTAAAAGTGCCATGACTCGTGATCGAAGGTCTCGGGCATGCTGGTTCCGGCATAGGCGTGCAGAAGATGCCAGCGAAGATAAGTCCTGATGGTACGGATGGGCGTATCGGCTGCGATTTTGTTGAACTCCGCAAAGAACTTCGGCTCCATATCGTTCATCTTTCCCGAAGCGGGCGCATGCAATTCGGCTACGTAGTCTGCGAGCGAGAAGTGCGTCAGTTCTTTTGAAAATGCGTCGACATCGGTGGGGTGATTCAGATTCTGCGGATCGCGCTGCTCGGTGATGGTGAGGGAGGCTTTCGCCAGGCGCGTTTCAAGACCCAGCACGATTCTTGCATCAACGGACGCCTGGTTCTCCGGCTCGCCCGCAAGCACGAACATGTTGCGCACGTGCTCTGCATACTCGCGGCGCAGTTCCACGCTCTTCGCGTCTGTACGCGTGTAATAATCGCGTTCCGGCAAACCCAGACCGCCCGCGCTGTAGAAGCTGATAACCGAGTTCGAATCGGCATAGTCCTGATTCGATCCCATACCGAAGAACGCGTTCACGCCGATGGAGTGGAGATGCGCCAGCAGCGCGGGCAACCCTGCCGCTGTCTTGAGGGCGGCAATGCGGTCGAGTTCCGGCTGAAGCGGGGCAAGGCCCTGGCGGTTCACGTTGGCCGCGTCCATGCAGGTGGCGTATTCATCGCCGATTTTTTGCTCGTTGGGCGTACGCGGAGCAGCGGTTGCGCCGGGTGTTGCGGGGGCGGCCGCTGCTTCCAGAATGAGCTTGAGATGCAGACGATTCAGCTCATGCAGCTCGGTAAAGCGGCCATACCCGGTTTGGTCCGCGGGCAGGGGATTGCGCTTGAACCAACCATTGCAGCTGAATTTGTAAAAATTCTCGCAGGGGTCCACCGACTTGTCGATGAGTGCCGGATCGAAGACACGAAGGTCCGGCGAGTTGGGCGCTTTGGCTACGGGTGTGGCCGCAGGTGGAGTCTGGGCAGACGCCAATACAAAGCCAAGACCGGCTGCCTGGAAAGCAAGAATCAAGGATGAAATGCGACAGGGGGAGACACGGCTAAACATGCCGAAACTGTACCAGATTGAGAGGCCTGCATGTTGCCGCATCCGGCGACAATTACAATGGAGGGGAAGACGTAATTCAACAAGGAGCCAACCACTTGCCGCAACGCACCTTCAGCATCATCAAGCCGGACGCATTTCGCAAAGGCGACGCCGGGGGAATTCTCGCTGAAATCTACAAAGCCGGATTCCAGATTGTAGCCATCAAGAAGCAGTCCATCTCCGTGAAGCAGGCAGAGGGCTTTTATCACGTCCACAGCGCTCGTCCGTTCTTCAATGACCTGTGCGCCTTCATGGCTTCAGGGCCGCTCGTTTTAATGGTTCTGGAAAAGGACAACGCCATCGCTGAGCTGCGCAAACTGATGGGCGCGACCAACCCGGCAAATGCCGAGGAAGGAACCATCCGCAAGAAGTTTGCCGGCTCGCTCCAGGAAAACGCGATTCACGGATCAGACGCGGAAGATACGGCAGCGTTCGAGATTGGCTATTGGTTTGCCGGGTACGAATTGATCTAAGTTTTGGAAACGACAGCGCCGCCCGATCTTCGCCAGAGGAATCGTGGCGGCAACGTAAACAAGGTTCCATTCCTGCCTACTTCGCGGGATCTCCGGGCATAGCGGTGAGCGCTTTCAAATCGCTCACCAGCTTTTCAATTGCCTCGTCGAAGACTTTATCGCGATTCTTCTTGAAAATCAGGCCCAGGTTCGGCTTGTCCACCAGGAATTCGTCCAGCACCCAGAGCGTTACGTTGCTCTTGGGGTCTAGCAGCGCCACGCGGAAGGATGGAAACGGCACCGTCTCGTTGCCGGACTGGCGCGGGATATAAATGATGCTGATCTGCACGACCAGATCAGCCTCAGCCGGTGAGCCGACAAGCGAGTAGTGCCCCCAGGTCTGCATCGCCGCATAAAACTCGTTGTAGTCTCGCCTGGGATCGCCACTCACGATGTTGAGGTCGAGCAGCCCGCCGGCATTCGAAATAAAGACTTTCTTAGCGGTGAGAATCTGAGACGGCAGAGGCGCCGCGGGAGTCTGCGCTGTGAGAGCAGGAACGAGCAAGAGCAACGTCGCAAGGGAGAGACATGCCAGTCTGAGTTTGAGCATGGGTCCTACCTTTCTTTTTGTTGCGCGCCCATTATCGCCGATCTGTCTCGCGGCAGGAATTACCCATCCCCAAAAAGATCGTCGATCTTCTTTCGCAGCGTGATGACCTCCTGTCGGAGTTCGGCCATTGCAGCCTCAAGCCGCGCAATGCGGTCGTCTCCCACTGCTTCCGTGCTGCTTTCGCGCGGGGTCCACGGTTCCGGAACAGCGGCTCGCAGTGCCTCTTGCGACCCTGAAAGCAGATGCACGTAGCGCGATTCTTTTGTCCCCGGCTGGCGCGGCAGCACCGCAACCAGTGACGGCTCGCGGTCCATCAGTTTCTGCAACCCTGCCAGCACATCCGTGATCTCTTCGAAGCGGTGCAGCCGATCTGTGCGCCCGCGCAGCTCGCCCGGGGTCTGCGGCCCGCGCAACAACAGCACACAGATCAGTGCTGTCTCTGCACGACTGAAGTTGAAGACTTCGCCCAGCCAGTGCTCGTACTTTGCCACTCGGCCGTCCGCACCCCGCGCACGTCCTGCGATGCGCAGGTCTTCAAGGCCATGCAATGCCTGGCGCACCGCATCCTCATCCAGGTCTGTAACCGGCTCACGGTTCGAACGCTGATTGCACGCGTTGATGAGCGCGTTCATCGACATCGGATAGTAGTCCGGCGTCGTCACTTCCTTTTCAATGAGCGCACCCAACACGCGGGCCTGGGCTGCTGTGAGAATGATCGGTTCACTCGGCGGCATGGCTCAATCCCTCCCATTTCTCGCGCGAACTTTATGGATTCTGCCCCGGCGTCTCTTCCTCTTTGGGGCCCAGGAGAAACTGTACACCGACATATGCAATCCAATTGGGCTCGCTGTTCAGCCGCGTCACTGACTGGATGGCGCGGCCGCCCATGAACAGTAGACGAATCTTATTGCTGTGAGTCAGGCTTTGCCGGCCGCCGAAGTCCGCCGTGAACTCGCGCTGTTTGGGCGCCGTGCCGATGCGATTTGCATCCTGCAGATCGTAGACTTCCGCATAGAGCTCAAGGCGGTCGCTGAATTCGTGACCTGCAATCAAGCCTCGGCCCCAGCGGCTGGGAACAAGTTTGTTGCCGAACCAGTGGCCCACCTCGCCATTCCAGTTGACCCAACCGGTTTTGGCCGTGAATTCCATCGGCAGATAGTACTGCGGACCATTCTCCACAATGCCGCGGCGAACCGCACTGGTGGGGTTGTTGATGGAGGCCTGCGGATAGGTTCCCAGCGAAAAAAGCATGTTCTCGTCGGACTTTGGCTCGCCGGCGCGATGGTATTCATAGGGCCGCCACTTGATGCCCAGCAGGCTCTCT
>Ga0302278_10000699_pt1 | contig 42362 bp, 37 predicted proteins | sample III_Bog_N3_2_FD_194543 | JGI IMG/M metagenome (GOLD analysis project Ga0302278, IMG submission 194543) | Peat permafrost microbial communities from Stordalen Mire near Abisko, Sweden - III_Bog_N3_2 | ecosystem: Environmental > Terrestrial > Soil > Wetlands > Peat | place: Sweden: Abisko...
CGCCTCGAGAGCGCGCAGGCCCTTCGACTCGACGTGACCGATCCCGACGCCTGTGACGCCGTGGTCAACGCCGTCGTCGCCGAGCACGGCCGACTTGACGTCTGGGTTTCCAACGCCGGCATTTCCAAAATGCAACGATTCATTGACGTTTCGCCGGCCGACCTCGTACGCAATTTCGAGGTCAACACCTACGGCATTTTTTACTGCGGCCAATCGGCGGCGAGGGCCATGATCGCCCTCACGAAACCGGGACGGATCATCAATACCGCGTCGATGGCGGCCAAGCAGGGACGGGTCCCCTTCCTCGCCGACTACGTCGCGAGCAAGTTTGCCGTGCTCGGTCTCACCCAAGCCATGGCCTTCGAGCTCGCCCCGCACGGCATCAGGGTGAACTGCGTCTGTCCGGGATTCGTCGCGACGCCCATGCAAACACGCGAACTCTCGTGGGAGGCCGAACTACGCGGCATTGACCCCGACGCGGTGCGTCAGATGTGGATCGACGACACGCCGCTGGCCCGGCTCGAGACACCCAACGACGTGGCCAAAGTCGTCGCCTTTCTCGCGAGCGACGACGCCGAGTTCATCACGGGCGAGGCGATTTCGGTCAACGGCGGAGCGTTTATGGATTGAGGTTCGAGAGAACCTTCCAGTTTGTTCACATTGTTAACCGGGCGTTCACAAGCGCGCTCGGATCTCGGACCAGGCCTCGCTCAATACCGGTAGGTTGGGTTCGGAAGTCAGACAGGCTGCCAGTTCATCAAAGGCGCCGATTTCGGGTTCGACGGTCGTTCGGATCGCCGAATTGATTCGTCGCCTTCGGCGATTGATCGCTGCTCGCAGTTCGTAACTCGGCGACGGCGTGAGGCGAACGATCGCCGGTGAATTGATGACGGGCAACCACTGCGTAGATGAGAGGAGACCAATGACACGAGTCCGAATTTTTCAATGTAGTTCGGATGACCGACAGGACGTTGACACTCATTCGAGCAAGGGGATTGCCCGTGTTTGAAGAGCAGCCAGTGACCGATCATCGAACGCGTACCTACGCGATGGTCTCGACGTATCCGCCAACCCAATGCGGTATTGCGACGTTCGCCGCAGCGCTCGCGGGCGGGCTGTACGAATACGGCGACGACGTTGGAATAGTGCGAGTCGGCGCCGACGGTGAGCCGCCGGCCAAGATCGTGATCGCCGAGTTGAACAACCAAGACGGGCTTGAGATGATCGAGGCCATGGACGCCCTCAATCGAGCCGACGTCGTCATCGTCCAACACGAGTACGGGATCTACGACGGATCCGACGGCGATTCGATCGTCGCGGTCCTGGAAGGAATTGAGAGGCCGACGATCGTCGTCGCGCACACGGTGCTTGAACACCCGACTCCCCACCAACGCTTCGTGCTCGAAGCCGTCGTTCGCGCGGCCGATGCAGTCGTGGTGATGACCGAAGCCGGCCGTGTACGACTCTGCTCAAATTTCGACGTCGACGCGCGAAAGATCTCGGTCATCCCTCACGGCGCCGCCGTGTCGAGCGCGGTACGTCTTGAGGACTCCAAAGAGCGCCCGAGGCTGCTCACGTGGGGACTGCTCGGACCGGGCAAGGGTATTGAGTGGGCGATCGACGCGCTCGCCCTGGTCGACGACCTCCGGCCGAAGCCGGTGTACGTGGTTGCGGGCAATACCCATCCCAAGGTTCACGAGTACGAGGGTGATGTCTACCGCGACATGCTGATACAGCGCGCGAAAGATCGTCACGTCGACGTGGTCTTCGACCCCGAGTATCGATCGCTCCCGGCGCTCGCGCAGTTGATCAGCGAGTCCACGATGGTGATCCTGCCCTACGACTCGCCGGACCAGGTGACCTCCGGTGTGTTGGTCGACGCGATCGCCGCCGGTCGTCCGGTCATCGCGACGGCGTTCCCGCACGCGGTTGAACTGCTCTCGAGTGGCGCCGGCATCGTGGTGCCGCGTCGCGACCCCGAGGCGATAGCCGAGGCGATTCGAACTGCTCTGACGACGCCGGGTATGGTCAACGCGATGGCGAGTGAAGCCCGACGGCTGGCGCCGGAATTGGCGTGGCCGCACATCGCCTCTCGGTACGCGGCCCTGGGTGAAGAGTTGCTCGACAATCGAGCACCACTGTCGGCGAACCGATGATCGACAGTCCGCGCTTCGACCACTTGGTCCGGTTGACCGATCGCTTCGGCACGTTCGAGCACGCCGAGCACGCCACGCCTCGCCGTGAACACGGCTACTGCGTTGACGACGTCGCGCGCGTCCTCGTCGTCAGCGCTCGCGAACCGCAACCGAACGCGTCGGTGCGGTCCTTGGCCCAGGGATCGTTGGCGTTTGTCGGTGACGCGATGGGACCACACGGCGACTGTCGAAATCGTCGGTCGGCCGACGGTACGTGGACGAGCGAAAGCTCAACCGAGGACTGTTGGGGACGCAGTCTCTGGGGACTCGGCACCGCGGCGGCCAGCGCGCAGTTCTCGATCGCCGGTCCCGGGCTCTCACTCTTTGAACGCGGCGCCGAACAGCGCTCTCAGTACCCGCGCGCCATGGCCTTCGCCGCGCTCGGTGCCGCGGCCGTGCTCGGGGTCGATTCGACGAACAGGGCCGCTCGTTCGCTTCTGAGCGATATCGCTGACGTGACGTTAAAGGCGCGATCGGACCGAGCGTGGCCGTGGCCCGAGCCCCGGCTCTACTACGCCAACGCACTGTTGCCCGACGCGATGATCGCCGTCGGTGTCGCCCTCGAGCGACCGGAGCTGGTTGTGAGAGGACTCGACCTGCTCGGGTGGCTGCTGGCGCGAGAGACGCGAGACGGACACCTCTCAGTGACGCCGGCCGAGGGCTCGGGACCCGGTGACGTCGGGCCCAGCTTTGATCAACAGCCCATTGAAGTCTCGACGATGGCCGACGCCTGCGCCCGAGCGCTCAGCGTCGACGATTCACCGAAGTGGCTCGAGGCAATCGGCATGGCGAACGCTTGGTTTGACGGGGACAATGACGCCAAAGTCATGATGTGGGATCCTGAGACCGGCGGGGGCTACGACGGACTGCACGCCGACGTGGCCAATAAAAACGAGGGGGCGGAATCAACTTTGGCGCTGGTATCAACCCGTCAGCAGGCTTTCGCGCACCAAACTATCTCTACATGAAAGAAAACCCCCTCGTGTCACGCTCCGATGTCCACATCGTCCCCGACTCGTCACGAGTGGTGGCGCTGCTCTTCGTCGCCGGTCAAGAACTTGGTGGCGCCGAGTCGCGCGCGTCGAGTGTCGTCAAGCGAATCGTGGCGTTGCCCGAGGCCGACGTGCGTCGGCGTCTCAAAGAGATCATCCAACGATTCGGCCGACGACACCGCGACATCGTCGCCATCTTCAGTCAACACGCCGAGCGCGTGAGCAATCGCTTAGACCCGAAAGAAGACCTGAGTGAGGAGCGCTGGCTCCTGTTGGGCGCCTCGTTCACTCACGAGTACTCGCTCGAGGCGGCCGCGGTCTGCAATCCGAGCATCGTCCTCCACCCCGATCAGTCGGACGTACCGGAAGGCGCCGTGCGATTCGTGATGAGTTTTCGGGGCGTCGGCGAGGGACATCGTTCGAGCATCAGTTTTCGCACCGGTCTGGTCAGCGCCGACGGGCAGATCTTTCTCGACCCGCGCGAACCCTTTCCGATGGTCGGCACGGCGCGTGACGCCCTGTTCCATCGCGACGTCTTTCACGCGCGATTAAAGGCAATGGGTCAAGACGGTGAGAGCGCGGCCTACGTCCTCGATGAATTGCCGATCGTGTTCTCTATTGATGAACTCGAAGCGCGTTTGGAGATTCTGATTTCGGAGTTCGACACTCGCCAAGACGCGCACACCATCGCGCGTCATCACCGATCGATTGCGGCTTGCAGTTACGGCGTGCGCTTCGACGACACCATCGATTTCTCGGAGCGTGTGCTGTGGCCGGTCATGTCGGCCGAGGCGCACGGGATGGAAGACGCTCGATTCGTACTCTTCACTGAGAGCGACGGAACGACCACGTACCTCGCCACCTACACGGCGTTCGACGGCGTGCATATCTCCCAGCAGCTCTTACGAACCGATGACTTCCTCTCCTTCGACGCTTCACCCGTCGTCGGCGCGGCGGCGCCGAATAAGGGACTCGCGCTCTTCCCGCGTCGGATCAACGGGCAATACGTCGCACTCACTCGCTACGACAGTGAGACGAACGCGGTCTGTTTCTCAGACACGCTCGGGCACTGGGGGCACGCCGTGACCTTCCAGATACCGGAGTGGGATTGGGAAGTCATCCAGCTCGGCAACTGCGGTTCACCTATCGAAACTGAGGCCGGATGGCTGGTTCTCACGCACGCCGTCGGGCCGATGCGCACCTACAGCATCAGTGCGGTTCTCTTGGACCTCGACGATCCGACCAAGATGATCGCCGCGCTGAAAGAGCCGCTCCTCACCGCGTCCGCCGAAGAGCAAGACGGCTACGTGCCCAACGTGGTCTACACCTGTGGGGCGTTGGCGCACGGTGACATCCTCGTCATTCCCTACGGCGTCGCCGATCACCGGATCAACTTCGCGACCGCCAGCATCACTGCGGTGTTGAAGGCCATGAAGACGAGCGAGCATCCGACGATCGTGGCCAAGGTTCTCCACCGCCGTATCGAGGATTTAGCCCTCGAGCACTGAGGCCCCGAGTCCCTCGCACTTCGGTTTGGGTCCCGCGTTGACGTTGCCGTAGCGATGGTGGGTGATGGAGACGCTCTGTTCCAATAACCAGCGCGCCATTTCAATGTCGCCGCGCTGTACGAGCACGCGACGGTCGACGCTTATTCCGTGCTGCAGTAACTCCACACTCGGCGCAACCTCATTCGACAGCCACCGCACTCGATCGAGTCCCTCGGCCCGTACGACCAGTGCCGACGTCGATTCGATCACCGCTTCCGGGGCAGTGGCGACCGGTTCGAGTGCGCTGTAGGTGACGTTCAGGTCGGACTCGCGCACAATCGTGTCAATGAGCGATCGCTGTGATTCGTCGAACGCGGAATCAACCCGAACGCACACCGGATTGGCGTGACGTCGGTATCGCTGGAAATTCTTTTCGACGCCGAGTCCAGTTCGATCGATTGACTGGGAGCCGGTAGAGCGCCACCACTCTTGTGCCAGCTCGATTGATGACGCGGTGTTCGTCAACGTCGCCCAACGCCGCAGCGAGTTGACGTAGTGGTGACCACCGGCTTTCGCGGTCGGACCGACACTGCTGCGGCGCCATCCGCCGAAGGGCTGTCGGTTCACAATCGCCCCCGTGATTCCGCGGTTGACGTAGAGATTGCCGGCCTGGATCCGGTCCATCCATAGTTCGCACTCGGCCTCGTCGAGTGATTGGAGACCGGCCGTGAGGCCGAAGTCGGTTCGGTTCTGCCACCGAATCGCGGTGGTGAAGTCCGGGGCAACCATGACACCAAGCACGGGACCGAACCACTCGTGTTGGTGACTCCACGAACCGGAACGCACGCCCAGCTTCACTCCCGGACTCCATTGCAGTCCCGCGGCGTCGAGTTGATGAGGTTCGAGTAGCCAACTCTCGCCGGGGTCGAGATGATAGAGCGCGCGTTCGAGCGCCGGTTCGGCGCTGCGAATGATCGGTCCAACCGACGTCGAGAGCTGCCAGCCGGGGCCGACGCGAAGGGTTCGAACGGCGTCGATCAGTTGACGAAGGAAGGCGGGGTCTTCGTACACGTCACGTACCACGATGGCGAGGCTGGCCGCACTGCACTTCTGACCGGCGTGACCGAAGGCCGACTGCACGAGGTCCTTCACCGCGACGTCGATGTCGGCGCACGCGCTGATCAGTATGGCGTTCTTCCCGCTCGTTTCGGCGAGGAGGGTGATGTCGGGACGCCACGTGGTGAACATGAGCGCAGTATCGAACGAGCCCGTCAGAATCACCGCGTCCACACCGTCGTGGGTGACGAGATGACGACCACTGTCGTCGTCTCGGGTCGGCACGAACTGTAGGACGTCGCGAGGAACACCGCCCGCCCAGAGTTGTTGCACCAACTGCCACGCCGTTGCCACGGTCTCCGGTGCCGGTTTCAAGATGACGGCGTTGCCGGCCGCCAGTGCGGCACAGACGCCCCCCGCTGGTATCGCGTACGGAAAGTTCCACGGCGGAACCACGAGGACTGTTCCGAGCGGTGTCGAGCCACCGAAGTCCGAGGCCGAAGTCGCGTAGAAACGAGCGAAGTCGATTCCTTCGCTCACTTCAGGATCGGCCTCGGCTTCGGTCTTGCCGGCGTCACGAGCCATCACCGCCGTGGTCTCGATTCTTTGCGACTCCATCACGGCAGCGCTCGCGAAGAGCATCTGTCGGCGTTCCTCGATTGTGCGACTCGACCATGCCTCTTGGGCGTGCGTCGCGCATCGTATGGCTTCGTCAACGCGCGTGGCGTCGGCGACGGAGTATCGATACCACGGCTCAGCGTTCGCGCTCGGATCACGTCCGACTTCAAACTCCTCCGTGACGATCTCCTCTCCACCGATGACCAACGGGATCTGTCGATCCGGAAGTGCGCGGATCGTCGCAAAGGCCTTCGTGATCTCGTCGAAAGCTTTCGTGGACGTTGGATCGAAGTTCGCGACGTTGGCGAAGCCCGTCGAGTCAGATTCACTCGTCGGCACGTGGCGTAGTGACGCCGTCGAGACCGCGTGGCGCTCTCGCACGGACGCGGCGAATCGGTCACTCTGTTCTTCGAATCGCTCCGCGTCGGTACCGATGTCGAAGGCCGCCTTCAGATAGTTCTCGTCCGACGTGTTCTCGTCGAGACGACGCACGAGGTAGGCGACGGCGGACGCGAAGTCGTCGCGCCGGGTAACTGGCGCGTACAGCAGAACACGTTGACCTGTCTTCGCGATGGCGAGCGATTCGGAATTCGCCATCCCTTCGAGCATTTCGACGTCGACTTGTCGTTCGACTCCCCGTGATCGAGCCACTTCGAGAGCCCACGCCAGATGAAAGAGGTTGTGGCTCGCGATGCCGATCCGAACGGCGTCGGCGTGTTCTGGTCGCAGTGCGGCATCGATGAGTCGGGCGTAGCTGGCGTCGACGTCGGCCTTGGACCGGTAGGGCGCGGCGCTCCAACCGTGGAGTTCGGCTTCGGTCGTCTCCATCGCCAAATTGGCGCCCTTCACCAATCGGACCTTGATTGTGCCACCGGAGCGTGTGAAACGCGACGCAGACCACTCGACGAGGTCGGCGAAGGCGGCGTGGGATTCGGGCAGGTAGGCCTGGAGCACGATGCCGGCCGCGACGCTCGAGAACTCTGCTTCGGCGAGGACCCGCTTGAACGCCGTCACCGTGAGTTCAAGATCACGGTACTCCTCCATGTCGAGGTTGACGAAGGTCCCGTGTGACTCAGCCTCGCGGTAGAGAAGTCGCATCTTGGCCGCGACGCGATCGAGTGAACCGTCGCGGTCGATCGTGATGATTTGGCTCACGATGGACGACAGTTTTACGGAGACGTAATTGATCTCGGGTCGTCGGATCACTTCGAGCACTCGCTCGAATCGTTCGTCGGCCTCACTCTCGCCCAGGACGGCCTCACCCAGTACGTTGATGTTCAGCGCGATGTCATCGCGGGCTCGTCCTTCGAGGTGCTTCTTCAGTGGTGCTTCTTCGTAGGGAAGGATCAGGTCCTTCGAGAGACGACGGATTCGTTGCGCGACGATGTTGACCACCGGCGCCGGTGCCATCCGCGAACCGGCGGCGAGAAACTTAAGACCGGTCGCGTTGAAGGTGCCGAAGCCTTCGACGGACGCTTTGGCCGCCGCTCGGCGAAAAATGTTGATCGAACTCTTGACCGAGCGGATACGCATGACTTCGTCGGTCAACGTAATCGTGACCTCAAGAGCGCGGGGGTCGCGAAACAGTCGCGAGAAACGTCGACGATTGGCTTTCTCCGAGTGGCCACGCAGTCGCTCGGCATCGCCGATAAGGGTGCGGGCGTTCTCGACCGCGGAATCGGCGAGCGAGTCAATCGAGGGGTCGGTGGGAATCAGCGCCACTGATACCGCAACCACTCGAGGGGAATCGAGTCCCACTCCGCCGTCCACGCCCACCGCATCACAACATTTCCTATGCCTCCACCGTATACGCCGATTCGTGGGCGCTCTCGCCGGGGGCCGCTCGAGAGCGCGCAGTTCCGCTGCGACACTTCCTCAGCGATTGCGCATTCGGGCCACGACCTCGTCGACGACTTCGGAGGTAGAAGCCGAGCCGCCAAGATCAAAGCTACGAATGCCGTCCATCGCGGTCGCGAGCGTCGCCCTGCGCAGTGTTCGCGAAGCCTCCTCGGCGCGCTCGTCACCCTGGATCCCCGCGTGTTCGAGCACCGCGGCGCACGCGAGCAGCATCGCCATGGGATTGGCCACGTTCTTGCCCTCGAGCGAAGGTGCCGTGCCGTGCGGCGCCTCGGCCATCGCCGTCGTGGGATTCAGCTCATCGTCCAGGGCCAAGAGGACAGACTCGGCGCCCGCGATCGAGCCGAACATCGCGAGCACGAGGTCACTCAGACAGTCACCGTCACGATTCAGTGTGGGAATCACCACGCTGCAATCCCACTGCTCGGTCATCAGACCGGCGTAGGCCGCGTCGATGAGCATCGGATGGTAGGTGACGTCAGGGTGTCGACTCGCGGCGCGGTCCATCTCCTCTTTGAGCATGCCTTCATAGACCGCCGAAACGGTCCACTTCGGTCCGCCGTAGACGAGACCGCCCATGGACACCGCGGTCGCGAACGCGAATTCCGCGACCGATTGGCACACGCTGCGGTCGATGCGTTCGGTGCGCCAGGCCGATTCGCCTCGCGAACCGGGTTCGCCGTCGCGGCCCTCGGCCGCGCCGTACGCGTCGCCGACGGCCATCCGAACGACTGCGACGGGGTGCGACAGCGAAACGACGGGGGCGACGCCAGGAATTCGCCGACCGGTTCGCACGATCACCTTGCCGTCGATGCCCTCGCGCAGAATTCGATTCGGTGATCCCACGCTCCCGATCTCGGTGGGCGTAATTGTCGCGGCCTTCAGCCCTAATCCAGTCTCAACTATCGCGGCCGCGGCGTCATGGACGACTTGGTTATTGGTCGCGCGACGCTTCTCCAATGACAGGTCGAAGCGAATGAGGTCGACGTCAAATCCCAATACATTTGGTTCGAGTACGCGTAAGGCCTCGTCAAGTAGTTCTTGGCCGGTCTGGTCGCCTTCGCAGACGACGATCGTGTTTGTTTTCATCACTTCACGTTACTGATGACGCGGTTCGGTGAACTCCGCCTGAAAATGAAGAATTTCAGTGAGATTTCTGCATTGTCTCCGGAGGAGTGAGAAAGTGCGAGGTGCCAGAAGCGGTCCCTAGGACGACTTCGGAGGGATCCAGATCGCGGCTGATTCGTCGCCGTAGGCGGTGCAGTCGCCCTCCAGATATTTGATCCCGACCCACCCTCCCACGAGGGCGTCGAGGGCGTCCTCGAATCGCTTCAACGAGGTCGAAGGAAGGTTCTCGAGGTCGGACTTGGCGGGTAGCGGCAGTTCGATCTTGTTGATCGTAAGGGACAGTTGGTCGACGATCTTGCGCCAGTTCTTGACGATTCGCCGTCGACGATCGACGGGAGTCTTTTCGGGCCAATACTCACTCGCTCGTCCAATCTTGTACTTGAAACGAAAGTCCTTGCCCAGCAGGTGCAGGAGGGCCGGGTGAGGATAGACCTCGGCCAGCACGTAGGTGCTGCCCACGGGGGTTTCGACCGTAGCGACGCTGTAGCCCAGCTCCTTGAAGCGATCGGTCAGCTGACTACCCAAGTCGCCGGGCCGGACTTCGCTGGGGGAATGGGTGCTGCAACCCTTGGAGCCGAACTTCTGGGACACGGCGCTGTCGGCCTCTCGACGCTTGCGAATCGGGGTCAGCGCGACCGGCATGTCGATCGTCACCAGGTCGACTCCGTCGCCGCCAAGCAACGTGCGCGCCGCAGCCAACAACGCGTCGACGTCTGGGCGACCGGCACTGGGCACCTTGGACCAGTCGACCGGTGTGCCGTTCGCCAGTTCTATGAACTGGGCGTAGCTCGGAGCGAGCCCAACGCACTTCCATCGTTCCTTCACTTGCTGCAACACTGCGACACCACTAGGTTCGGTCGCCGTCCACGCTGGATCAAGGGCCAGGATGCTCGTCATCCTGGGCAGGTTATACCTTCTCGAGGCGATGCGGGGGAGAGCGTTCGACCGAATGGAAGACGATGACTCGTCACCGGAGAGGGTTCGAGAACGCGGCGGTAGCCTCGGCAACAGTGGCGTCTTCACCGAGTAATCCGTTGCGTCGAGTTCGCAATATCCCTCGACGGATCGTCGACGAAGGGATCAGGGTTCGTCAGCGCCACCTCTGGAAAGTGATCGGTAACGGCTTCGCGCGGCCGTTCCTCGATCGGTGGGGACTCTTTCGCGAGGACCGCACGGAGGGGATCAACCGGCTGCGCGCGATCGCCGGAGTGTTGCCATTACTGAAGTTTCGACCCGATCCGGTACTCGTTGAACTCTGGTCCCCTCGCCGCCTCAACATTCTCATTCGCGAACTTCACCTTCGCTCGTATCTCGAAATCGGCGTGCTCGAGGGCGAGACGTTCGCCAACGTGAAAGTTTGGCGGCGCTGCGGCGTGGATCCCAGTCCTCTTTTCGACGCGGTGCTCTTGCCGCGCGGTTCGTCGTTCGCCGTGACGACGAGTGACGAGTTCTTTTCGACCTTGCGTCCATCGAAACGCTACGACGTTGCGTTCATCGACGGTCTGCACACCTTCGAACAGACATACCGCGACGTGATCAATACCTTTGCGCATTTGCGTTCCGGGGTGATCTTGATCGACGACACGGTCCCGAGTGACGAGTACTCCGCGATCCCCGATCAAGAGGCGTCGTATCGAGCACGCGACGCGGCGGGGCTCGAAGGACGACCGTGGCACGGTGACGTATGGCGCGTCGTGATGCTGTTTGATCGCCATCACCCCGAGTTGGAGTGGCGCACGATCATCGACGCGGGAAATCCACAAACGCTCGTGTGGCGACGAGGTCGTGGTGCGAAAGTGACGGCGGCGGCGGCCGACGAGATTGCCGTCGCGACGATACCCACGTACGCCGACGAATTCGTCGATGGCGTTCCCGGATACTTTTGCGCGGCTTCGGAGTCAGTTGCGTTGGCCGAGTGCGTGTCATCGATTCGCCGTTAGGCGTTGAAAGTGACCCGTCGTTCGAGTTTCGCGGCACCTCGATTACACGCGGTTGTGACTTTCGACCTAGGAATTCACGCGAATTTGAGCCTCTAATGCTCTTAGGTTGAACCTTGAAGGTCATTCAAACGGCATTCGAGAGTGAGATTTCCGAACAATCTCGAGAAAGTTTGAACCTAACGAATACGAAAGAGGTCTTCTGATGAACAGAGTCATCGCTATTTTCGGTGATCCCGCCGAGCGCACCACTCCCGGAATCGTGGCGTGGCTGCGCGAATCCAAGGTCGCATCTGTCGCGTGGTTGGCAGTGCGCGTGTGGGTCGGGATCATGTGGATTCAAGCCGGTGTGTCCAAGGTGTGGGGCGCCGAGAATCCAGCGTTTCTCCACAACAACGGAGCCGGTGTAGCCGGATTCGCCAGTCACGGCGTCGCCGCGTACAGCTGGTGGGGCAGTTTCATGCACAGCTTCGTGGTTCCCAACGCCAGTTGGATTGCCGTCGTGGTCGCCTTTAGCGAACTCGCGATCGGTATCGGACTCGCCTTCGGTTTCCTCACCCGTATCGCCGCGCTCGCCAGCTTGGCGCTGCTCTTCACGTACATCATGTCGGGTACGGCCAGTGTCTGCGGCTTCTACGCACTGTGCGCGATCATCGTGCTCGCCACGTGGCGCACGTCGACGTGGATTGGCGTCGACGGAATCATCGCTGGATACAAGCAGCGTCGTCACCACGTCGTACCGGTCGAAGTAGTGGCCGTTGTGACACCAGTTCCGGAACTCGTTTCGGTCGGCTAGTCAAATCTGAATCGCTGAGTCCACGACGCTCCCATATGGAGCGTCGTGGACTTTTTGCGTTGACTACGAATGTGCGAAGACGCTCGTAAGCGCTTCGTCGAGATCGGCCCAGAGATCCGTCGGGTGTTCCAAACCGACGCTGAGTCGGAGCAGTCCCCCCGGCAGGTTCTCCTCGCCCTTCCATCGCGCTCTTCGGTCGATCGTGGATTCCACGCCACCCAAACTCGTGCCGCCGATGATCAGTCGCAGTGATGCGATGACCTGGTCCGCGCTCTGCGCGTCGTTCACCTCAAACGAGAGCATCGCGCCGAAGCCCCCCATCTGCGTACTCGCGCGTTCAAAACCGGCGTCCGACACCAGTCCGGGGTAGCGCACGCGCACCACGTGGGGATGATCATCGAGTCGCTCGGCGAGTTCGGCCGCGGTGCGCTGTTGGCGGGCGAAACGCACCGGGAGGGTGCGAAGTCCGCGAAGCGCAAGGTACGACTCCATCACCCCAGGGATGGCGCCTTGGGTCGTGCGCCATTCGACGAGTTCGTCGCGCTGGCTTTGCTCGGCGACGATGACCGCGCCCATGAGGAGGTCGGAGTGTCCACCGATGTACTTCGTGGCGGAGTGGACGACGGCACTCGCACCCAGCGCGAGCGGCTGTTGCAGCATGGGCGTGGCGAAGGTGTTGTCGACGACGGCCGTGACGCCGGTGTCGCGGGCCGCTCGCAGTATCGTCGGCAGGTCGGCGATGCCGAGCAGCGGATTGGTCGGGGACTCGAGCCACAGCAGGTCGGCGCCGTCCATCGCGTCGAGCACCTCTTGGGTATTCACCACGTCGACGGGGCGCGTACTCAGTCGTCCCTCTTTCTCCAGACGTTCGAGGAGACCCCGTGTCCCGTTGTAGCCGTTGGTAGGAAAGACGACCGAGGTTCCGAGCGGCCGTGACGCGAGTAGCGCGGACACCGCGGCCAGTCCCGAAGCGAAAGAGACGCAGTACCCGCCTTCGAGTTCGCCGAGCGTCTCTTCGAAGGCGCTCCACGTCGGATTGCCCCATCGGCCGTAGCCGATGTCGCCACCGTCACGGTACGTGGACGCGAAGGTCGGGGGAACGTTGAAGGGAGCACCGGGCGACGAGGGTCGGCCGGCGACAATCGCGAGCGTTTCGGCGTGCCACTTCTTGGACTCGGCCATCTAGTCAGTATTGCGGATGACGTCGCTGTGTACGACGAGTTGCCACGACAGGCATTCACGAATGACGAAGCCCGCGCCCTCGACGATGAAACTCGAGGGCGCGGGCTTGGAGGTCTAAGACTCGTCTTCGGCCAGGAGGCGGTAGATCGACCGCCGAGCGTCGGCCAGGATGGTCGCCGCCTTTTGGGTCTGCGCGTCTGAACCGGCCATCGCGACTTGGCGAACCGAGAGCACTACCTGTCGGAGGGTTCCGAACAGATCCGACGTTGCGTCACTGACGTCAGCGGCCGCGGTCTCCCACGGTTTTCCGAGCGTCGCACGGTCCTTCTCCACCAGGGCCTTGCCCGTGGCGGTCAGGTTGTACGTTTTGCCGGACACCGTCGAGGAGATCTCCACGAGACCCTCATCTTCGAGCTGTTGAAGAATCGGGTAGACCGATCCGGGGCTCGGACGCCACGCTCCGTTGGAGCGCTCGCTCAATTCCTGGATGATCTGGTAGCCGTTGCGAGGGGACTCGTCGAGCAAAACCAAGACGGCCGCTCGAACGTCGCCACGGCGAAGCCGCTGACGGCCGCGAGGGGAAAATCCACCTCGGAACATCTCGTCACCTCGACCGAAGGGACCTCCGCGGTGTCCACCGGGGCTTCGACCGCGACCGCGACCGCTTCCGCGAGGATCACGGTCTCGCTCGGAGCGCTCTTCGTGCTTGTGTTCACGAAATTCGTTATTCATTGTTTCTCCTTTGTTGTAAAACTGACTATAACGATATATCGTTAGCGAACGTTTGTCAAGGGGCACTTTCTAGTTTGTGAAAAGACCTTACGATCAGGAATTTGGCCAGGTGACGCTGATCAGATGGTGCTCGGTGAGCCGTGAATTCCGCCGATAAAGGCCCGTCGCGGCTATCCCACGCGCGCTTCGGGCGTAGAGAATCGTAAGGCGCTGGCGAACGTTCCGAGGGTGAGCGCCGCGAAGCTGGCCAGGACGATCGGCACCACGTGGATTCCGAAGGACGACACCATCAGGCTTTCGACCGCCGGCCCGATCACGCCGCCCGCCATCATGCACAGGATCAAGAGCGCGACCCCGTCGTCGTCGTGCGGACAGAGGGCGGAGTACCAAACCAGCGCCAGTGGGTACACCAACGCAATGGACAGGCCCACGAGTGGATAGACGTACGGCGCCGCACCGGTGGCGAGCGCCGTCAAGCACAGCGCTACCGCAGTGATCAGACCTCCGAGGACGAGACGATGATCGGAATGTCGACGACTTACCGGTCCAGCGAGAACTCGACCGAACGCGAGGCCAAGCCAGAAGCCGGCCGTGTCGATGCTGCCGAGGGACGCGGAATAACCAATGCGGTGCAGGTGTGGCGCGATCCAACCGGCGGTCGTCGTTTCGGTGGCCACGTAGAAGATATAGGCCGCGATGAACGTCGCGAGGATCGATCGGCGTTTCGTTCGATTCACCACGAGCTCGCTGCGGCGATGTTCCACCGTAAGCGGTGGTGCGATGAGTCCCCGGTTGCCCAGGGTGAGTAGGACGACCGAGATCGCGATCGCGACGTAGAGCAAGCGAAAGTTGTGGGGACGAACGACGACGAGGAGGAGCGGACCGATCACGGCGCCGAGTCCGTAACCGGCGTTGGTGACGCTGAGGCGACGACCGCGGCCACTCGTCCGCGTTCGAACGAGGAGGGAAATAAGGGAGAAGTCGACGCCGCCGAATCCGAGTCCGAGAAAGAACACTGACGCGAGGAACATCGCCCAGTGGGTCGAGAGCGCGGCCCCGCACGCGCCGAGCGCGGTGATCAAGAGCGTGCCGGACAGTACGGCGGCGCCCGTGAATCGTCGCATCGAGAGCCAGCCGATAGGCACGCCAAAGAAGGCACCCACGAAGTACACGCTGAGCACGACACCAGCGGCGGGAAGCGAAAGATGGAATCGATGCGCGAGAGTGACCAATAAGGGTCCGAAGAGCGAAGAGATCATCCCAAAGACAACGAGGTCGAGCGTCGCGCTCGTGAGTGGGAGTGGACGGAACGTGACTTCGGTCGAAGCGGGACCGGGTTCGGTCGACGAATTCGACGTCAAGGGATCATCACACCTTCGAGAAGATCACGTCGTCGGGCTGGTCGGGGAGAAAGGTCCGAACCCGGGGATCCAGTCGAGCGTCGATCTCATCCGGCGTCGTCATCAACCGTCATTACCGCCGGCAGTGGTTCCCCAGTGGTGGCGGGGCCACGGGCGTCGTGACTCGTAGTGTGCGGCGGCCGCGAGTAGCAGGTCCTCGCGGAATCGCGGTCCGATCACCTGCAAGCCGACGGGAAGTCCGTCAACCAGTCCCGCCGGGACGCTGATCGCCGGCAAGTTGACCAAGTTGGCGAGCATCGCGAGGACGACCGACATCCCCGCGTGGACTTCGACGCCTTCGATCTCGGTCGGCATCGGTCCCTCGGCGCCGAATGGTGGCATCGAAGATGTCGGGGTCACGATCAAGTCGACGTCTTGGAACATCGCCGCCGCCTCGTGCACGAGTCGACGTCGAGTGAATTCAACGTTCGCGGCCCACGGAAGTGTTCGTTCGCGCAGTGAAGTCCAACCGGTTATCGTGCGCGGATCGAGTTCGTCGAGGTGGTTCTCCCACAGGTCGCGTTCGACACCGACGAACTTATCTACCCCTTCGATCGCCACGTAGGTCCGAATGTAGTCATCAAGTTCGATCGGTCGTTCGACGAGCGTAACGCCGATCGATGACGCGAACGCCTGTGCCGCGTCGCGACAGAGCGCGGCGACCTTCGAATCGACAACGGCGAAGCCGAAGTCGCTCGACCACGCCACGCGACAACGCGAGAGGTCGATCGTGTCGATCGATTCCAGGTACGACTCGGTGGGCGCGGGCAATGAAGTGCGATCACGGCTGTCTGGTCCGGCCATCACATCTAGCAACAACGCGGTGTCGCGAACGCTCGTCGTGAGGCTACCGACCACTGAGTTCTGAGCCAGGTGCGTGTCGCCGAAGGTGGGAATTCGTCCGTAGGTGTTCTTGAGTCCAACGAGTCCGGTGAAGCTCGCGGGAGTACGAATCGATCCGCCGCCGTCACTCGCGGTGGCGAAGGGAACCATGGCGCTCGAGACGGCCGCACTCGAACCGCCGCTCGATCCGCCGGGTGTGCGTTCGAGATTCCACGGGTTGCGGGTGACGCCGAGCAGCGGACTCGCGGTATAGGCCCACGCGCCGAACTCCGGCGTCGCGGTCTTGCCGATTGGGATCGCACCGGCCTTGCGCAACCGGCCCACGTGAATTGAATCGGTGGACTGTGCGGACCCGTTGGCGAACCAACGCGATCCTCGGGTCGTGGGCATCCCCGCGCAATCCTCCAAATCCTTCACGCCGAAGGGCACACCCGCGAGCACACCCAACTCATCGACGCGACCGTCGCGGATTAACCGGTCCACCTCTTTGGCCGAGGCCAGGGCACCTTCTGCGTCGACGAAGACGAACGCGTTGAGCTCATCGTTCTCGTTCTCGATTGTCTCGAGACAGGCACGCGTCAATTCTTCGGCCGATATGACTCCCACGCGGATGAGGGCCGCCGCGTCGTTGACCGTCGGCATTTCCATCCTCTTGGCCTAGCACGAGCGCCGACCGGCCCGTCGAATCAACGTCGATGGGAGTTCAAGTTCACACGGTGAGGAAGTCCACGAGCAGCGAGCTGAGTTGCTCGCTGGCGTAGACCGGAATCCAGTGATTGGAACCCTCGATGCGTTCGTATCGCCACGGTCCCGTGACGAACTGCTCCGACCCGCTCATCTGCACCTCGCTCAACGCCATGTCGCCGCTGCTCCACACGCCCATGACGGGACAGGTGACCGGTGGAAGATCGATGCCTCGACCATTCCCGGCGAAGGTATCCGGCGAGATGTTCGCCCGATACCAGTTGAAACCGGCACTCAATCTCCCGGGTCGTGCGAGGTCGCTGATCTGACGCTCCATGTAATCGTCACTCCCACGAGCGGCGCCGTCGTGCGCCCAGTTGCGAAAGAGTTCCCAGTCGTTCTCCGGGAACCTACTTTCGGCCACGCCCGGGAACTGGAACCAGAGCATGTACCACGAGAGTTGCTTTTGCTGAAATCCGGCGCCGGAGAACGCTAACGGGTGCCCAACGGAGACCGCTACCAATCGCTCGACGCGTTCGGGGAGGAAGGTGGCGACGAGCCACGCCACGGCGGCCCCCCAGTCGTGGCCCACGACCGCCGCGCGCCCGATCTCGAACTCATCCATGATCGCCGCGACGTCCCCGATGAGATTGCCCAACGAGTAATCCTCGACTTTTTCGGGTTGGTCGCTCTCGCCGAATCCACGAAGATCGGGGGCAATGACGCGGTGACCACGTTGCGCGAGGGCGTTTATCTGCTCGCGCCAAAGGTGCCAGGAGTCGGGCCACCCGTGGAGCAAGATCACCGGTTCTCCCGATCCGGCTTCCGCCACGTTGAAGGTCAGGCCACCTACGTTGACCCGGTGCTCGATGATCTCAAAGTCAGTCATTGGCGGACCATAGCAATGATTGCTCGCTACGGCGTGAGGATCTTCTTGAAGCGACGAGCGGCGATGTACAGACCAATCAGTGCGATGAAGAGCAAGTAGCCCGCTCGAAAAATCATGATCCAGTCGAACTGCCCGAGTGAAAGTCCACGCAGCAGTGCCGCGGACTGGTACAGGGGAGAGAACCAGACGATGGCGCCGAGCCAGTGAGGGTACGAAGTAATCGGGAAGAACGTACCCGAGAACAAGAAGAGCGGCAGCTGCACCAAGGTGACGAGGTCGAAGTCCTGCCACGTACGCATGAACGTGCAGGCGGCGAGACCCATACAACTGAACGTCAGGCTCGTCAAGATGGCGCTGGGCCAACAAAAGATGACCCACGGACTGCTCGTATCGCCGAGCGCCGCCATGCAGACGATGAACGACGCCGAGTACACCGTGGCGCGCGAGAGGGCCCACAGCACTTCGCCGAGCGCGATGTCCGTGACCTCGAGGGGCGTGGCGAGGATCGCGTCGTAGGAATGTGAGATCTTCAGGCGGAAGAACGTGTTGAAGATCGAATCGATCATGGCGCCGTTCATCGCCGAGGTCGCGAGCATTCCGGGAGCGACGAAGGCGACGTAGCTGATCACCTGACCGTGCACGTGAAGGTTTCCTACGAGTTTGTTGAGACCGATGCCGATCGAGAGCAGATAGAACAGTGGCTCGAAGAAGCCCGAGACGAGCATCACCCACTGCGCGCGGTAGATCATCGCGTTGCGTTCGAGCACGCGCAGCGACCGGCGAGAACCGATCATCGGGAACGAGCGCGCGAGCATCAGTCGGTTAACCGGCGACGCATCGTGCGCCGTCCCCACATGACACCGAGGACCGCCATCGCCACCAAGACTGCGACGTGACCTAACTGCGGAACCAGTGAACCTTGTCCGAACGCCGCCGCTCGTGCCAGCGCCACACCGTGGTACAGCGGGAAGAATTGCACGACCGGGCGCAAATAGCCGGGGTACTCCGACAGCGGGTAGAACGTCGCCGAAAAGAGAAACATGGGTACGAACGCGAAGCGATACAGCGTCGTGAACGAAGCGTCGGATTGAGACCTGGCGGCGTAGGCGACGAGTGGCGCCGAGAAGGCGAGCGTCACCAGTGTGCCAATGAAGGGCAGCGTCAGAGACCACCACGATTGGATGGCACCGAAACAGGCGATGATGGCCGTGTACAGGACCGCCGTGACGAACGCTCTCGTCGCGACCCACGCCAGTTTGCCGAAGAGAATGTCATCCGGTTCCAACGGTGTCGTGGCCGCGGCGTGATAGGTGCGAATCCACTTCACACAGGCCAGGACGGGCCACAGTGACTCACCTTCGCCCAGCTGCATCGTGGTCGTCGCCAGCAGGCTCGGGGCGATGTAGTGCAGGTAGGTCTGGCCATCGACCACGCCGTGGTGATGTGCCACAAGGTGACCGACACCGATGCCGAGCGCCGCGAGATAGAGGATGGGGAAAAGGACGGAACTCGCGACCGAACCGCGCCACGTCTGGGCGTAGTACTCCGCGTGGTAGCCCCAACTTCGAAGCCACCTCGAACGACCTACGTCGGTGTTCGTCGAACCAATCACGATTACTCCGTCAACGTCCGGCCGGTGAGATGCAAGAAGACGTCTTCGAGTGAGCTGCGCCGAACGAGCGCACTCGTCGGCGTGATGTGCGCGGCGTGAACGTCGCGCAGCGTGTCGTCGCCGTTGTTGACGTACAGCAATACCCGGTCGGGCAAGACCTCGACTCGCTCGGCGAACGGCGCGAGTCGATCGAAGTACTCCTCGTGGTCGTCAGTCGTGAAGCGCAACTCAACGACTTCGCGCGTGGAGAATTGTTCGATGAGCGTTCGCGGGGCGCCCTCGGCCACGATCGAACCTTGGTCCATCACGACGAGTCGGTCGCAGAGTTGTTCGGCTTCGTCCATGTAGTGCGTCGTGATGATGAGAGTGACGCCCTCTCGCTTGAGCCGATAGAGACGGTCCCAGAGCAAGTGGCGAGCTTGGGGGTCGAGGCCGGTCGTCGGTTCGTCGAGAATGAGTATTTCGGGACGATTCATCAATCCGCGCGCAATGGTCAGTCGTCGCTTCATTCCGCCGGACAGGTTGTCGACCTTGTCATTCGCGCGCTCAGTGAGCTGGGTGAACTCGAGCAGCTCGGTCGCGCGTTCGCGAACGACTCGACGAGATAGGTCGAAGTAGCGACCGAACATCTCTAGGTTGTGACGAACTGACAGCTCCAGTTCGAGTGAGTCTTCTTGGGGAACGACGCCCAATCGACTGCGGATCTCTGGTCCGTGGGTTCGTGGGTCGAGGCCGAATATGGAGATGGTTCCGCCCGACGGCTGCGACACGGCCGAGATCATCCGCATCGTGCTCGTCTTGCCAGCGCCGTTGGGGCCAAGGAAGCCAAAGCTTTCGCCCCGGTCAATTTCGACGTCGATACCTTTGACGGCTTCGAATTCGCCGAAGCGTTTCACCAATTGATGGGCCTCGAGGACGTGCGTGCCGGTCATCGTCCACCCCGGTGGAAATGTGCGATGGGCTGGAACGCCCCCGAAGCTATCTTCAACGCGAACACGAGTGTCCCGTCCCCCTTGACTGCGAACTCATAACGGAGCTCGGACTTCGAGATTGGTACGTGCTCCGACTTACGTCCGAAGTTTCAAGTTACTAGCCTGGTGCGACATTGAGAAGTCAAGCCTCGAGCGTCGACTACGTGAGGTCGCTTTCCCAATCGCGAGTCGCCAAGACTTCGGCCATTCGATTCAAGAATCTCGCCGCGTACGCGCCGTCAACCGCGCGATGGTCAAACGTGAGCGCCAGTAGCCCCACGGAATGGATTCCGACGGACTCCGCACCGTTCTTCTCGGTGACGACCACCGGCTTTCGCACGACGGAGTCGGTGGAGAGAATCGCGACCTGCGGTTGATTGATGACCGCACCGGTAAGCAAAGTGCCGAACGGTCCGGGGTTCGAGATCGTGAAGGTTCCTCCGGCGAGTTCATCGGGTCCGAGACGCTTCGTCCTTGCTCTCTCCGCGACGTCGCGTACCGCATGCGCGAGTTGGTCCAAGTCGAGGAGTTCGGCGCTTCGAATTACGGGGACGACGAGACCCTCGTTGTCGATGTCGACCGCAATCCCGAGATTTATGTCGAGATGAACGATGAGTTCATTGTCACCAACCGACGCGTTGAGTCGCGGAAAGTCGCGAAGCGCTTCGATGGCCGCAATCGCGTTGAAGGGCAGGTAACTCAGACTGAAGCCTTGTCGCTCTTTGAATGCGCCGCCCAGTCGGGCTCGAACGAGCTCCACCTGCTCGTAGTCCACCTCCTTCACCATCAGCGTGTGGGCCGACGTGGCCTTTGACCGGACCATATGTTCTGCCGTGAGCCGACGGATCTTCGTAAAGGGAATTACCTCGTCACGAGCGGTGCCCGCGATCGACGCGGGCGGTGACGCGGCGATCAATGCGTCGACGTCGTGACGCGTGATCGCGCCACGAGGGCCGGTCCCCACGACAGCCTTGGGATCGATGTTGTTGTCACTCATCAATCGGCGCACAATCGGCGACAGTGGCCCGGACTCTTTGACCGGCGCCGTCTTCGTCTGTTCAATGAACGCGAGAACGTCTTGACGAGTGACGCGACCATTCGGTCCCGAACCGGTAATGGTCGTGACGTCGAGGTCGTTCTCCTCGAGAAGACGTCGCACGACGGGAGAGAGTTGCGACTCCTCCGACGTCGATCTGTTCGCGCGCGCGTGGACTGTCGCATCCTCTTTCGGTCGCTCTCGCGGGGACGAGGCGACGGGTTCTGGAGCCGAAGAGGTGGTCTCGTCGGAACCGTCACCGATGACGGCCAAGACCGTTCCGACGTCAACGGTCACGCCCTCGTCGACGAGAATGGCGGTAAGCACGCCGTTGGTCGGTGACGGAATCTCGGTGTCCACCTTGTCGGTCGACACTTCGAAGAGTGGTTCGCCCTTTACGACGACGTCGCCCACTTTCTTGAACCATTTCGTGACCGTGCCGTCGGCGACTGTCTCACCCAGTTGCGGCATAGTGACATTGGCCATGAGTTCTGTCTTTCGTCTTCTGTTGCGACAGGCTGCAATCGCAGTTGAGGTTGATCTGATTCGACGCCGCGAGGCACATGTCCTCGCGTGCAGTGACGCTCGATGTTACCGCATGTTAAGTCACACTAAACGATGGCGCGCACCGATTCAACGCTGCATCAAATGAAACGTTTTCACTCAGTGAGGACTGCACGTGAGTACGAGTGGGCGAGCACCAGAGGCTCCGGGCCGTTCGACCAAATCATTGTCCGAGCCCTACGCCGCCGCCGGGCGTTCGCCTAGAGAACGAGGATGCTCGGTTCTTTTCGAATGGCGGCTTCGGCCAACACCGTAAGGGCGAGGAACCACTCGTCCGGGTTGACGGAGAGCGCGTGTTCGCCCTCCAGTTCGATCTGACCAAAGAAGAGGGCGTACCAAATCCGAGCAAACGCCACGGCGCTCATTCCCTCGGCGAGGAGGTGTGCGTCCTCGAGAGGCTGAACGCGACGAACTATGAGGTCGGCTATTTCCTTCTTGGCCTCGGCAATGGCTCGAGATGCCGCAGGATTGTGACGCGCGAACGACATGCTTTCAATTCGTTGAATGCGCGCTTCAGTTCTTGCCGGAACTTGTGCCTCCGCGATGATGATGCGCAGTGCTTGACGTAGATCTTCGGTCGATTTCACGGACATGAGCGGATTGGTGAATGTCTCGGCGAGTCCGTGGAGAACTTCGCGAAATCGGTGGGAGATTGCGCACGCGATGAGATCCTCGCGGTCGTCAAAGTAGCTGTACAACAAACCAACCGAAATTCCCGCCGCGTACGCCACTCGCTTTACGCGAAAGAGCGTCATACCATTGAGTTCGATCTCTTGGGCGGCCGCCCTGAGTATCGCATCGCGCGTCATAACCGGAGGATACTTCGCGATATCGAATCAGTTCGTGTTCGTGAAACCAATCACGACCACGTGCGTGGACCCGCTAATTACCTGTGTTCGACGTCACGGCCACACGTGGTTCAAGTCGACTTCCAAGTGCAGGGCCATCCAGTCGGCACCAAGCGGTCGATGGTGGTTGATGACGTTGGCACAGCCGTGGTTGCCCTCCGCCAGCAAAACGAATTTGGCTTCACCTCGTGCTTCGTTCACGAGCCGTTCCCCGTCCTGCCACGGGAAGAGACGGTCGCGCTTTCCCATAATCACCATGAGCGGCGTTGTTATCTTCTCCGCGAAGCCCTCAAGCGTCATGTCCCAGGCCCTACGCTCGGCGGCCTCGGGCGACGGAGAGTACGAACGAACTTCGAAGGCGTGGCGGGTAAGTGGATTTAAGTCCTTCCAGGTGGCGCCCAAGTTGTAGGGGCCGGCGAGCGCGATCGTCGCCCGGACCGGCAAGTTCGCACTCGCCAGTCGTGCGGCGTAGAAACCGCCCAGGGACACTCCCCAGACGCCGATTCGATTCGAGTCCACGTCGGGCATCGATTGGAGATACCCAATGACGGTCTCGCCGACGACCTCCCACTCCGGTCGAATGGGCAGCGTCCATTCCGCCTCGCCCTGCCCGGGGCCGTCGAGTGCGAAAGTCGCCATGCCTCGGTCGTGGAAGGAACGTTCCACTTCTCGAAACTCGTCCTTCGTCGAGTCGAGACCGGGAATCAAGAGGACCGTCGGGTGCGGTCCATCGACGTGGGGCCGACGAAAGAGACCGACGAGTTTGGAATTCTCAAAGGGGATCTCGTGTCGACTTCCCGGCGGCACGAACAGGGGCGTCGCGCGGTTGAGCGCGTCCACGGCGCGGGTGTGCGCGTCCTTTGCCTGGTCCATGTCGTGCACGAACATGAACTTGCCGAAATGGAAGTACGTCGCCGCTCGGGCGAAGTACTCACTGGCACTTCGTCGACGGTCTTCTGCCAGGGCCACTTCGCCCAATTCGAGTTGCTCTTGGGCACCGGCGCACCACGCCGCGCACCAGTCATCCCAGTGTTCGAGCGGACCAGTGATTCGGGCGTAGTCACTGGCGTCAACGCCGTTGGCGGTGAAGCGCGGGCCCCAATTGGCGACGGCCGTGTCGAGCAGTACGTCAGACATGGGGCCCCCTACGGACGTTGGAAATGATGCTGATCGTAATGGACACTGTGAAGCAATGAATAGCGCGTCAGCGTTGAAATCTTTTCACCCCTTAAATGGCTCGGCGACCTTGTGTGATGGACGGGTCATCGTTATGGTTACGGCATCGCCCATCGGGTGATCGACTCTGGAGTAACGCACATTGGGGGATGCCGGGGCCGCGTAAATGCAGGGGGAGAATATATGAAAGGGAATTCGCGACTTTTTCGCGTGTTCGGTGTGGTTTCAATCTCACTGGCGTCACTAGCTGCTGTCTCCACCACGAGTGGGGCGTCATCGAGCGGAACCATTGCCAAGGGCCAACCCGTGTTGATCGGGGCGTCACTCTCCTTAACGGGTGACTTCTCGGGCGACGGGCAGGCCTTTCAGCAGGGCTACAACCTGTGGGCCGCGGACCAGAACAAGAATGGTGGTCTGCTCGGTCACAAGATTGAACTGAAGATTCTGAACGACACGTCGACTCCAACTCAGGTCGTCACGAACTACCAAGCGCTGATTTCGAGTGATCACGTGAACCTGACTTTTGGACCGTTCTCGTCACTCTTGACGCTGCCGGCCGCCCGAGCGGTGAGCCGATACGGCTACGCCATGGTCGAAGGGGCCGGCGGTGCACCGTCGGTGTTCCAGGCGGGACTTCACAATGTCTTTGACGCGGCGTTGCCCGTGGCGAATGGACTGGTGCCGTTCGCGCAGTGGCTCGCCTCGCTGCCCGCCAGTCAACGACCCAAGACGATTGCGTACGTGACGTCAACGGACCCGTTCACCGAGCCACAGATCCCCGTCGCTGAGAAGATCATCAAGGCCGCCGGAATCAAGACGGTGTACTACAAGACCTTCCCCGCCGAGGCTACGGACTACACACCCATCGCTGACGCGGTGGCGGCTGCGAACGCGCAAGTGGTCATCCTCGGTTCGGTAGACGTTCCGACGGTGTCGGCGTTCATGCAGGCCTTCGAACAGGCGCACTACAACCCCAAGGCATTCATCGCCACGGCCGGACCCGACCAGGGCAAGACCTTCGTCAATGCCGTGGGTGCCGGTAACGCCAATGGCGTCATGGTGCCCAACGCGTGGTTCGGCGGCTCGAGCAATCCGGAAAGCAAGACGATGGTGGCCGAGTACATCAAGAAGTACGGTGGCACCGCCGCGGACGTCAACGCCGATGTCGCCGAAGCGTACGCCGTCGGTCAGGTCATCACGGCCGCGGTCAAAGCCACGGGCGGATTCGACAACACCAAGATCATCACGTACCTCCACTCGGGTGTCACGATCCAGAGCGTTCTCGGTGCGGTGAAGTTCAACAGCCTGGGAGAGAACAACCAGCCCACGGCGTACACGTTCCAGTGGCAAGGCGCGAAGTTCGTCGAAGTCAACCCCACGACGGACCCGGGTGCGACGAAGATCCTCTTTCCCAAGCCCGCCTGGAAGAACTAACCCTTGAACGGCACTGCGGTCCTGCATTCGATCATCGACGGCGTCTTGACCGGTTCGGTCTACGCCTTGATGGCGACGGGTCTTACCCTCATCTTCGGAGTGATGAACATCATCAACGTCGCCCAGGGGATCTTCGTGATCCTCGGTGCGTACTTGAGTTACGCGCTCTCCGTCCATTTGGGCATTGACCTGTTTGTCGGACTGGCCATCACGATCCCCACCCTTTTTGTGGTGGGGGTCGTGGTGGAGCGCCTCTTTCTCACGCGTATCAAAGGACCGGAGCGCGTGGTGATGTCGATCCTGGTGACCTACGCGGTCTCGCTGGTAATCGAGGGCGTTCTCAACATGGTGTTCTCGACCAATTACGTCGAACTGCACGCGTGGTACGTGGACCGTTCGGTGAAGGTCTTTGGCATCTATCTGCCCTATATCTACCTTCTGGGATTCGCGATGGCGGTGGTCCTACTCACGGCGCTGTACGTGATGTTGTATCGAACTCGATTTGGATCGAGCGTGCGTGCCTCGCTGGCCGATCAAACGTCGGCGGCGTTGGTGGGCATCAACGTCAAACGAGTCTCGACCGTGTGCTTTGGTCTTGGCGTCGCGGTCACGGCCGCGGGCGGGATGATCTACGGCGCGACCAACGCCTTCAACGCGAGTTCGAGTTACGACCTCATCAGTCGTCTTCTCGTCATTATTGTACTGGGCGGCATGGGAAGCATCGGCGGCGCGCTGGTGGCGGGCATCATGATGGTCACCATCGAGGACCTGGTCTCCGTCGTCTGGGGACCGGTGTGGTCGAATCTTGCGTTCTTCCTCATCTTGGTCGTCGTACTGTCGCTTCGTCCCCAGGGCCTCTTCGGTAAGCAAACAGTACGGGTGGCCTAGTGCTGAAAGTTCGGAATGTCTGGTGGATCGCGGCGTTCGGTGCCTTGGTCCTCTTCCCACTGATCGAGACGAACCCGACGTACACGGGGATCGGGGTCATCGCGCTCATCTTCATGGGGTGCGCGACGTCCTGGAACATGTTCTCGGGCTATTCGGGCTACGTCAATCTCGGTTCCGCCGTCTTTTACGGTGTCGGTGCGTACACGATGACCCTGCTGGCCGATCATCTCAATGTTCCCGGGAACGGTGATCTGTTCTGGCTCGTACCCGTCGGCGGGCTCGCGGCGATGATTGTGGCCGTACCGGTGGGACTCGTGGCGTTGCGGGTGCGACGCCACACATTCGTCGTAATCACGATCGCCATATTCTTTGTGTTCCAGCTCTCAGCGATTAACTTCGGCTTTACCGGAGGCACCGCCGGTCTCCAACTACCGCTGATCCCTTGGTTGGAGACCAATTACAACAAGCCGTTCTATTACGCCGCACTCGCCATCGTGGTCTTCGCCACGTTGTTGTCAGTCGCGGTTCGACGTTCGCGATTCGGTTTGCAACTCCTCGCTATTCGAGATGACGAAGATCGCGCGGCGGGGCTGGGCGTCAAAGTGTTCGCGGTGAAGCTCACGGGCTTCACGCTGTCGGCCTTCGCGGTCGGCATGGGGGGCGCCCTCTTCGCGATCTTCATCGGTCAGATCTATCCGCAGTTCGTCTTCGATCCGCTCTTCGATATCTCAGTCGCCCTGATGGCGATCTTCGGTGGTCTCGGGACGTTGACGGGGCCACTGCTCGGCGCTCTCGTGCTCGAGTCGATGCAGCAGTACTTGGCGATTCGTTTCTCCAACGGTTCGCTGTACTTGATCATCTTCGGCGCACTGTTCCTAGTGATCGTCTTGTTCATGCCCCAGGGCGTCGTCGTGTACCTGAGTGAGTGGCGTTCACTTCTCGCGTCGCGGCGCGTCGAGGGCGCCCGGGTCGTCCCGGAGGAGAAGTCGTGACCACGCTTCTCAACGTGGATCGCGTGTCCAAGTCCTTCGGCGGGCTACGGGCGCTCACCGAATGCTCATTGAGTGTCGAGATGGGGAGCATCACCGGTCTCATAGGTCCCAATGGCTCAGGAAAGACCACCCTCTTCAACGTCATCACCGGATACGAGAAGCCGGATTCCGGAACGGTGACCTTCGAGGGGACGGAGATAACGCGTGCTAGTCCGAGCCGGGTGTTCGCGCTCGGTGTCGGACGAACATTCCAAATCACCCGAATCTTCGCTCGCATCACGGTCCTCGAGAACATGCTCGTCGCGACCCAGCGTGACGAAGGCTGGCTGCGCGGCCTCACGAGGTCGAAGTCATCGAAGTCCGAACTGGTCGCGGCGATGGAGTGGCTCGATTTCGTGGGTATCGGCGGATTGGCGTCCTTGCCGGCGGGGTCGCTCTCCTTCGGACAGCGCAAGCTCCTCGAACTCGCCTACGTCTTGGTGGCCGATCCCGACGTCATCTTGTTGGACGAACCCGCCGGTGGAGTGAATCTCACCTTGATAAATGAAATCGCGGACAAGATTCGAGCCCTCAACAAGGATGGGAAGTCGTTCCTCATCGTCGAGCACAACATGGAGTTCGTGATGAATCTTTGCGATCGCGTGACCGTCATGCACCAAGGCGCCGATCTGGTGAGCGGCACACCAAGTGAAATACGAAGCAATCCAATGGTTCTCGACGCGTACTTGGGCGGTAACGACGACGACGATGACGACGAGGAACTCTCTTGACTTCCACAACGGCGTTCTTGAGTTTCGATGACGTCGTCGCGGGCTACGGGGGTGGCGACGTCCTTAAGCGCGTGAATTTCGTCGTGCAGGAGGGCGGCGTCACGTGCATCGTGGGTCCCAACGGCTCCGGCAAGTCGACGCTGCTCAAGACGGTGAGTGGCCTGCTCCGTCCTCGGCTGGGGCAGATCCTTTTCAAGGGGACACCCTTGGTCGGAAAGACGCCACGCGAGATCCTGAAGATGGGCATCGTCCAGGTTCCACAGCAGCACAGTCTGTTCAAGGAGATGACAGTCGAAGAGAACGTCTCGCTGGGGGCCTTCCTGGTCCGAGATCGTAGTGAGGTGTCGCGCCGCCTCGAATCGGTGCGCGAGATCTTTCCAATCGTGACCGCCCGAGCGAAGGACAAGGCCGGAAGCCTCTCGGGCGGACAACAGCGCCTCGTCGAGTTCGCTCGTTGTCTGATGCTCGAGCCCGAATTGGTGGTCTTGGACGAACCGTCAATGGGACTCGATCCGAAGACACTGCGATCGATGTTCCACACTGTCAAGTTGATGAACGAAATGGGTCGAACGGTTCTCTTGGTCGAACAGAATGCGCGTCAAGCCCTCAAGATGAGTCATCATGGCGTGGTGCTGGAGAACGGGCAGGTGCGACTCTCTGGAACTGGAAAAGAAGTGTTGAATAATCCAGAAATCGGTGCGCTGTACCTGGGTGGCACCTTTCACTCGAAGCCCCCGGCGCCCGAGGACACGGCGATGAAGGAGACCGACTGATGAGAGACCAGCCGCGCATTGGTTGGATTGGGTGTGGACGAATGGGAAGCGCGATGGCCAAGCGGCTCATCGCCGGAGCAAACGAACTGCACGTAACGAACCGTACGCGCTCGCGCGCCGAAATCCTCGGTGAACTCGGCGCGCGCGTCGTCGACAACCCCTTGGACCTTGCGGACTGCGACGTCGTCTTCGTGATGGTGTCGGCGGACGCCCAACTGCTCGAGGTTCTAAACGGTCCCCTCGGAGTTCTCGCGAACGAAGACGTCGCGCCACGCATCGTCATCGATTGTTCGACGGTCTCAACGAGTGCATCGGCCACGGCACGCGAAGCCTGTTCGCTGCGCGGCAGCGAATTCCTCGCCGCTCCGGTAAGTGGGAATCCGAAAGTGGTGGCGTCGGGAAAATTGACCCTCGCGGTATCCGGTTCGCGCACTTCCTTCGACGAGGTCCGTACTCTCCTGGAACAACTCGGGCACGGTGTCACGTACGTTGGCGAGGGGGAAGTGGCTCGCTTGGTTAAAATTTGCCACAACATGTTCCTCGGTGTGGTCACCCAATGCATGGCCGAAATCACGGTCCTCGCCGAGAAGGGGGGAATCGAACGCAGCGCCTTCCTCGAGTTCTTGAACGATTCGGTCATGGGTTCAACGTTCTCGCGCTACAAGACACCGGCATTTGTGAATCTCGACTTCACGCCGAGTTTCACCCCGGTGCTGCTGCGAAAAGACTTCGACCTCGGGATGACCGAGGCGCGAAAGTTAGGGGTGCCAATGCCGGTGTCAGCGCTGTGCAGCGAGGTCGTGCTCAGCGCGATTGGCGCCGGACACGTTGACGAAGACTTCGCCGTGCTCTTGTTGGAAGTGGCTCGAAGTGCGGGACTGGTGATGGAACCCGAGAATAAGGTCATCGCCGACGGACTCGGGGTGCAGTGATGGAGAGCTTTGGGCCAATAGTAAATACGCCGGGCCATAACGGCGTCGACTTTGAGACCCGCGTTGACTTCGAACGCCTTCGTGCGTATCGACTGGCTCGGGCACGCGAGGCACTCGAGAAGAGTGATCTCGCCGCGATCTTGCTCTTTGACTTTTACAACATTCGTTACGTCTCGCAAACCTGGATTGGTGGCGCGCTCGGGGACAAGATGTCGCGCTATTGCCTCTTAACGCGCGGTGGCGAACCGATGGTGTGGGATTTTGGATCAGCGGCGCGCCATCACCAACTTTTCGCGCCGTGGCTGGAATCGGACAACTGTCGGGCGGGAATGCTGGGTCTGCGCGGAGCGATCGCTCCTTCGGCCGGTCTCTTCGAGTCCGCCGTCAAGGAGATCGTCGGCGTCCTGAACGATCAGGGCCTTCTCGGTCAACCGGTGGGAATCGATATCGTCGAACTTCCGTTCCTGTTCGAAATGCAGAGCGCCGGAGTCGAGATACGCGACGCTCAGCAATTGATGCTCGACGCGCGACAGATCAAAAACCAGGATGAACTGATGCTGCTCTCCCAGGCGGCGGCAATGGTCGACGGTGTCTACCAAGACATCTTCGAGGCATTGAAACCCGGGATCCGAGAGAACGAGATTGTCGCGTTGGCGAACAAGCGACTCTATGAGATGGGTTCCGACCAGGTCGAAGCCATCAACGCCGTCTCGGGCGAGCGGTGTAATCCCCACCCCCACAACTTCACGGATCGCATCATCCGCCCTGGTGACCAGGCCTTTTTCGACATTATCCACTCGTACAACGGCTACCGCACTTGTTACTACCGCACGATGTCGGTCGGGAGCTCGACGGCGCCCCAACGCGATGCGTACGCCAAGGCTCGCGCGTGGATGGACGCAGCGATCGATCTCGTGAAGCCGGGTGTCGGCACGGACGAGATCGCGCTCGTATGGCCCGCGGCGACGGACTTTGGCTTCGCCAGCGAGATGAACGCATTCGGGTTGCAGTTCGGCCACGGTCTCGGACTCGGTTTACACGAGCGGCCAATCATCAGTCGCCTTAACAGTCTGCGTGAACCAATTGAGTTGCGAGCCGGTATGGTGTTCGCTCTTGAGACATACTGTCCCGCCACTGACGGTGTCTCGGCGGCGCGCATCGAAGAAGAAGTAGTTGTCACTGAACAGGGGCCGGCGATACTTACGCACTTCCCCGCCCAAGAACTCATGATTGCAAACAGATACTAGGAGGATCAAGTGACCAGTACACAGGCAGCACCCGAGCTGAGCTACCTCGAACATAAAGTGGCGATGTATCGCTCGCAAGTGGCGCTTCGTCGATTCGAACAACGCGCGTATGACCTATTCCTCGAGAACTACGTGAAAGGGACGAGTCACCTCTCGATTGGCCAAGAGGCGATCGCTGCGGGCGTGGCGGCGGCCATGCGTCCGACGGACTGGACGTTCGCCACCTACCGAGGTCACGCACATACGCTCGCACGCGGGGTGCCGATGACCCCGGTGTTCGCCGAGTTGATGGGACGATCGAACGGACTCATGGCCGGTAAGGGTGGCTCGATGCACTTGACGAGCGTGGAACACGGCGTCATGGGGAGTTACGCGATCATCGGCGCCCATTTGCCGATCGCCTGTGGGGCGGCCTGGAGCGCGCAGTATCGAGGCACCGACCAGGTGGCGGTCTGCTTCTTCGGTGACGGCTCGGTGAACATCGGCGCATTCCACGAGGCCCTTAACTTTGCCGCGATATGGAAACTTCCAGTGATCTTCTTCTGTGAGAACAATCTCTGGATGGAATACACCCGAACCTCTGAGGTCACGGCCGTGGCGAATCCCGCCGCCGATCGCGCGAGCGCGTACGGACTCGAGTCGATCATCGTTGACGGCAACGACGCTGACGCCGTCTATGAAGTGGCGTCACTGGCCATTGCCCGCGCACGAGCGGGTGAGGGGCCGAGCATGATCGAGGCCAAGACCTATCGTCACGGGGGACACTCGCGGGCCGATCCCGGCAAATATCGTCCCGACGATGAACTGGCCGAATGGCTATTGAAAGATCCGATTCCCCTCTACCGGTCACGCCTCTTGGAGATGGGTGTCGATGAGGACGAACTTCTAGTCCTAGAGGCCGACGTGGACGCCGAAGTAGATACGGCCACGAACGAAGCGAAGGCCGGCGCAGCGCCGGGTGAAGAACTTTTGTTCCAGGACGTGTGGGCGGACGGGAGCGGATCATGGCGCAACTGACATTTCGCGAAGCCATCGCGCGCGGTATCGCCCAAGAGATGCGTCGTGACGAATCGGTGGTCTTCTTAGGAGAAGACGTCGGCGCAGCTGGCGGTGTGTTCAAGGGAACGGTCGGATTGTTCGAGGAGTTCGGGCCGTTACGCGTTCGCGATACCCCGATCTCGGAACAAGCGATCCTCGGCGCGGCGATGGGCGCGTCGATGACGGGACTGCGGCCCATAGCTGAGATCATGTTCGCCGACTTCTTCGCGGTCTGCTGGGACATCGTCGCCAACGAGATCGCCAAGAGTCGGTACATGACCAACGGTCAGTTGACGTTCCCACTGGTGATTCGCTCAGGTAATGGTGGTGGCCTGCGGTTTGGTGCGCAGCACTCCCAGAGCGTGGAGAACTGGGCGATGATGATCCCGGGCCTCAAGGTCGTTGTACCGAGCAACGCCACCGACGTCATCGGACTTATGGCGGCCTCCGTTCGCGACAATGACCCGGTCATATTCCTCGAAGCCAAGGCGCTCTACGCGTCGAAGATGGACGTGCCCGACGGTGAGATCGTGGACACACTCGGCTCGGCGAAGGTCCTTCGCGAAGGCACGGACGCAACGGTTGTCGCGCTGGGGGCGATGGTCCCCAAGGCACTCGCCGCCGCCGAAGAACTTTCGAACGCCGGTATTGAGTGCACGGTCGTGGACGTTCGTTCGTTGGTGCCCCTCGACATGACGACGATCCTTCGTGAGGTATCCGCGACCGGTCGTCTGTTCACGGTCGAGGAGAATCCGCGGCTGTGCGGTTGGGGCGGCGAACTCTCCTCGATCGTCAGTGAAGAGGCCTTCTACGACCTCGACGGACCGATCGTTCGAATCACGACGCCACACATACCGCTGCCCGCGGCCGACGCGCTTGAGGACTTGGCGATTCCTTCGGTTGAGAGAATCGTCACCACGATCGCCAAGTCGATGAACTCCTAGTCAGCGCCTGGGCCAGTGTGGGTTACGAGGGCGACGGTTCGATGTCAGGGGAATGGCCCAACGCGAGCTGAAGGCTCGGCAGTAGCGCCGCGACGTCGATCTCGCCGTAGCCGTTCGTCGACGCGAGGTGCGTGAGGGAGCTGACCAGTTCGACCACCGGGAGTGTCAGGTCGGAGCCGTGCGCGACGTCGAGCGCCAACTCCAGGTCCTTGATCAAGAGGTTCGTCGTGAAGGTCGCGGAGTAGTCGTGCGCGACGAGGCCCGGTGTCTTGTAGCGAACGAACGGCGATCCCATCACCGACTCGCCTAATGCGTGCAGCAGTATCGATCGATCGATGCCGTTGTTCTCGCCGAAGACGATGAGTTCGGCCATGATCTGGGCGGTCACGGCGAGTCCGGCGTTGATCGCGAGCTTGAGCGTCCGAGAATGTTCGGCGTCGCCCACGTACAAAACGGTCGGCCCAATCGAATTCATCAACGCCTCGACGCGTTCGAAGGTGTCGCGCGGGCCCGAGACGATCAACGTGACGTTGCCGGCCGAGAGAACCGCCGGGTTGCCGCTGACGGGTGAACGGAGGTAGTCGACGCCGACGGCCTCGGCCCTCGCGGAAATCTCAGAGGAGATCCGCGGCGACACGGTGGACATATCGATCAAAATTCGATCACTTGCTCCAGACTGCAAGACGCCACCGTCTTCGAAGCAGACGCTGGCCAAGGCGTCGTCATTGGCGAGGAACGTGATGACGATCGCAGCCCGGTCCCAGAGATCTTCGAATGAGTTCAGGCGAACGGCACCTCGAGACTCGAGTTGCGAGAGGTCCTTGGGCGAACGGTTCCAAATGACAATGTTCCAACCTTGGTCGAGCAACCTACCGGCGAGCGCTTGGCCCATCTTGCCCATGCCCAGTACCGCGATGGTCGGTCGATCCTCACCGTGTTCCATTGAGGTTCCTTTCTCGAAGGCGACGGACGATCAAAGGACGCCTCGACTCTTCGGTGAGCGAACGCGAATCCATGATTGACGACGAAGTCCGGGTGGCTACACGCCGACGCGGAATCCTCTAATTCCCTCGAAACTCTAGGTTGACCCAAATCGCCTCAACGGCGACGTCGCCCATGTTGTAAAGACGATGGGGGCGACTCGAGTCAAAGCAGATGGAGTCTCCGGCGTTGAGCTCGTAGGTATCGAATCCCAAGGCGATTTGCAACGTTCCCTTGATGATGAATCCGTACTCCGTTCCCGCGTGTCGAATGAGCCGATCCTCCAAGGTGGAACTGCCTCCGACCTCGTAGTGCACGAACATGAAATCTGTCTTGTCGTGATGCGAGGAAATCAAGGACTCCCAGGTCACACCAGAATCGAGGACCAGCACCTTGCGCTCGTTCGGTCGCACGACCGGTGATGTCCCGCTTTCGTGACGAACACGACCTCTGGCCGGGGGGGCGGCACTTTCCTCGGCGTTAAGCCAGTTATTGTGAGCGGCGTCGGTACGGCCGTTGGTGGTCTCCTCGGCCGCCGGTGCCATCGGTTCGTCGTAGTTGAACAACTCATCAATGGAGATGTCGAGGGCGGCGCAAATCGAGTAAAACGTGGCGACCGACGGTTGCGCCTTGCCCGTTTCGAGTTGGGAAATGAACGATGCCGACACGTCGATGTCTCGCGCGAATTGGCGAAGCGTGATTCCGCGCTCCAATCGACGCTCGCGCAGGCGTGCACCCACCAGACCCGGTGCGAATCGGTTGTTGTTGGTGATCGCGTGAGGCTCGACGGCGCCTGACTTGCGCGGGACCTTCGTGGTCCGAGGAGAAACTGTCGCCCTTGGTTCGGTGGCCACCCTCTTGGGAACCCCCATCTGTCAATTCCTCTTCCCGCACTTGTCAGCCGCAAACCTGGGTTGGGATTGACGTACGCTCGCGCAACTAATGTTCTCAGATTCTATTGACACCTACTCGTCCGCTTTCAATTTGTCGGAGAGATGTTCCCACTCCCGGCTGAAGCGGTACGAGTGACGCGGCGGGGGGGCCGGCGCCTGGACCTCGATCCACCGGACGAGCCCCGAGCCCCGGTTCTCGAAGCCGTGGTCGCAACCAACTCCCGCCCAGAGCACGTCACCGGGATGAAGGATCAATAGTTCGCCGTCGATCAGGCCGTGAACTTCTCCTTCGACAAAGACGTACGCCTCTTCGAACGGGTGGTCGTGGGGGTGCGCGATCGCGGTCGGTTGATAGTCGACCATGAACATTGTGTGCAACTGCGCACCGACTTGCTGGTCGATCAGCATCTTCACTCCGATGCCGCTGTAGGCGAGGAGTGCCGTCGCCATGCTGGGCGACACCGTTGGCGCACTGACGTCGGACCCGCCGGCGAGTCGCTTGAGGTCCATCGCAGCAGAATCGAATCGAGCGACGTTGCGATTACGAGGGTCTCGCATATCGGGAGTCACCGGGGTCGAGTCGACCAATGTTTCGCCGGTGAAGAAGGTGTCTTGTCGACGGCCGTCATCAAGTTCGGCCGGTGATTGCATCTGGAGCCAACGCACCGGTCCCTCCAGCGCGCGAAGTTGGTACGTCGTGGCGAGGGGAAGGACGATGCAATGGTCCGGCTCGAGATGAGTCGTCTGTCCGAGCGTGGTCAGTGCGAGGGTCCCCGAAAGCACGTAGAAACTTGTCTCGAATGAATGAAGTACGGCGTCGACGTGACCGCCTTCGGCCAGATGATTTACCGACAGCGTCATGTGAGGCGATCCGGTTGCCCGGTTCACCAGGATTTGTCTGGCGTACCCCGAAGCGTGCGCCGTAAAGTTCTCGGGTTCGCGTGCCGTCCGGTCATCGATCGCAGTTAAGTGGTAAATAGTCAACTCCTTCGATCGCCCAGTCAATGACTGGTGGCGATGGTTACTTCAGTAACCAGCCACCGTCCACCGCTAGATTCACTCCATTGATTCCCGTGTTACTCAGTAAGAACTCGACCGAATCAACGATCTCTGCCATCGTCACCAATCGACCCAGCGGTGTGCGATTGATCACGGGACTGTTGTCCTTGCCCTCCCAGAAGGGGCTATCACCGATGATGCCGGGATGAATTGCGTTGACGCGAATCGGCGCGAGCTCCGTGGCGAGCGAATTGACGATTCCGACGATGCCGCCGTTGACCGTCGACACGGTGGTCGAGCCGGGGTAGGGGCGAAGTGTTGCCAAGCCCCCGAAGAGCACGATGGACGCTTGGGGCGTGAGGCGCCCGCGCAGGGCGTGCACCGCTTCGGTGTAGCCGACCAACTTGAGTGTGACGAGACGAACCGCGGCCGCGATGTCGTAGTTCGCCAAGGTGTTGGCGTCGCGCTCGATAGCCACGATGATCAGATCGTCGACCGACGGCACGCTCGAAAGAGCGTCGGCAATGGTCTCGGGCATCGCGAGATCGACCGCGAGGCCTATGGTTCCCTGCCCGATTTCCTCGACCGCTGCGTTCGCGCTGTCTTGCGTACGACCCGAGAGATAGACGGTCGTGCCGTTCGCGGCGAGTGTCTTGACGATCTCCTTGCCAATACCCTGGGTGCCCCCAAGGACAACTGCGATACGACCTGCGCGGCTTTCTGACATCGACCGTCCCCCTTTGAGTGTTCAGTGAAGTAAAACATACTCCAAGAAATCGCGGAGTGAAACAGAGATTGAGAGCACCGCCGAACGTAAGGGCGCCCGATATATCGTTGTCCACGTAAGGAGAATGAGTGGTTTCAGTTCATCACCAGCCGTGTGAAGTCACTATTGACATTAATGAACTCAGTGCTACGCTCAAGCCCTTAACGGCTAATTATTGGGGGGCTTGTAATGAGCAATGACGTCAACTCGAAGGGCGAGTCGCTCGAGCACGGACGACCGATTGTGTTTCGAAACGGCATCGTGATCACGATGGACAACCAGCATCGAGTCTTGAAGAACAGCGACGTTCTGGTGGTCGACGGCGTCATCAAGGAGATTGGTCCGAATCTCAGCGCTCCTGAAGGTGCCCTCAGCATTGACGCGACCGGCGGCATCATCATGCCCGGAATGATTGACACGCACCGCCACATGTGGCAGACCGCGATGCGGGGCTACGGCGCCGACTGGAGTCTGTCGCAGTACTTCGTTTGGTACTACCTGCAGCACGGTAAGGACTTTCGACCCGAGGATATTTACTCCGGCAATCTCTTGTCAGAGATCGAGGCGATCGACGCAGGCGTAACGACCTCGGTCGACTGGTCGCACGGTCTGTCGAGCACCGATCATGCCGACGCCGCGGTGGACGCGCTTGAAGCGGTGCCGGGACGGTTCATCCTCGGCTACGGCAACATCCAGGCGGCACCTTGGGAGTGGTCGGTTTCCAAGGAGTTCAAGGATTTCTACAGTCGCCGATTCGGCGCAAAAAACGACATGCTCGGTTTCCAGGTGGCCTTTGACGTGCTCGGTGACCCGTCATTCCCTGAGAAGCCGGCGTTTGACATGGCCAAGGAGCTGGGTGTGTCGGTCACGACACACGCGGGGGTCTACGGCGTCAACGGCGACGAAAGCATTCGTTTGATGCACGAGAACGACTGCATGGGCTCCGACACCGTCTTTGTCCACTGTTCGTCACTTTCCGAAGACTCCTATCACCGCATCGCGGCCTCGGGTGGGTCAGCCTCGGTTTCGACTGAGAGTGAGCAGAGTGCGGGCCAGGGCTATCCGTCCTCCTGGATTTTGCGCCAATACGACATTCCGATTTCCCTGTCCCAGGACACCACGGTGTGGTGGAGTGCGGACTTCTTCACCGCCATGCGAGCGACCGCTGGAGCGGACCGATCACGTCAGCACTTCGAGTCTCAACTCAAGGGCGAGCAGGTCGTCAACCTCGACGTTCGGTGCGAGGAAGTCATCCACTGGGCTACACGAGGAGGCGCCAAGGCCCTCGGACTCGAGGACAAGATCGGCAGCATTGAAGTCGGCAAGCGCGCTGACATCGTGCTCGTGAAGAACGACAACTCACCGGTGATGTTCCCGATCATCAACCCGTACGGTCACGTCGTGATGCAGGCTCAACGTGCCGACGTTGACACGGTGGTCATTGACGGCAACATTGTTAAGCACGAGCACAAACTTGTCGGCATTGACCTGGCAGCCGCTCGATCAAAAACCGAAAAGACGGTCTCATTCCTCGCCGACACGATCGGTGAAGCAGCGTGGGTCGATGGAATGAATCCAGAGTTGACCGAGCGTCAAGTCAACGAGAACCCCTATAAGTACGTCAACGAATGAGAACCCTCTAAATTCCTTGAAAATGGCTTCTTTCTGATTCGGTTTTCCGCGAACCCACGCCCTTTTGACGCCGGATTCGCGTATGTTCGACCTTGTAATAAGTAGGTACTTTCAGTGTGATTTTGCAGCGGGACCGAGGGGAACAGCACGGGCGAGAACTGTTCACTATCGGTTGACACGTTAAGTAAACACGTGTACTGTCTGACACCTATGGCAGTTCGTTCTGAGCGGAACGTTGGTCGTTGCTGAGCCTCTCGCTGAGAGTTCACTGGGGGGCCGCAGGACGCAAGGAACATCGCAACATCCGTCGGGGGTAAAGCGCCTCCGGCTTCTTAGGGGGGATTAATGCTCAAAAACAGATTTCGTAGTGTCACGATTCTGACGGCCGGATTGATGGTGATGACGTCGATTGGTTTCGGTGTCATGTCCAGCGCGCAGGCCGCCACGAAGCACAAGGTGAAGACCTACAACGTTGCCTACTTGTCGTACGGGGTCGCGAACAGTTACGACGCGCCAATGCTCGCCGCCGCTAAAGCGGTGGCTGAGACAACCGGACACGTGAACGTGCAGGTGTTCGATTCACAAAGCACTGACACCCTCCAAGTGTCGGATCTGCAACAAGTGATCAGCTCGGGCAAGTTCCAGGGCATAATCACACAGCCGATTTATGGACCGGTCCTCGTTCCTGGCGTGGAGGCCGCGATCAAGAAGGGGATCAAGGTCGTCAACATCGACCAGATCCTGGGCACGAACTACAGCAGCGACCAAATTGAGGTGCACGGTCTCTCCGGCAATGTCGTGTTCTTCCCCGCGAAGATCGGTACACAACTGGCTGCGGAGACAATTTTGGCCTGTGGTTCAGCCAACCCTTGCCAAATCGCGCTGGTTCACAATTACATCGGTGATGAGCCGGATGCCGAGATCACGTCGACGTTTGACGCCGGTATCGCGAAGGACGCAACCGCGAGCATCGTGGCCAACGGTGACGGTCTCTACACGCCATCAGTGGCGTTGACCTTCATTGCTGACCAGCTCGTGGCCCACCCGAGTTTGAACGTGATCGTCGGTGCCGACCAGGACTGCGAAGGCGCTCAGTCGGCCCTCACGTCTGCGAAGAACACGTCCGTGAAGCTCGTGTGCTACGGCGCGAGTGCGACCGGTATCGCCGCGGTGAAGAGTGGAGCATGGTTCGCGGACGTCGCGCAGTTGCCGGCGACTGAAGGCGAGCTCGGCATGATCGCGCTCATCAAGGCCATGAAGACTGGCAAAGGCTCCGGTTCACAGAACCCGGTCGCCAAATTGCCCAACAACGGCATCGTGACCCAGGCCAACGCCGGTAAGTTCAACGGCGAATGGCCGGGTTGATTCGTTAGTAGGAGAGGGAGCGAACATCCGAGACTGACATGGATAGCTTGAACTGACATGTCGACTGGGAACATCGAAGAGGCACCCCGCAGTGCCGCGGCGAACGCTGGAGGCGACTTAGTTGTCACCGGTGTGTCGAAGCGGTACGGCGGGGTGCCCGCTCTCAGTGACGTCTCACTGACGATCACGCCCGGCACAGTCCACGCGCTGGTCGGGGAGAATGGCGCCGGGAAGTCCACGCTCGGCAAGATCATCTCGGGCGTCATCACTCCCGATGAGGGGACGATGACGCTGGGTGGTGAACAGCTCAGTTTCAAATCACCGCGTGAGGCGCTCGCGCACGGCATCGTCACAATCGTTCAAGAGCTCGCCATCGTGCCGGGACTGACCGTCGCTGAGAACGTCTATCTCGGTGTCGAGGCAACGACCGCGGGATTCGTGCGGCGCCGTGAGTCTCGACGTCGTTTTCGCGAGCTCGCGAAGACGGTGGGATTTGATCTGTCGCCGGATCGTCGCGCGGGAGGCCTATCGATCGCCGACCAACAAAAAGTGGAAATCATGCGAGCGCTCTCTCGCAACGCTTCAATCGTCGTCATGGACGAGCCGACGGCCGCACTTTCGGGAAACGAGACCGCCGCCCTCCACGAGATCATCCGGTCCCTGGCGCGTGATGGCAAGTCCGTCGTTCTAATCTCGCACTTCCTCTCTGAAGTGCTCGCACTGGCCGACGTCATCACCACGCTTCGCGACGGTCATCTGATTCGCACGACGGACGCGAAGGACGCGACCGAAGAATCCCTGATTGAAGGAATGCTCGGTCGCTCTCTCCTCACGGCCTTTCCCGAAAAGCGAATGGCGGACGAGGAGAGGACGGTCGTCTTGGAGGTCGACCACCTCAGGGCACCGGGTGTCAATGATTGTTCCTTCGTACTTCACGAGAGCGAGATTCTCGGCATCGCCGGGCTCGTTGGTGCTGGTAGATCTGAGTTGGCTCGTGCGATATTCCGCGATTCAAAGGTGTCCGGAGGGACCGTTCGCTTGAAGGGCGCGGACCTGGCCGGTCACAGCCCGTCGCGATCGATTCGACGCGGACTGGTCTTGATCCCGGAATCACGCAAAGAAATGGGTCTTCTGGTTGGACGCTCAGTGAAAGAAAACATCTCGCTGTCGCGGCTCGATCTCGTCAGCCGGTTCGGATGGATTTCGGGAATTCGCGAGCGGCGCAAGGTCAACGAATTGATGAATGCCGTGACGGTGAAGGCCGCCAGCATTCGAACGCCGGTTTCCATGCTGTCGGGCGGTAATCAGCAAAAGCTGATGTTCGCGCGATCCGTCATGTGCTCGCCCAGCGTCTTGATTGCGGACGAGCCGACGCGGGGTGTCGATGTCGGATCGAAAAGGGCAATCTACGATCTCTTAACCGAGATGGCCGCGTCCGGAATGGGCGTCGTCGTCATCTCCTCAGACTTAGAAGAGGTGCTGGGACTCGCCCATCGAGTCCTCGTCATGCGCCACGGTCGCATCATCACCGAACTCTCTGGCGAACGAATGAACGAGCAGGCAGTGCTCGCCGCCGCGTTTACCGAGTCGAACAACGAAGGAACGGATTGATAATGAACGTACAAGTTGAGACTCCCGAGGACCTCGACATCGACGACGGTGGAACCTCCGGCTTGCGCTCCGGGGTAATCCGGTTGCTCGGTTCGTGGCGGCTCGCGGGCATCGCCATACCATTCCTGGTTCTTTTCATCACCCTGTCCGTGTGGAGTGGGCCATTCCTCTCCAAGACGAACCTGATCAACATTCTTGACCAGCAGTCGGCCATTCTCGCCATCGCCGCCGCCGGGACGCTCGTGCTCGTGGCCGGAGGACTCGACTTGTCGGTCGGAGCGATTTACGGTCTCGCCACCGTGGTATCGGGAGAAGTCGCCGAACATCATTCCGCGTGGATCGCCATCGCCGCCGCGCTTCTCGTGGGACTCGGCGTCGGTCTGGTCAACGGAATGATCGTGGCCTTCTTAAAGATCAATCCGCTCATCGCGACATTGGCAATGTCATTTGTCATAAGTGGGGTCGCGCTGAGGGTGTCCAGTGGCAACCTCATCGTGCTCTCCCAAAACTCTGCGTTTTATAAATTCGCCAATGCGGAACTCTGGAGCGTCCCCAGCGCCGTGTGGATTGTCTTGATATTCATCGTGATTCTCGGATTACTTCTGGCCAAAACGTCATTCGGTCGCTACGTCGTCGCCTCCGGCGGGAACGCCGAAGCCGCGCGCTTGGCCGGTGTCCGGGTCAACCAAATTCGCATCATCACCTTCGCGTTGAGTGGTCTGGCGGCGGGACTCGGCGGCGTCATCGACACGTCGAGATTACTCAGCGCTCAGTCCACCGGCGGTGGTCCCAACCTGACGTTCACAGTGCTCGCCGGCATCGTCGTCGGTGGAACGTCAATTGCGGGTGGCGAAGGTTCAGTGCCGCGCACGACGATCGGTGTCCTCTTCATCGCGTTGATCGGCAACGGCATCAACCTTTTGAACATCAATGAGTTGTACCAGCAGATTGTCCTCGGAATAATCTTATTGCTCGCAGTCTCAATCGACGTCTGGGCGCGCAAGCGCCGACGCTAATTAATCGCTAGATACCTGGAGGAATGATGGGCATTCACACCTACGGAAGCAACGCCGTTGATTGGGAGAACCGTGTTG
>Ga0302278_10000706_pt1 | contig 42047 bp, 36 predicted proteins | sample III_Bog_N3_2_FD_194543 | JGI IMG/M metagenome (GOLD analysis project Ga0302278, IMG submission 194543) | Peat permafrost microbial communities from Stordalen Mire near Abisko, Sweden - III_Bog_N3_2 | ecosystem: Environmental > Terrestrial > Soil > Wetlands > Peat | place: Sweden: Abisko...
CCCCCCACACCCCCGGGGGGTATACAGTTTGCGCTCGATCCGCTAAATTCTGCGGATCAATCCGCTTCTGAGCCACTCGACATATTCCATGCAGATTACAAGATGTGTCAGGGCACGAATTCAGCCTGAAAGCAATTTTGCGAGTAGTTCTCAAGTAGTTCTAGTGGAGACCGATTTTGGGCGGCAGGCGGTGTGGCCTCTAAACTGGATTCATGCCGGGATTCCATATCGAGCACTTCGGTTGCCGCGCGGCGCGGGCCGATGGCGAAGCGGTCAGCGGCAGCCTGCGCGTGGCGGGCCTCTGCGAGCGGAAGCCCTCTGTGGCCGATGTGGTGGTGGTGAACACGTGCAGCGTGACGGCGGAGGCTGACCGGGCCGCGCGCGCCTTCATCCGCCGGGCGCACCGGCTGAATCCCGAGGCTCGTATCGTGGTGACCGGCTGCCTGGCGCAGCGCGCGCCGGAGGAACTGGCCGGGATGGACGGCGTGGCCGCCGTGGTGGGCAACAGCCACATGGCGCTGGCGCCGGGAATTATTCTGGGGCTTGCCGAAAGCGCCCCCATCGCGTTCCCCGCTTTGGTCAGCCCCGCTTTGATTAGTGTGGAGTCGCTTCTCTCTGGCGGGGCTCGTGCGCCCATCTGGGCGGACGACCGCTTTGCGCATTCGTTTCCCGAGAGGGAGCAGATCGCCCCCGGCGCGCAGACCCGGCCCAATCTCAAAATTCAGGAAGGCTGCGGGAATCGCTGCACCTTCTGCGTGATTCCCCAGACGCGCGGATCCTCCAGAAGCCTGTCCGCCGCCGCCGTCCTGCGGCAGGTGGAGGGGTTTGTAGCCGCCGGCGGCAAGGAACTGGTGTTCTCGGGGATCAACCTGGGGCGATGGGGGCGGGAGTTTTCTACTACTGCGCAGGAACGGAGCCGGGTTGAAGTCTCTGGTCTCCCACCCTTGCGACAGGAAAACGTCGCAAGGATGGGGCACGGAGGTATTTTGGAGGATTCGGCACCGCGGACGCTGGCCGGGCTGGTGCGGCAGATCTTCGCGCGGACGGCGCTGGCCCGGCTGCGGCTCAGCTCCATCGAGCCGATGGATTGGGACGCGGAACTGATCGGGTTGATGGCCGAGTTTGGCGGCGGAAGGCTGGCGCGTCATGCGCATCTGCCCTTGCAGTCGGGCTCGGACGCGGTGCTGCGGCGGATGCACCGGCGCTACCGGCCGTGGCACTATGCGGAGAAGGTTGCGGCTCTCAACCGCGCTGCCGGGCCGGAGCTGACCCTGGGCGCGGACGTGATGGTCGGCTTCCCGGGCGAGACGGACCGGGAGTTTGAGGAGACGTTGGAAATGGTGCGGGCGCTGCCGTTCGGCTACCTGCATTTGTTTCCCTTTTCGCCGCGGCCGGCCACAATGGCCTGGGCGCTCCATGCCGAGCATCCGGTTCCGGCTGAGGCAGTGGAGGAAAGAATGGCGGCGCTGCGCGCCCTTGCTTCGGAAAAGAGCAAGGCGCACCGAGGGCGCTTTGTGGGCGGGGCGCTGGAGGCCATCACGCTGCGCGCGCCGGCGGAAATGAAGGCGCGGGCACGGACCGCCGCGCTGACCGAGAACTTTTTGCCCGTGGAAGTGAAGGGCAGCCTGGCTGCCAACCGGCTGGTGCGGCTGCGGGTGAACGGCTTGAATGCCGAAGGAGCGCTGGAGGCCGAGGCAGAGAGGCCGGAGCTGGTTCAGCAGGGAGTTGGCGCAACGTCCATCTGAGCAGAACAGCTTTTCCGGCGGAGCAATTCTTCGCCGCTCTCTCTGGCCAGGCGCGCCTCGGGATTGGGGAAAAGGAGGCAGTTTCAGTCCGGCGGCCTTGCTTTCAGCGCTCTTCGTTGACAACCCCCGCAACAAGTGCACGTTGCTGGGAACCGGACCAATGGTATACTCAGGGTGCGCTTGTGTGCTCGCGGCGAATCCGGCGGAATCCGGAAGCGGGTCGCGGCGACATTTGGAGGAGTACCATCGCATTCGATAAACGTACGGCTAAGTCCTTTATCCGCATCAACGACCGGATTCGCGCGCGCGAGATTCGCGTCATCGACGAAAACGGCGAGCAACTGGGCATTCTGCAACCCTTTGAGGCGATGAGAATCGCGCGGGAGCGCGGCCTTGACCTGGTGGAAGTTTCGGCCAATGCGGTTCCTCCGGTCTGCCGCATCCAGGATTATGGCCGCTTTCTCTACGAGAAGGAAAAGAGCGAACGGGCAGCCAAGAAAAACCAGAAGGTAGTTACGCTCAAGGAGGTCAAGTTCTCCGTGACCGTGGACGACCACGACTACCAAACCAAGAAGAAAAAAGCGCTCAGCTTCCTGGCCGGCGGAGACAAAGTGAAGGCCAGTCTGCGCTACCGCGGCCGGCAGATGTCTCACCGCGATCTGGGCTACAAGATTATCAATCGGCTGATCCTGGACATTGGCGATGCGGCAATTGTGGAGTTCATGCCGCGCATGGAGGGAAACACCCTGCACGCCATTCTGGCGCCATCGAAGAAGCAGGAAGCGCCCAAGCCCAAGCCGACTGCCGCAGCGCCCAAGAGGAAGTCCGTTGTGGCTCCGCAGCCCGAAGCGCCCGAGGCGAAGCCTGTTGTGACTCCGCAACCCGAAGCAACCAAGGCGCCGGAACCGCAGGCGCAATAAGCAGCTTTCAGAGTTTTGCAGAGAATCAGAGGCCGCCCATTGTGGGCGGCCTCTGATTTTTGGCGGTGTGAACAGACCCTAGTTTAGCCAGCGCAAATCGAGAGGCTTGGTTGGGGGCAGGGGCAGGACGATGAAGCCTTCGCGCCAGAGGCCCTCCTCGCGGCGCGGAGCAGCGCCGACGATGCGCGCGCCGGCTGTGTTGCGCTCTTCCAGAGCCAGCCCCGGCAGGCCGCCGACGATGGCCTGCAATTGGTCGTGGTTGGGCGGGCGGTTCACAGTGAAGGGCATCAGGGCGCCGAGCGCGGCAAAGGCTTCGGCCAGGTCGCTGATCCGCGCGCGGCGCTTTGCGGGCAGCGGCTTGAGCCCCAGCGACTTCCAGGCCGCGCAGGGATAGCTTTCCACCAGCACGCGTTCCTGCCGAGAGCCGGGTTGCTCGCGCGTTTCCAGCCGCTGCCAGCCGCGCCGGCATAGAGAGTTGTATACATCCAGGCAGAACTCGCTGAAGGGCCGGCAAGTGTGCGGCTTGATGATGCCCGGCAGGCCGGTCTTGGCCACGGTGTTCAGTTGCTGCTCGCTGACGCGCGCGTGTTCCAGGCCGTTGAAGCGCGACTTCCAGGCCTGAGGTCCGTCCAGCATCAGCATACGGATGCCGCGCACAGCGCAGAGGTGATTCAGCCGTCCGGCCAAGGCGTCGGGCTCGACGGGTCCGAGGTCATTCCAGGGAAGGATTTCGCAGGTGATGAGGCCTTCTGCCGGGTAGGGAGTGCTTCCCGTGGTAAACAGCGGTTTGAGAGGCAGTCCGGGGCCGGTTTCCCAGCGGTTCCGCGAGTGGGCGGCGCGCACCCGGTCCAGGATAACGATGCCCAGATCGGACCAGCGGCGAGTAGCGAGATCGACAGAGAGGACGGCCATCGACTCAACACTACGTTCGTGGCGGCGCGCGGACAATGGAAGAGAGCAGCAAATCGGCACTGATTTGACACAATTGGGACAGTGGGCCGAAACGGGACAGAACAGCCCGGCGGCGATGCTGTCTGCGCGCATTTCCTCAGGGATGAAGAGGCGTACCCTTCAGGCCACAGTCTGCTGTATACTGATTGAAGCCCAAAGAGGGCAGGGAAGTCCCTGTCTCAGGGGCAAAGCGCCAGGGTGACCCCACCTTGGCGGACAAAGAGAAGAAAATGCCCAAGTTGAAGACACATACGGGCGCGAAGAAGCGCTTCAGCAAGACTGGCACCGGCAAAATCAAGCGGCACCAGATGAAGACGCGTCACATCCTTACTTCGAAGTCGCCAAAACTGAAGCGGAAGCTCGGCAAAGTTGTGCTGGTTTCTGATTCTGACTTCAAGAAGGTAGCGCGCATGATTCCTTACGCCTGATTGCTGAGCCGGTTCCGGAGGACGGAAACGGCGCTTCAGGGCCCTGGCGAACGCGTTGCGCGGGCCCCCGGCAGGTTGGACAGCTCCGCTGTTTTGATCCGCTGAGAAATCCAGGCTTGATAAAAGCGAGTGAAGAGGCTTACCGCCCGGCCCTCAAAGGGTGCGGGTCTCCTGCCTCCAGCCGCATGACAACGAACGCAAAAATGGAGAAACCACTATGCCCCGCGTAAAACGCAGTACCAAGCGGAATGACCGCCGCAAAAAGATTCTCAACAGAGCCAGCGGTTATTTTCTTACGAAATCCAAGCTCTACCAGGCGGCCCAGGAGGCCGTCGAGCGCGGCCTGAAGTTTGCCTATATCGGCCGCAAGCAGAAGAAGCGCCAGTTCCGCTCGCTCTGGATTGTGCGCATCTCGGCCGCTGCCAAGCTGAACAATTGCAGCTACTCGCAGCTCATCAACGGCCTGAAGAAGGCCGGCATCGAACTGGACCGCAAGATTCTGGCCGACATCGCCGTGAAGGACGCGGCGGGCTTCACGCGGCTGGTGGAGCAGGCCAAGACGGCTCTCGTCTCCGAGAAGATGATTCGGAAGCTGAAGGAAGAGAAAGCGCAAGCGTAGGGAACAGCAGTTCGATTGAACGAACGGCCCGGAGCGATGCTTCGGGCCGTTTTGCGTCTGCGCTATTTACTCATTGCCCAGAAAATCATTGACGGCCTTGTGCCACAGCTCGGGCTGGTCAACGAAGTTCATGTGGCCGCTGTTGGGGAGGATGACGAGGGTTGAGCCGGGGATTTTCTCGTGCATCTGCTTGCTCAGGGCGGGGGCGCACTCGTCGTGGTCGCCGACCAGAACCAGGGTGGGGACGTGGAGGCTGGGCAGGCGGTCAAGGTACTCGACGCTCTTGAGGTTGCCGTCGATGATGAACTCGCCGTGGGAGCCCCACATCTCGCGGTAAAGCTCCCAGTTGGTGGGAGCATTGCCGGAGACGGGGTCGTAAGTGGAGTCGGGGCGCGCGCCGTAGAGGAATGGGAAATAGCCGGGGCCCCAGGCGAGGGCGCCGTATTCTGCCGGGTAGCGGCCGTGCTCCCAGGCCTCGCCCTGGCCAAAGAGGCCGGCCTTCTCCAACTCATTCAGCCGGGCGAGCTTCGCGGGGGGCATCTGGGCCTTTTCGCGGGCCAGAGTCTCGTTCATCGCGCGGGTGGAAGCGAAGGTGCTGTTGAGAATGAGGTGGGAGAGGTTCTGCTGGTACTTGAGGGCGTAGGCCTGGGCCAGCACGCCGCCGCAACTGTGGCCGAGAAGGGAGATTTTGCCCAGATGGAGGGCCACGCGCACGTCTTCGACGTCCTCGACGTCCGCCTCGACGGTGTAGCGGCTGGTGTCTTGCAGGCGCTCAGAGCGGCCCGAGCCGCGCTCGTCGATGAAGATGAGGCGGTGAGTGCGGGCCAGAGGCAGAAGCCAGGGCAGGAAATAGTCGTGGCTTGCGCCGGGACCGCCGTGGAGGATGACCAGCGGCGAGCCAGTGCCGAGCGTCGTGTAGTAGATGAGCACGCCGTGGGCGTCGATGTAGCCCTCCTGCTGCGGATAGATGGCGGATTGGGCGGAGGCCGAAAGGGCTGTGGTCAGGGCAAACAGGGCTGCAAGAAAGGCTCTCTTCATGCAAACTATGGTAAAGCATCATGAATTGCCATAGGGATATAATGAGGAACACAGCTGGGCCGATGGCATGAAAGTACGCGATGTGCTGAAACTGATTGAAGACGATGGCTGGTTTCAGGTTGCGCAGAAGGGCAGCCACCGTCAGTTCAAGCACCCGGTCAAACTGGGGCGGGTTACAGTTGCTGGCCACCCATCGCAGGATATGGACAAGGGGACATCCAGCAATATTCTCAAACAGGCGGGATTGAAATGAAGGAATACGCCGCGGTCTTCGAGCAAACATCGAATGGCTGGAGCGCCTACGCTCCGGACCTGCCGGGGCTGGGCGTGGCGGGCGCGACCTTCGAGGAGACGGAACAACTGCTTCGTGAAGGCATTGAGTTCCACATTGAAGGACTGCGTGAGGATGGATTGCCGATTCCCGAGCCGCATACGCAGGTGATGCGGTTGGCGATTCCAGCTTAATCGCGGATTCCCATAAATTACAGCGTTTTTCGAGCAGATGGTTGGGTGGTTTATTCTGCTATTTACGCTATGAATGAAACCATTCCGAATTTGACGGCATTTGATGAGGCTGCGCTGGATGGGGCTTTCACCCAACTGGAGCGGCAGGCGCGCGAGGCTGCGGCCGCGCTCGACGGCGAAGAGGCTGTGGAAGCCTTCCGGCTGGAGTGGCTGGGGCGCAAGCAGGGGCTGCTCAAAGAGGTTTCAGGCAGGTGGCAGAAGTCTGCTCCGGCGGAGGCCAAGAAGCTGGTGGGCATGCGCTTCAACGCGCTGAAGGCGGTGGTCGAGGGCCTGCTGGACGAGGCTCTGGGCGCGGGGCCGACCGACGCTGCGCTGGCTCGCGAGGCTATCGACATCACTCTGCCCGGCACCGAACGGCTGACCGGAGCCGAGCATCCGATCACGCGCACGCTGAAGGAGATTACCAGCGTTTTTGCGGCGCTGGGCTACTCGGTGGGCGTGGGGCCAGAGGTCGAGACCGACTTCTACAACTTCGAGAGCATGAACTTTCCTCCGGGGCATCCGGCGCGGGACGAGCAGGACACGCTGGTCATTGCCGGGCAGGACCGGCGCACGCAGCGCGACCGCCTGCTGCTGCGCACGCACACTTCGCCTGTGCAGATGCGGACCATGGAGTCGCAGCCGCCGCCGGTGCGCGTCGTGATTCCCGGCAAGGTTCACAGGAACGACGCGGCCGACGCGACTCACTCGCCGATTTTTCACCAGGTGGAGGGGTTGTGCGTGGACACCAACATCACCTTCAGCGACCTGAAGGGCACGCTGGACTACGCAATGAAGGCCTTCTTCGGCTCAAGCGTGAAGACGCGCTTTTTTCCGTCGTTCTTTCCCTTCACAGAGCCGAGCGCCGACGTGCAGATCAGCTGCATCTTCTGCGGCGGCAAGGGCTGCCGGAAGTGCAAGGATTCGGGGTGGATTGAACTGCTGGGCTGCGGCATGGTGGACCCAGCGGTTTTTGCCTTTGCGGCGGAAAAGCAGCCGGCCTATGACTCGAAGAAGATTTCCGGGTTTGCGTTTGGGCTGGGCGTGGAGCGCATCGCAATGATGAAGTACGGAATCAGCGAGATAGGAAAGTTTTATTCGGGGGACATGAGGTTTCTGGAGCAGTTTGCGTGAGAAATGCAGCAAGTTAGCATGCGCGGCGCGCACAACTGCAAGTTAGCAAGTTGGCGGCTGCGATGACAGAAAGAGTGGTCATGCCCAGAACTCGATTTTTTCGCGATTTGCACTCCTGGCAGAAAGCAATGGAGCTGGCTCGTCAGGTTTACCTGCATACAGAAGAGTTTCCCAAGGCTGAGACCTTCGGCTTGCGGATGCAGATGCGACGGTCCGCTGTCTCGGTGGCAAGCCATATTGCCGAGGGCCATGGAAAGTTGACAGATGCGGAGTTCCGAAGGGCGCTAGGATCGGCGCGGGGCTCGCTTTACGAATTTGAGACGCAGAACGAGTTGGCCGGTGGACTCGGATTCATTGACGAGGAATCAAGCCGGAAATTACTGGAGCTTGCTACGGAGACGGCCAAGCTCATCAATGGGTTGCTGGGTGTGCTGGAACCTTGATGGCGCTCCGGAGAAAGCGGCTAACTAGCTAACTTGCGGTTGTGCGCGAAGCGCGCGCTAACTCGCTAATAGGATTACCGATGAAGATACTAACGAAATGGCTTAGGGCTTATTTGCCGGGACTGCCGGTGGACGATGCAAAACTCGCCGAGGACCTGACGCTGCGCGGCATTGCCGTCGATGGCATTTATCCGCTCGGCGAGGGGAACGGCTCGTGGTACGAGATGGACATCACCACCAACCGCGTGGACGCGATGAACCACTACGGCGTGGCGCGCGAGGCGGCGGCGATTTATGGCTTGCCCCTGCCGGCGCTCGAGTTTGCGCTGCCAGCGGCACGGCCGGCGGTGAAGCCGGTGAGCGTCCAGATTGAAGCCACCGACGCTTGTGGCCGGTACAGCGCACGCATTCTGCGCGACATCCGCATCTGCGCCTCGCGCGATTGGTTTGCCGGGGCCGAGGTGGCTACCTACTTCAAGTTGCTCGAACAGAAGCTGATTTCGAACGCGGTTGACGCGTCGAACTACGCGTGGCTTTCGATCGGTCAGCCGACGCACGCCTTCGACTATGACAAGGTTGAGGGTGGAATCATTGTGCGGCGCGCCAGGCAGGGCGAGAAGCTGAAGACACTTGACGGAGTGGAGCGCGCGCTCGATCAAGAAGACCTGATTATTGCCGACCACGTGAAGCCACTGGCGCTGGCTGGCGTGATGGGCGGCTGGGGTTCGATGATTACGCCCGAGACGAAGAACGTGCTGGTGGAGTCGGCCTGGTTCGACCCCATGGCCGTGCGGCGGACGGCGCGGCGGCACGGATTGCACACCGACGCCAGCCACCGCTACGAACGCGGCGCGGACTTCAATGCCGCGCTGACCGGCTCCGATCTGGTGGCGAGCATTCTGCTGGCCTCTGGCGGCTGGATTGATGGAGACATCGTGGACGCGCGCGTGCCCGTGCAGGAAGCGCGTACCGCCAATCGCCAGCCGATTGAGCTGAAGCTCAGCGAGGTTCACCGCATTCTGGGCGCGACGGTGAGTGAAGAGGGAATTACCGCGGCGACCGTCGAGGGTGTGTTGACGGCGCTTGGATGCAAGTTGGCAGCGGGTGCTGACGGCACTTCCTGGCAGGTGACGCTGCCGAGTTGGCGGCTGGATTTGGAGCGCGAGATCGACCTGACGGGAGAAGTCGCGCGGGTTTACGGGTACGACCGCTTTGACAACACGCTGCCGGCCTTTGGCGGAGGGGTGCATGAGCTGCCGTGGTCGGAGAAAGAATCCGAAATTCGGCGCACGCTGCGGGCGGCAGGGTTCCACGAGGCGATTTCGAGTACGTTCTGCTCGGCGGCCGAGGCCGCGCAGACAGCGCCGCAGCCGGGTCTCGCGGTTCCGCTGGGCAATCCGCTCAGCGAGGAGGCGGGCATGATGCGGCCGTCGCTGGTGCCGGGCATGTTGACGATGGTTGCCGGCAACCTGCACCGCGACGTGAGCGACGCGCGGCTGTTCGAGCTGGGCACGGTTTTCAGCGGAGCAGCTTCCAACGGCACGGTGGAGAAGGTGGAGGAGCGGCCGTCGCTGGCCTTCGGCGCGGTGGGCAACGTGCCGGAGCAGAGTTCGTTGCACCCGGCGCGATTGATCGATTTCTATGATGTGAAGGGCGTGGTGGAGCAGGTGGTTGCGCGCTTCCAGTCGCGGGCTGTTTACTTTGACCGCTTCCCGGCCGGGGCGGGACTGACGCCGGAGTGGCTGCATCCGTATCGCGCGGCGCGCGTGAACGTGGATGGCGTCACGGTGGGCTGGTTCGGCCAACTGCATCCGAGCGAGGCCGCGGCGCGCAAGCTGAAGGAGCCGGTGCTGGTGGGCGAGCTTTATCTTGACCGGCTGTACAAACTGCCTTTGCGCGAGCCGGCGGCGAAGGAGATTTCACGCTTCCAGCCCGTGCGGCGCGATTTCTCGCTCATTCTGGACGAGAGCATTGCGTGGGAAACGATTGACCATGCGGTGGCCGGCTTACAGATTCCCGAGCTGGTGGATTGGCGGGCGCGCGAGGTCTTCCGCGACGCGAAGCGGGGCGCGGGCGAGTACTCGCTGCTGCTGGGCGTCACCTTCCAGGCGCCGGACCGCACGCTGCGCGAAGGCGAGTTGCAGAGCTTCCAGGAGCGGGTGGTGGAGGCTGTTGGCAAGGTTGGGGCGCGGCTGCGGAGTTAGCGGGGAAAGCTGGCTCGATTAGCGTTATACTTGCTCGAATATGCCGTATTTGCGGGGAGGTTTTTCGATGTCGGAGTCTTTGTGGAAGTCTGAGGCCGTGGAAGAGGCGGAGCCGGAACGGGCGGACGAAAAACCTGTCGAGAAGCCTGCCGAGGAGCCGGCGGCGGAGTCAGGCGCCCTGGCTTTGAGCGCGGATGAATTCTCCGCGCTCGAGGAGCGGGTTCTGCGCGCGGTGAATCTGGTGAAGCGCGAGCGTCAGGCCCGCGCCGAGGCAGAAGAGCGCGCCGTAGCGGCGGAAGCCAAAGTGCGCGAGCAGGCGCCGCTGGCCGAGAATCTGCAGAAGGAAGTGACGGCGCTCTACGCCGAACGCGACGATGTACGGAAGCGCGTGGAGCGGCTGCTGGCGCAACTGGATGCGCTGGAACTGTGAGGCCTGGCTTGGATCAGGAAGAATCCGGCAACGCAAGAGAGTATGTGACGGTCGAGATTTACGACCAGACCTATCACCTTTCGGGCGAAGACCCGGAACACGTTCGCCGGCTGGCTGAACTGGTGGATGCCCGGATGCGGGCCGTGGCCGCGCATGGCCACACGGTGGACTCGCTGCGCGTGGCCGTGCTGGCCGCGCTGAATCTTGCCGACGAGCTGTCGCAGGCAGTCAAGGCCGGCGGGGCCGATGCGCAGTTGGGCCACACGCGCGCCGCCAGCCTGCGCGGGCTGCTGGACGAAGTGCTGGAAGAAGAGCGCAAGACGGCCTCGTAGGCTCGGCTCCGTTTCGGGGCCGGCCGTTCCCAGAAGTGGCGGCCAGATGACTATAGCTGTTCTCCAATTGCTGTAGAGTGAAGGCACATCAGCCAAGGTGGCTTTTTCATCAAGAAAAAGCCACCTTGCGCGACACTCATAATGCCACACATAAATTGGAGAACAGCTCTAGCACACCGCGCCCATCCCGCGCAAGACTTGTAATTCCGCTCCGGGGCACATAGTATTCGCAATAGAAGCCGGCCTGCGAAGCAGGTGGGTGATGTGCTGGAAAACCCACATCAGTGAACTAGGGGCTTAACTCGACAATCGGTTCTGTGTGCCGTGTCCGCCAGTCCGGAATGCCTAATGAACCGCGGAAAGCTCCGTCGTCTTCGGACGGGTTCATCCAGCGTATCAACTACGGCCAGGTGGCCCGGCTTCTATTTATTCAACTACGCCGCCCCCGGCGCGGCCTGGAGCGCCTCAAGCGCGCGGCTGAAAAATCAATCAATAAAATGAATGTGATACAGAGGCGGGAGTTGAGGCTTCTCATTCAGAGCCTCCTTGATAGACGCCTGACCAGCGCCAAATGACAACTCTTTGGCTATGGAATCGTTTTATGCCGGATCAATAGCCTGCCGCAAAAGCGTGCTTGGCATTGAGGGCTGTTTCCGTAGGCGTAATTCCGCCGCCGCAAGGCAGCCGTCAACATGCCCGCACAGAGGCGCGCCATGCTATTCTTGACGAGAAATCGCCATGGAAAACATTTCGCAACAACTCAAACAGATTATTATCGCCGGTTTGCGGATCAAGGACAGAACAGCCGAGGATCTGAGCGACGACCAGCAGTTGCTGGGAGGCGATCTTGAGATTGATTCCATCGATATTCTGCAGCTCATTTTGGAAATTGAGCGGCACTTCGGGATCAAGCTTGTAGATGGCGAGTTCGACGAGAGCGCCTGGCAGAATATTGGAACGCTGGCGGCAACCGTCGAAGCCAAAGTCGCGGCCAAGAACTGAAAGTTCAGGAGCAGGCCTGGAGATGCCGACCAGCAAAAGAATGAGCCTCGCGCGAGTCCTGCTGGTGGAATGCAACAACATGAACAAGTGGGTGGGCACAACCATGCCCTACGAGATGCATGTGCCTCCTCTTGGCCTCATGTATCTGGCATCGAGCGCCCGCGCCAAGCTACCCGGTATTGAAGTGCGCATTGTCGAATCCTCGCTGTCAGCTCCCGACGACGAACGATTTCTGAGCATCCTGCGGGAATTTCAACCCGATGTCGTCGGCCTGCGCTCGATCGCGTTCTTTCTCGAAGAAATGCAGCGCATCGCACGGCTGACGCGAGCCAACAGCGACGCCACGCTGATTGCCGGCGGGCCGATTGTGAAGGCCTACAAGGAGCGGCTCTTCGAAGAAGTTCCGGAACTGGAGATTGCCGTTCAAGGAGAAGGCGAGCAGGCTCTTGTTGAGCTGCTTTCCGGAGCTCGCGCCAGCGCGGTCGCGGGAGTTTTATATCGCGACGGCGATCAGGTAATGGAAAGCCCCGAGCGGCTGCAAAGCGCGGAGATCGACAGCCTGCCCTTTCCCGCCTACGATTTGATCGACCTCGATCAGTACCAGCAGCAGCTCAGCTACGCCTACAACCACCGGCGTCAGGGCGTGCTGCTGACCAGCCGCGGCTGCGTCTATCATTGCACCTATTGCTTCAGCCATTGGAAGGGCATTCGGCTGCGCAGCGCCGCCAATATCTTTCAGGAGATCGCCGCGCTCTACGACCGGCACGGCATCCGGGATTTCTACATCGTTGACGACATCTTCAATGTCGATGTGAAGCGCGCGCTGGACCTGTTCGACATGATTCAGGCCGCGGGCTTGAAGCTGCGGATGTACTTTGTCAACGGGCTGCGCGCCGACATTGCCAGCGAGAAGTTTGTGGATCGCGCACTGGAAGCGGGCGCGGTCTGGTTTACGTATGCCGTCGAATCGGCCACCGAGGAGATTCAGCGCCTGGTGCATAAGCATCTCGATCTGGAGAAGGCGCGCCAGATCATCGCCTACACGCAGAGGCAGGATGTGGCCGTCAATATCTCGACCATGTACGGCTTTCCGACTGAAACCAGGGAGATGGCGCAGCGCACGCTGGACTGGCTGGGCGAGCTGCCCAAGCCGTCGCTGCTGCCCTACCACTTCTGCCTGCGTTTCTTTCCCGGCTGCGAGATCAACCAGCAGGCCATCGAGGCGGGCTGGGATGCGGATCGGATGGGACTGACCAGCCGTTTCTCATACAACGACATGGCCATGAGCACGCCCACCTTGTCGAAGCACGAGATGAACGAGATTCAGATCGAGTATCATCGCCGCTTCGGCCTGAGCAATCCCGCAGCGGTCAACGCCGCGGTGCGAACGCTGCGCTCCATCGGATACGACGACACAGACATTGTTCATATGTACTCGGTGCTGAAGCGCAAGGTGATTCGAGAGGTGAGCGAGTTGACGCAGGAGGGTGGTCATTGAAGCGCTGGTACTGGCATCACTTTCATAACGTGCCAGCGCTGCGCTTTGCATTTTTCGCGGTGCGCTGGATGCCGCGCTTTGCGCAGCCGCCGGTCGCCTCAGTGACCGCGCTGATCTTCTTTCTGCTGTTGAAGCGCGAACGCCGCGCCGTCGCCCGCAATCTGCGGCGGGTTTCCGGCCGGCAAGGACTCAGGCTGCAATGGAAGGTCTATCGCGTCTTCTATTCCTTTTCCGACCTGATCGTTTCCTATGCTTTTGTTCCCCAGGCCAGCCATGCGCAATTGCAAGCCATGCTGGTGGATGGGGAGCGCGGCGCGGCCGTGATTGACCGCTGGCTCGAGGCGGGCCACGGGTTGATCGTGTGGACGGCGCATCTGGGCAATCCGGAGTTTGCCTCGCGTTTGCTGGAGATGCATGGCAGGCCCGTGCATGTGGCGCGCGTGGTCGAGGATAAGCCCGCGGAAAAATTACTGCGCGACCGGATGAGCAACGAACGGCTCCGGATCGTTGACTTGCGTGGCGGCGCGCGGGCCACGATAGAACTACTGCAAGCGCTCGGCCGCAATGAGATCGTCGCCATCCAGGGAGATCGCGTATACCACCCGCGTTCGAGCGCGGCGACGCGGTTTTTCGGGGCAATCGCGGAATTTCCGCTGGGGCCTTTTCTGCTGTCGCAGGTTTCTGGCGCGCCGGTGCTTCCCGGCTTCGTTGTTCGCAGCGGCTGGCTGCGTTATCGAGTGCTGATGGGTGAGCCAATCCTGCCGGCCAGCTCAGGCAATCGCGATGAGGACCAGCGAAACGGCCTGCTTCAGGCGGTGCGGTTTCTCGAAGCGCAGTTGTCGGATTACTATGATCAGTGGGTAAATTTCTTCGATTTCTGGCCGGTTCATCCTCGTGATTGACGCGCAGAAAACCATTGTTGTGACCGGGATTGGCGTGGTCAGTCCTTATGGCATCGGTCTGTCTCGGCTGCAAGCCGGGATGCTGGCCGGGCAGTGTTGTTTGTCGCCTGTCACGGAATTGTATCCTGGCTTTCAGGGAACGGTAGCGCAGGTGGACGCCCTGACGCCCTTGCACGACGCCGATCGCTACTCGCGCTCAGATCGGCTGGCGATCATGGCGGCTAGCGACGCTGTGGCTGATTTTGCCGGCTACAGCAGAGACTTACGCGAGAGCGGCATTGTCATGGCCAGCACGGTTGCGGGCTTGACCGAGATCGACCCGGAGATTTCCCGAGGGGCGGCGGAGTGGTACCGGCACGGCGGCTTGTTGCGTGCAGCGACGTATCCGGTGTCGCGGGTCGCGGCTTCGGTGGGAGAGTGTCTCGACATTCAGGGGCCAAGCTGCGCGGTTTCCGTGGCCTGCGCTTCAGGCGCGACGGCTCTGGTGCTGGCCGCCAATATGCTGCTCGACGAGGCAGCCTCCATGGTTCTGGCCGGAGGCAGCGATGCGCTGTGCCCCTTTACCCTGAGCGGCTTCAACTCGCTGCAGGCTTTGGATTCGGAGGCCTGCCGGCCCTTCGATCAGAATCGCAATGGGCTGAATCTGGGCGAAGGCGCGGCCGTGCTGGTGCTGGAAACGCTGGACCACGCGAGGCGGCGCGACGCCGAGATTCTGGCGGTATTGCGCGGCTGGGCCATGACTAACGACGCCTACCATCCCACAGCGCCGCAGAAAGACGGTCTGGGGCTGGCCACCTGCATTCAACGCGCCATCGAGATGGCCGAATGCAGCATTGATGAGGTTGGCTATGTGAACGCCCACGGCACGGGCACGCCCTTGAATGATATTGCGGAAACACATGCCTATGAGCGCGCCTTCCATGGACGCAGCCGCCCGATTCCGGTTTCGTCGACAAAATCCTACTTCGGACACTGCCTGGGCGCGGCGGGCTCGTTAGAAGCAGCCATCACCATCATGGCCATGCGGGCGGGGGTGCTCGTGCCCACTCTGCGGCTGACCGATCCGATTGAGAGCTCTCAGGTGGACTGGTTGCGCGGCGAACCGCGCCGGCAGCCGCTGCCGGTGGCCATGTCGGTTTCCGCGGGCTTTGGCGGCAGCAATGTTGCGCTGGTCTTCGGGGGGTATCGCGCATGAAGACGAACTTGCCCGTGCTGACCGGTATCGGCTCCGTGACGCCTTACGGCCCGTTGGCCGGACTTATTTCGGCGGAGCGACTGGAGCCACGCGCCATCACAGCCTGGACGACGACCGAGCTGCGCCGCGCATTTCTGGTCGAGCCGTTTCGCGCTGCCAGCATTGTGCCCGGCCTGAAGACCCGGCGGCTGGATCGCCTTTCGGCGTGGGCTGTGGTGGCCGCATCGCTGGCCCTGCGGGACGCGGGCGTTGACCTGAACTTGATGGATCGCTCCCGCGTCGCCGTTTTCTTTGCCACCGGCTTTGGCTGCGTCGAACTCACCGGGGCTTTTTATCAAAGCGCCGCCACCTATGGCTGGGCGGGAACGGACCCCATCACCTTTCCCGAGACGCTCAGCAATGCTCCGGCTAGCCATGTGGCGCTTTTTCACGATCTGCGCGGACCAAACGTGACCGTCGGCTGCAAGAGCTTTGCGGCGGAGAGCGCATTGCTGCAGGCCGCCTCCCTGATGCGTCACGGACAGGCCGATCTGGCGATTGTGCTTGCCGGAGACACGCTGACGCAGGCCGTTTACGAGTGGTACGAAACCGCCGATTTGCTCTCTCCGGCCTGTTTTAACAACGAACCCGCGTCCTCGGTGAGCGGATTTATCCCCAGCGAGGGCTTGGTGGCCATGGTGTTGGAACCAGCCGGCCGGCTGGCGGCTCGTCCCTATGCCGCTCTCGGCGCTGGGCGCTGGGCGGCTGGCGGTGATACGCGCGCCGGCGTGCGTCAGTTGCTCGGCGGCGGCCTGCCGGACTTCATCCTCTGCGCGGGAAATGGCGCGCCGTGCGCCCCCAGTCCCTTGACCTGTTCGCCCCGCGACCTCGTTGGCGCAGACGCGACAATCTTTCCCGCGCAGCCTGTCGCGGCAGGGATGGGAGAAGCCGGCGCCCTGCTGCACCTGTTGCTGGCTTTGAGCCAACGCCCTGGCTCTGGCCAGGCGTTGTTGCTGGGAACATCCGCTCATGGCGGCTATGCCGCGCTGCGACTGGAGCTATTTTGAACCTGAATGTACGCATTGCAGCGGCGGCTTACGCCGTACCTCCCGACGAAGAGGACGTGGCGGAGATACTGGAGCGGGAACGGCTCAGGGTGGAGAGCACGCTGGCGTCGCTGAGTCCGTTGGCCCGGCAAAAAGCACTGAGCAATCTCGGACTCAGCCGCGTGCGCGTCTGCGGCGAGCAGCAACCTTACGACCTGGTTCTGAAGGCCGCAACGGCAGCCATCGATGAGGCCGGAATCGCGGCCGGCGACATCGACCTTGTTCTGGACTCCAGCACATTCCCCGGCGAGAACTCGCAATCCATCTCTTTCGCCCACCGGCTCAGCGCCGATCTGGGGGCGGAAAGTTCCATGAACCTCAGCTTCCGCGCAGGCGGATGCGGCGCGCTGCATCTGGCGATCAAGACCGCGCTGGGCTGGATGAGCATGGACGAGCGCATCAAGACTGCGCTGCTGGTCACGGGCGATGCGGCTCCCGCGCACAACCGCTCCCTGCTGCCCATCACCGTGCAGGGCGACGCCGCCAGCGCCGTTCTGCTCAGCCGCCAGGGAACGCAGGGGCCGCTCCTGCTGGGTGTCGAGGCCATGACGCTGAGCCATCTGCACAAGGCCATTCTCCTCACCAAAAACGATGGACACATCGAACTCAACGTCGATGCGGCCATGATCGAGCACAAGGTCATGCCCATCTTCTATCTCCATCTCTTCCGGCTGGCCAGCAAGGTTCTGGCGGATGCCGGACTGCGCTTGAGCGATGTGGACCATTTCATCTACTCCAACATCAGCGCCCGTGACCGTGAGGGCTTTCGCAAGATGGTGGGGCTGCCCGAAGGAGGGTTGCCGCGCACCCGCATGGCCGAGTTTGGCCACACTTTCGCCAGCGATCTGGTCATCAACTATGCGGAGATGCGCCGCGAGGGGCTCATTCGTCCCGGTCAGTTGCTGTTGTTTGCTTCGGCGGGCATCGGCTTTACCTGGGGGGTAACGCTTGCCCGAGCCTGACCCCAAACGTAATAGCGACCTGCTGTACGAGTGGCTGCGGCAGAGCGCGACGATTACGCCGGATGCCGTCGCCATTGTCGAGGAGGAGCGGGTCACCTCCTTCGCCCAGTTGTTCGCGCAGGCTCAATCCCTGGCCCTGCGCTTCCGCGCATACGGCATTCAGCCGCGGGACCGCATTGCGCTGGTTTTGCCCAAGAGCAGCGATGCGATTGTTGCCGTCTTTGCCTCGCTGCTGGCGGGAGCCATCTATGTTCCCATTCATCCGCGCTGGCCACAAGAGCGCATCGACGCGGTTCTGGCCGAGTGCGGGGCGCGGTTGCTGATCGAGGAGGCGGGCGCTTCGCCGCGCATTGCCGATCCGCGCACCGGCGCAAGCCTTGCCTGGCAGGCGACGGCGGCGCAGGAAGCCGATCCCGCGATCTTGCCGCAAATGAAGGCCGAGGACACAGCCTTCATCCTCTTCACCTCCGGTTCCACGGGACGGCCCAAGGGCGTCGAGCTTTCTCACCGCGCCGTCAGCGCTTTTGTCCGCTGGACCGCGCGCGAGTTTCAGATCACTTCCAGCGACCGCATCGCTTGCCCCTCGCCGCTGGGATTCGATCTTTCCACCTTCGACATTTTCAACATGGCCCTATGCGGCGCAACCGCAGTGCTGGTTCCCGACAACATCGTGTGGATGCCGCGTTTTCTGGTGCAGTTTGTGCGCGAGGCCCATATCACTTGCTGGTATTCCGTGCCCTCCATCCTTGCCGGCATGTTGCAGGCGGGAGGCATGAAGGCGCATTCCTATCCCGATCTGCGCCTGATTCTCTTTGCCGGAGAGGTCTTTCCCGCGCCCACGCTGGCCGGATTGCAGGCCGCCGTGCCCGCGGTGCTGTGCGTGAATCTCTATGGCCCCACCGAGACCAATGTGGTGACATGGTGTCTCGTGCCGGGTGGATTCGACGGCTCGCAAGCGCTGCCCATCGGCCATCCCTGCCCTTATGCCGCAGTGCGGATCGATGCCAGCAACGGAGAACTCCTGGCCGGAGGCGACTCTTTGATGCGCGGCTATTGGAATCATCCCGATGAAACCGAGCGCGTCTTTGTAACTCTCGATGGCGCTCGCTATTACCGCACCGGCGATCGCGTTTCGGTAACTCCCGACGGAAGCTATCAATTTCTCGGGCGTCTCGACCGCCAGGTCAAGCGCCGCGGCTTCCGCATTGAGCTGGGAGAGATCGAGGCCGCTCTTCTATCTCATGGAGATATACTGGAAGCGGCTGTGGTTGCAGTCGAGGATCAACAAAAAGGCGTATTGATTGCGGCCTTTGTTCGTCTCTGCGCTCCAGGCGCCGTGACCCTGGCCGATCTTAAAGCACACTGCGGGCGCCGCTTGCCGTCTTACATGCTGCCCGACCGCATTCTCTTTGTTGATGCGATCGCCAAGGGGAACCGCGGCAAGATCGATTATCTCGCACTGGGCAAGACCGCGGAAGGACTTATGCGTGGAGATTAAGACCGAAGTCAGGGAGTTTGTCGCCAGCCATTATCTGCCCGATGCGCCCGCCGAATCCATTACGGACACCATGCCTCTTATCACCAGCGGCATCATCGATTCCATCGGCATGTTGGCTCTGGTCGACTTTATCGAAAGCCGCTACGCCATTGAATTCATGCCCCGCGAGATCGACGTCTATACGCTGGACACGGTGGAGCGCATCGAAGCGCTGATTCACGCAAAGCAGGCCGGACGCAAGGCGGCTGTCACCCAGGCATAAACCCAGTACACTAATGCGAACTAAACCAGCAATCGGTTTAGTTCGCGCCATTCGAAAACGCGAGGATCGCCAGCCTACGCCGAAATGACGCACTCTCTGAAGGCTACTTCTTGCCTCGCTGTACCCCTTTAACTTCTACTTGCACCTTGTCGCATACTTTGTCCAATGCCGCGTTCATAAAACCTTTGAAACCCCAATCGTTCCCGTAGTACGGTCTGGCTGGAATCATTCCGATTTCTGTGTTGGTCTTGGGGTCAATGAAATGAATTCCAACAATGAGGTGGTAGTATTCGTAATCGATATTTACATCCTTAAACTTGATATATAGATCATATCCGGCAGTGTTCACGTCATCCTTGTCCTTGGCGATAGTGACGTCACGATCGAGTACGCAACGCGATAGCTTTTGATTCAAACCTGCCATCAATTCAATCCAGTCGGCCTTCTCGTAGCCATATAGAGCGCCCTCTTCCGTAGGCAAATTGATCCCGCCTATAAAGATGCGCTGCATTTTGCTCATGTCAACGGTTGTTTCTTTATATTTGTATTCCTTGACACCGTGTCTGTGAGCCATCATCGGCTTTGGAAAAGCAAGACAGAACGAGAACAACACTGCGAAAATGAAGAAACGCTTCATGCGAGTTTTCCTTTTGAACTCCGCCCATATCTGCGATCAGTGTGGTTGTTGGAATCAAAGAAAGATGCCGACGAAAATCCAGCCAAGATTGTGCCGCCTCTTACTCTTTCCAAAACGAACGGCACTATTTCTTAGTCAAGTGCATTGATTTACCCTTCGCACTATCATTCATGAGTCCCCTCGTGTAGCTTCCATCAAGGCTCGCCTCTCCACTGCCCGTCAGAATCGCAGAATAGACGACACCGCCGCGACTGGAGAAAAGCAGAAAGATCTGCTTGCCGCTGACCACTCCTGTGATGTCCCAGCCGTCGCCGTTTCCCGTAATTTCTCTACTGTTCTTGCTCTGATTCAAGATGACCGGCCCCCACTCCCTGGCGAACCAGTTGCCGTCAACGTTAATCAGCGCCGCGTCTGCGTGAGCGTCAAGCCACGCCTTACCACTTGTATTGACGGGAGTTTTCGCATTCATACTGGGCGCAAGGACGAGCAGTGCCACAATCGTCAAAAATGAGCAAAGAAGTCTTTTCATCTTCATCCTCCGAAGGTTTCACAAAGAAATCTGTAAAAGTTTTCAGCTTCCGCGAATTATAGCACTGCACATGCTTCAGGATGCAACGAGGAGGAATCATGCGGCAACTTCTTCATTATAGGTATTAAACTTTCCTCGGCCAGGTGTTACAGCAACCCACCATCAACGGCGATAACTTGTCCGGTGATATAACTGGCCGCGGGCGAGGCCAGAAAGGCGACCAGCGCGGCGACCTCTTCCGGACGGCCGAAGCGTCCCAGGGGAATCTCGGCGAGCAGCCGCTTCTCTTCCTTCTCGATATACCTGGCCGACATGGGGCTGGGGACCACGCCGGGACAGACGGCGTTGACGCGGATGTTGAAGCAGCCCACCTCGCGGGAGAGGGCCTTGGTGAAGGCGATCATGCCTCCCTTGGAGGCTGCGTAGTTGCATTGGCCGGCCTGGCCGCGCACGCCGCTGGGCGAAACGATGTTACAGATGCAGCCCGCCCCGCTGCGCATCATCCCCATCACGGCCAGCTTGGAACAGACATAGGTGGCGCGCAGATTGGTGTTGATGACCTCGTCCCACTGCGCTTCCGACATGAAAGCCAGCAGTACATCGCGGTTGATGCCGGCATTGTTGACTAGGCAGCCGACGGGGCCGAAGCGCTCCTCGACCTGCTGAAAAAGCGCGGCGGCATCCGGCTGGCTGCTGAGGTCGGCGGCAACGGCCAGCGCTTCTCCGCCGGCTGCAAGGATGCTTTCCACGACGCGGCCGGCCGACTCCTGGCTGTGATGATAGTGAACGGCCACGCGCCATCCGGCCGCGGCCAGAGCCTGCGCCATGGCCGCGCCCAGGGTTCCCGAAGCGCCTGTCACCAACGCCGTATTTTTGCCGGTCGTCATTTGGTCTTTGACAGTATAACTTCGTACGTTAACATGGAATGCCGATCCGAACCTAAAGGCCCTGATATTTGGCCTAGTTTTCAGGGGGCTAAAGTCCCCTGCTCCCTCCGAATCGCCGATCTACGACTGTAGAACTTAGAATGGCTTGAAGATCATGACGGTCATGCCCCAGCGGGAGTTATAGCGGGCAATGTTTCCGTCCAATGCATAGGAAACAGTGCCCTGGATCAGAGTACCCATGGGGCCGCCGGTGTTGAAGTTGGTTTCCAAGCCATCGAACTTGCGGAAGTGGCTGGACTCATCCAGGTTGCGCGCCCGCGCATAGCTGTACATGCCCTCGAACTTCATCAGGTCCATGACGTTGAAGCCGTAGTGGACGTTGCCCATGGCGATGGCGTCAAAGGAATCCGTGCCGCCGGGAATGCCATGGATGCGCGGAGTGGAAAAGAAGGAAGGGAAGTAGCGGGAGAAGCGATCCAACTGGGCCCCGCCATAGTAGGCCAGGTCCCATCCACCCTTGGTGAATTTGCCGATGTAGTAATCCTTGTTGAGGTCGGCGTCGTAGAGGGTATAACCGCTCTGCAGCAAGGGCAGCCTGGAGGGCAGAGACTGCGCGGCGCAGATCGAAGGCGTTGCCGTGCATCCAAACTGCTTCCAGTCGAGGCGTTCGCCTCTGGTGCCGTCGGCAGTGAAGATATGGCCCTTTTCCGTAAGCCGAAGCTGGACTCCGGGCAGCAGCGCCACGCCGTTGCGCGGCAAAGCATACTGATTGGAAGTGTCACTGGTGCGGCGAAAAATGTCGTAGGCCAGATAGGTGAACGCGGTGGCGCTGAAGTGATTGGTGGCCTGCCAGGAAGCGCGGGCTCCGAGGGTCTGCTCCCAGTTCCAAATCGACTGCTGGATGCTTTCTGTATTGCCGTTGTAAATCCGATTTTCGCCGGGCAGCGCGGAGAGCGCCAGATCCGCCGCCAGACGGTACTTGGGTCCGTACTGCTTCGAGAGGTCGGTGGCCAGAAGAGGTCCGGCAAAGAAGACGGACAGTTGCGCGCCAGTGTGCCGATAGTCGAAATCCGCCATGCTGATGCCCGCAATAGGAATGGGAAAATTATACGTTCCCTCGTACATTGCGCCGCCCACTAGAGAGACAATGCGCGTCTTGCTGGCAGGCTGCAACACGCGCTCGCCGCCTTTGATCTTCAGCTCGCGCAGTCCCTGATCGGTCTCGCGATACATGGGCGCGTCGGAGCGCTGCGCGGCCGTCAGATCTTCCTGATAGCGCGGAGTGTTGATGGCGTAGTCAGAAAGCTGTAGCGTCCTTTGCAAAAGGAAGTCGCGACCCGCGGCATTGAGCGTCTGCTGCGCGTAGATGGAGCTTGGCAGATTGAACTGATTGCCCTGGCCGTCGCTCACCAAAGCGAAGTTCTGGGTTTCGACATTGACGACGACGTTGCTTTTGGCGCCGTGCTGACTCAGCGTCTGGCGCACCTCGCGGAAGCTGACGCCGTCGATCCAGATCTTGCCGCTGTAGAGGTTCTCATCCTGCGCCTTCGGTTCCACGCCCACGACATAGCACTGAGCGCCGCTGATCTGTTCCGTGCCCAGCAGCTTGTAACTGTAGCGCTCGTTCAGCGTCAGCTCCAGCGGCTGCGACAGAACCTTTCCCGGCTCCAGTTGCGGCAGCGGAAACTCATGTTTGTTGCTGAACTTCACGCCGTTGACGTAAAACTCGGTCTGCTCCAACTCCATCTTGCCGCGCTCGGAAAACTGCCGGAGACGCATGGAAATGTCGAAGGCCTGGGCCACGTTCGTGCCTTCGAAGTGCAGGTTCATGAAGCTGGTGGCCTGATAGTGATCCAGCCGCCGCTTCTGCGCCTCGCGATTCTGCTGCCAGCGGGCAATGATCTCTTCGACGCTAAGATTGATGCCGCCCTTGACCTCTACCTGGTTGTACACCGTGGTTTCTGCGCCGCTCTTCTTGTGAATACCGATCAGGGCAAATTGACTGCCGCACGCGCAGGTTGAGGTCAGGCTCGTTTCGTTCTTGACTGGCTCGCTTGCCGAGATGCGGTTTCCGGTTTCGGCGTCGAACCATTCAATCTCGTATTGCGCCTTGGCTGTGGCCTGCAAAACCACCGTTCGGGGATGATCGGGAAGGGCGTGAACCGGCGCCAGCACAACCGTGTCTCCCGATTGCCCGCTGGCGAACCAGCCGGCCTCGTCGCTGCTTGCGCCGTCCACCGTGAGCGTGAAGGGCAGCGTCTTGCCGTTCAGGCGAAGGAAGCTGGCGGGAAGCGAATGGGCCAGAAAGCTATTGGCAGCGCAGAGTTGATTGGCGTTGCTGACATCCGGCGGCGTTGACCAGAGCATTTCGACCGCGGTGTCAGAGGTCCCGAGCGCCTTGTTCAGATACGATGCGGTGGCCTCTGGGCCGCTCTCCAATTTGAGAATAAGGGGCTTGTTGAGCGCATGTTCAGCAATCCACGCGGCGTCTGAGCGCCACCCCGGCGCGCCGGATGTGCCCAGCAGATCGGAATACAGGGCGAGCCGCTTGACGGTGTCGCCGTATTGGCCGATAAAGCCGGACGGGAAAACAAAGGCCAGCCGCAGCGCGGGGTTGGCCGACCGGGCGGCAACCGCGAGGCGCAGCAAGGCAAACACATAGAGATTGGAAGCCGTCCGCGGCGTACCGGGCTCAAGGATGAGTCCGCGCACGGCGGAAGCGGAAAGAGGCGTCTGTTTCAGAAAGCCCTCGACCTGCTCGGTAAGCTGCTTTTCGCTCTCTTCCCCGGTGAGCGCTTCGGAGGATACAGCCACATCCAGCCAGACTTGCGCATTGGCCGGAAGATTCCGGACGGCCTCAGCCTGCTCCGCGAACTGCTGGCCGGAGCGGCCTTCCGCGCCGAACTGAAAAACTACTTTTGGCAGCACGATGGGCGAATCTTCTCCACATCGGCTTGCCGCCTTCAGGCTGGCGTCCAGGCTTGTGCTTTGATCGCCCGCCAGCGCTGGAATTGAGACCATATCGCGAGGCAGACCGGCTTGCGCTGCCGCTGTTGCCAGTGCACAACCGGAAAAAAGCAGAAGAGAGGCGACGCGCTGAGAGCCTGATTTTCTGGAGGAGGCAAGCGCTGCCGAAAGAAGCGATGCATTCATCATGGTTTGGGACCACCGGCCCGGGGAAGCTGTTGAAAAGCTCGAGCGGTTCACCAAGTTTTCGAAAGGCAAGCCGCACAGACTCGGAAACGTCACACAAACTGGAGCGCCGTTCTAGATCGACAGCTCGCCAGCCGGTACGGTGTTTACGGGATTGCCGTCATGTGGAACCTTGTTCGAGATGCGCGTCAACTCCTCGTCATCGCGAAGCCTGGCTCCTGCGTTGTAACTGCAGAACGGGACCAGTTGTCCATCGGTGGTGACATACTGGATGATGCATCGCCTGAGACGGCGCAGATTGTAACTATGCGCGTCCATAAAGTGCATTCCGGCGACGAAAATGCCGTTGAAGCCGCGTTGATCCCATCCCTTGGATCGGCCATCATGCTTGTCTTCCCAGGCGTCCAGACTGCGCAGCAGGCGCTGGAAGGTAAGCCCGGAAGGGGTCTTGCGCAGATCGAGGCATTGCGACAACTGGCCGAAGGCCCGGATCTTGGATATCTGACGCTCGATCACGCCTTGCTCCGCGCTGGGCTTGATCTTCGCCATGCCGCGCAGAAAGCGGTCAAGATCGAAAAAGCTGCTCAGGCAGGATGCCTTGTTGTTGTCGTCCACGTAAAAGAAGGTGCCAATGGAACAGTGCGCATCACTGAGCGGCGCATGCACCTTGTCATGGCGGGCGCGCTCGATGGCGCGGCTGAGCAGCGAGATGGAGTTGAGCGGAAACCAGTCGTCGGGGAAACGCGTCAATCCAGTTTGTTCGCCAAAGGCCTTGGCCATGGTGGCCAGGTTGAAGGGCTCCACACCACCGTCGGCAACCGCGATGCGGCCTACATCCGCGACCGGCTGAATGCTGATGCCGGTGACGAACTTGCTGTGTTCCAGCGCAAACTGAAAGATAGGACCGAGCTGGTCGACATTGACCGAACTCATGATGGTGGGCACCAGCACCAGCCGCATATTCGTCTGTTCGATGCTGCGTACCGCGGCGAGCTTCTTATCCAGCAGCCGAGCACCGCGCATCTTCAGATAGACGTCGTCATTCATGCCGTCGAACTGCAAATAGAGCGTGTGCAGGCCCGACTCTTCGCAGAGTTTTGCATAGTCCGGGTCAACGAAACGGCTGCCATTCGTGGCCACCTGAAGATGGGTAAAGCCAAGATCGCGGGCGGCGCGGAGAATCTTTGGAAAGTCCGGGTGCAGCGTAGGCTCGCCGCCGGAGAATTGGACGCTGCGGCAAGGCACGGGCCGGTTCAGCAGCGCCTTGAGCATCTTGACCACCACTTCCATCTCCAGAAAATAGTGGCTGCCTTCGCCCTTGGCCTCGGCAAAGCAGATCGGGCACTTGAAATTGCAATGATTGGTAAGGTCAATTACGGCCAGGCACGGCTCGTTCTGGCTTCCCATCCCGGCGGCGCAGCAGCCTTGATCAGACGGCGCCGATGCCGCGCCGGACTCGGGAAAGATCAGCTTGTTCCATTCTTCCAGCCTGCGGTATAGCGCCGTGTCAGAGAAGATCAAATCATCGCTGGGCGTATGGCAGGAGCACTCCGTGCGCTGGTAAACCTTTCCCTCGCGGTCAAATATGGTCGAAAGGGATGGCTTGCCGCAGCGCGGGCATAGGGAAGAAACAGTGTCAATTGTTGCATCGCCTACGAGCGCTTTCAATGGATGCCTTCCAGCACAAGTCTTCGTTTCATTGAGTTTACACGAAGGCTATGGAGCTTGGTTTAAACGTAGTGAATCCACGGGCCTCCGAGGCGAAGATAATACGAATATGAATCAGCGTGCGCAACAGCGCAGTGGGCGGTCTATGCTGCTCCTCTTTCGCCTCCGATCAGAAGCACGGCGGGAATGATCCACAGGCCGCCGGCCAGGGTGAGGGCGACACCCAGAGAAGTGACCAGGCCCATTTCGGCCAGGGGCGGAAAGGTTGACGCCAGCAACGCGCCAAAACCGATGATGGTGGTCAGGTTGGACTGAATCAGCGCCGCGCCCGAGGCCTTGGCAACATCCAGAATGCTGTTGGGCGCAGTTTCCAGATAGCGGCGCACCAGATGAATTCCATTGTCGATGCCGATGCCGATGATGAGCGGAATCGCCGTTACGGACATGAAGCTGAAAGAATGCCCCATAAGCCGCAGCAGGCCAAACGTAACAACGATGGCGAAGACGATCGGCATCAGCACCAGCAGGGTGATGCGCCATTTGCGGAAGGTGAGATAGACGATCAATATGATGGCTGCCGCGGTCCACAGCAAAGCTCGCCGGCTGTCGCGCAGAATCTGGCTCTGCAAGTCGCGATTGATCTTGTCGAAGGAAAACTCCACAAAGGGACCGTATTGCTTGTTCCATGAGCTGAGCACCGCATCGGGAATCACCTCATGCGCATTGGGGTCGGAGGCATAGAAGGCGATGGCCGCAACGTAGTTGCCATCAGCGGTCTTGCGCAGGCTGTTATCGAGCAGGCCGGCTGGAATGTACGCCGCGGAGGATTCGAGAGTGAGCGGCTCGGCGTGCTCTGCCAGCTTGCGCAATTGCTCGATGTAGGGCTGGTGAGGCTCGATGCTCAGGCCGTTTTCGCGCAAGGCATCTTCCAGCGCGCGGGCCGAAGCCTTCGTGTCGATAGAAGCTAGCGTTGCGGCCCGTTGCTTTTGCGCCTGGACGGAAGGAAGCAACTGCGTGGGAGAGAAGATGGATTTCAGTGCGCCGCTCTGGCGGTAGGATTCCAGGCCGGCGGTCAGATTCTCGGCGCGGCCGAGCACCTCTTGCTCATTGCCGGTAATCAGCAGCAGCGTGGGAGAGCCCTCGATGCCGAACTTTGCGGAAAGCAGGTTCTGCCCAACCACCGCCGGGCTGTTGGCGTCGCCCGTAATGGCAAAGCTGCCGCCCATTTTGATGGCGGGCAGCAAGAAAGCGGAGAGCAAGAAAACGCCAACGGCAACGCCCACAACCGAGCGCGTGTGTCGGCCCACAAAGTTGAGCGAGCCGCGCGCCAGCGCGGGTAGAAAGCGGAAGGTGATGCCCGCGGGCGCGAAGGGCCGGACGTGGCGATTCCACAACTGCATCAGCGCGGGCACCGTCAGCAGCGTGTGAATCATCATCATGAACATGCCGACGGTGAGGATGAAGCCAAACTCCGCCAGCGCCTTGAAACCGGAGGTGGCCAGCGCGGCCGTGGCGGAAGCGGAGGTCAGAATGCAGAGAACGATGCTCACGCCGGTCGTTTCATAGGTGCGCAGCATGGCGGCGTTGAAGTTGCCGCCTTTGGCCCACTCCTGCGGCGAGCGATTGAAGAAATGCACCACCTGATCGTCGCCCAGGCCAGCCAGAATGGCGATAAAGGACAGGCTGATCAGATTCACTTCGCCGGGATAGAAGCTGGCGATGCCCGTCGTCCACAAGATGCCCAGACTGGTGGGAAGCAGCGACAAGATCAGCAGCGGAAGACTGGGATAGACCAGCAGGCACAGCGCCAGACTGCCAATGATCGAGACCAGCGAAACACGGCGAATATTCCGCTCGATGAATTTGTGATCCTGCTCGGCATAGACGTAAGCGCCGGCTGGAATGGCGTGCACGCCGGCGGTGCGCATTTCGGGGTCGGCCTCAGCGCCCTCAATGTGCGTGCGCGTCCATTGCATGATCTGCTCGGCATATTTGTAATCCACGGCCGACGCTCGCGGCTCGGCGATAATCAACAGCGCCTTGTGATCGCGGCTGAAAAAGCGGTTTCCCGAGCCCCAGGAGAGGTCAAAGCCGGAGTACTGCGAGAAGCCGTTGCCCTGGCCCGCCGTCACGCTCATCAGGCCCAGCGGATCGGCGACGAAGTAATTCGCGCCCAGGCTGGAAAACGGCGTGACCAGTTCGGTGGCGGCGCGGCGCACATTCTGATGAATCTGTTGTGGATCGAGGCGTTGCGCCAGAGCCGCGCTCTGGCCCGGCAAAGCGTATGAGGGAAAGTTCCAGGAGAAGAGCCGCACCAGGTTGAGCAGCTCAGTTTCCTGCAGGCCGCTGCGCTCCTGCTTGAACAGGCCGCTGGCGGACATTTCGGCGGTGAGCCGGTCGGCCATCGCTTCCATTGCTTCGCTGCTGTCCTCTGCACCCTCCGGAGCCTGAACCATCACAAAGAGCTGGTTTCCGTAGCCCAGTTCCTTGCCAATCTGGCTGGCGGCGCGCCATTGCGGATCGCCAGCGCCGAACATGTCGGTCAGCTCGGTTCCGGTGCGCAGGTTGTGGATGTTGGCATAGAGAAACAGGGTCATGAGGAACATAAGACCGGTCACCAGGCCAGGATGGCCGATCACCATCCGTCCCAAACCGCGCATGAATCGAACCATCATAGCGCGCTCTCCAAGGCTGGACGGCGGGCCAGAAAGAGGATGTGAACCAGGGGAAGACGGTTGCGGAAGCGGCGCGACTCGACCATCATGCCAGCCTCCTCAAGCGCGCCTCGATACTGCGGAGCGGAGAGAATCGTGGGGCGTGCGCCGACGTGCTCGGAAGAAAACAGCAGCCGGTCCAGGCCCACGGTGAGAGCGCTCCAGAGCCCGCGTTCGCGGTCATGCACACGGAAGATCAGCCGCCCGCCGGGCTCAAGAGCGCCACAGCAGCGCTTCAGCAGCGCCAACTGCTCCTCGGCGGGCAAATATTGCAGCACATCCAGAATAAGAATCAGGCCGGCGGGGGGCAGCGCAAAATGGCGCACGTCCTCGACGCTCGGTTCCGCATTCAAGGCTTGCAGAGCCTGCCGGGCCACGGCGATCCGATGGGTATTCAAGTCGCAACCCACCAGACGCCGGCCGCTGTCACGGAAGGCCGCAAAGCAGAGCGCCATGCCGTAGCCGCAGCCCAGATCAACGACCGTTCCCGACCCCAGTTCCTCGGCGGCCAGCAGGGAAAATATCCGGTCCAGCCGCATCTTCCAGCGAACAAAGCCGCGGTCGTACTGGGCGCTACGGGCAAAGGCGCGATTGACGAAGCGAATGCGCTCACGCAAGCCACGCTGCGAAGGCGCGGTCCAATAGACCACAGCCGCGGTGACGATGGCCAGGATCCCGCCCACCAGCAGACCCAGCACAAGGCTTCCCAGCACCCACGAAAAGAGCTGGTCTTTCAATTGAGCGCCGGAAAACGCCGTCAGATGCCAAGGCTGGAAGGACCCTGTGCGCAGAAAGCCGCCCAACTCCACCGAGGCGAGTACCGTCGGCGCCAGGAACAGCGGATTGTTGATGAAGGTGCTGGCCAGGGTCAGAGGCTTGTTCAGCCGCAGCAAAAAGGCCATGCCCAGAGCGGCCAGGGTCTGTAGGCCATAGATCGGCACGATGCCAATGAAGACGCCCCAAAAGACGGCCGCCGCGGCCGGAGCAGGATCAAGCCGCTCGGTCAGCAGAGTGGTTGCGAATTTGCGAAGAGGAGCTTTCAACCTTCGGAACACCGCCGGGCCTTTTCTTGAGAATGCATTTACTGTCCGGATACAACCGACAACTCGCCGCTCGCCACCTTTTCTCCCAGGGCGCTGACCGTGCCTTCAATGCAAGCCATGGTTCCGGCTTGAGTCAGCTTGGCGGTTTCGATGCGCAACTCGGTTCCGGGCAGCACGGGCTTGAAAAACTTGAAGCGATTGACCGCTGCCAGCAATGCCGAGCCCATGGTCCCAGCAGGAATCGCCGATCCCATCATCACGGCAGCCGTCTGCGCCACTGCTTCAATCAGCAGCACGCCGGGCAGGATCGGCCGCGCGGGAAAATGCCCCGCAAAGATGGGGTTTTCCGCGTCGACCGTGAGCCACGCGACGCAACGAATGCCTGGCTCCAGCGCCTCCACCCGGTCGATCCATAAAAAGGGCGGGCGATGGGGGATGATCTTCTCGATTTCGTTTTTCTCCATCACTTTGGCTTGTACACCTCAAAGGTCTCCGCAGGCAGCTTCGTATTCAGTGTAGTGAAGTTGATGGCAAAAACGCTGTTGACCCCGCTTTTGCCGTCCACTTCCAGTGAGCGCGGCAGAAAGTCGCGCTTGTTGAGCTTGACCACCAGATAATTCATACGGCGGCGAAAGACCGCGCTGCGGGGCACAAACCGCATCTCGTATTCCCGGCTGTTCTCCTGCACGGTGATGGCGAAGTTTTTTTTCAGGTTCTCAATGGAAGATGCGCGGCTAAAGGCCGACTGGGTGCGGCGAACATCGCTGCCGATATCCAGGATTTCGGTCTTTCCGTCGGCGCCGGTCACGTTGAGATAGTTGGTGTTGAAGCGGATATGCAGGTCGTTGGGCGCAAAATACTCCAGCGAGAAGCGCGTCATGCCCTCGGCGCAAAACTTTCCACGCAGCACCATCGGTTTCACGATCAGCCGGGAGGTGCGGGTTTCCACCACGCTGCCGCAGCCGGTCGTGAACTTATCCTGCATTTGCTGGACGCCGTTCCAGACTTGCATCACCAGATCGCCGGATTGCGCCGCCAGCAGGGACGGCAGCATCAGAAGCGCTGCAAGGCAGCCGACAAGGCGGCGCAAATTCATTTCAGGCTCCTAAAAAGCGAAACGCAAGCGACCACAGGCAGATACGCACAGTATCGCGCACGGGCTTCATCTTGGACCGCGCCTGGCCATTGTTGTAAACCATGTGAATGGGCGCGTGGGCGATAATGCAACCCGCGCGGCCCAGCTTGATGAGCGCTTCCATTTCAAACTCGTAGCGCCGGCTGCGTAGTTTGATGCGGCTCAGACTTTCGAGGCGAAAGAGCCGGAAGCCGCTCTGGCTGTCCTTGATCTCGCGTCCCACCAGCGCCGAGGCCAAGCGATTGCCAATGGTGTTGGAGTAGTAGCGCGCGCGCGGCATCAGGGCGCGGTCGAAAGGACGGGCGCCAATGACCAGGTCCGCTTTGGTCTCCTGGGCTGCGCGCAGAAGAACGGGAATATCCTGCGGCAGATGCTGGCCGTCGCCGTCCATGGTGATGGCGTGGGTGAATTTCTGCGTGCTGGCATGGGTAAAGCCGCGGCGTAAAGCGGTTGCCTTTCCGCTGTTCGAGGTCAATTCAATGCAGAATGCCCCGGCCTTCCGGGCCAGCTCCGCCGTGCCGTCGCTGGATCCATCGTCGATCACGATGACCGATTCGACATACGGCCGTGCGCCCTCGACCACCTGGGCAATGTGAGCGGCTTCATTGAATGCGGGAATCAGTGCGCAGATTGTCATCATTTGGTTGGACTGTGAACGGATTCGCGAGCGCCGACCAGAACAAACTCGAAGCCGCGGCGCCTCAATTCGTCAATCATCCCAGGCAGAATTTCCTGCATGACTTGTGTCCCTTTCGGCAGTCGATCATGCATCAGGATGATGTCCCGATTGGCCACTTGGCTCAGAATGCGGTGGGCAAGCACACGGGGGTTTCGAATAACCGTATCATAGCTCCGCACGCGCCAGGAGATGAACTCCATTCCGGCTTTTTGAAGCGCAGAACGCAGCAAGGGATGACGCAGAGCAACCGGGGAACGAAAATAGCGTGGCCGCGCGCCGCAGATGCGGTTGATGCACTCCGCACCGCGCTCGATCTCGGAGCGCAAGCGCCACGGAGTGAGAAAGCAGAATAAGGGCTGATGCGACCAGGTATGGTTGGCAATCAGGTGTCCTTCTTCCCAGGCGCGGCGCACAATCTCCGGATGCTGGGCGGCGCGCTGGCCCACGACAAAGAATGTGGCTTTCACGTGATGATCCCGCAGCAGGTCAAGCAGACGGGGCGTGTCCACAGGGTCAGGGCCATCGTCGAAGGTCAGGGCAACGCAGTTATCCTGTTCCACCTGCGAACGGTTGGAAACCAGCCACTGATTGCGCGGATTGAACAGCAGGTAAAGCATTACCCCTGTGCCCAGCGCATAAAGCACGGCCACAAGCAGAAGGCGCGCAAGAGAAAAGGGATAAAGCAGCGCCAGTGAGGCGTTGGTTGCGCAAAACAACAGGATGAAGAGCGCAGACCGCGCCATGTCAATCCTTCCGAAAGTCCGAATGTATCCCTTCAACAGGGACTTTATTTTAGCATCGGCTCCGGCGCGCAAGGCGCTCGCTATAGGAGCCTCTTGCAAAATTCCATCGAGAAAGCTCACAGGTTCCAGGATGAAGGGATCGAAGAGCGATTCTCCTCCCAATCTGTCTCACTGACCCCGATGGTTGCAGATCTTTTCCATTCAGCAGCGCATCATGAACATGGGAAGGGAGTGCGCCCGGTCCATACCACCCCACGGCAGCACCCCCCCTCCCCCTCCCCACACCCCCGGGGGGTATATGTTTTGAGCTCGATTCTCTGAATTTTGCGGATCAATCCGCTTCTGAGTCACTCGACATATTCCATGCAGATTACAAGATATGTCAGGGCACGAATTCAGCCTGAAGGCAATTTTGCATGTGGTTCATAGGACAGCTTGCCGGCAAAGGAGCAGAAGATTCATTTCATGGAAAAGCGCTTTACGGCCCTGCGGACCGCCTTCTAGGATGACATAGAGCTTTTCAGCTCGCTTCGTTTTGCGTCAAGCATGAGAATAGCGTGAATTCATTTTGAGAGTTTTGCTCGTCAATCCGCGACCTTTGGCCGAGTGCCGCACTTCCAAGGACTCTGAATAGGATCCGTGATGGATTTCCGCTGGTGGGATGAGGCGCACGAAGCACTTTGGCGGATCGCCGGCCGCGCGGAACTGCTGGAGGCGCGCAACAAGGCCCGGCAGACGGCGCGTGAAACGGTCGCGCCTCTGCTCGCAGAGGCGCGCGCCGGTTGCGGATGGACGGACGAGAAAGCGCGTGTCCTCCGCGCACTGGATGACCAAGGGATGACCTCGATCTTGGCCTCAGCGCACAACGGACTCACTCTGCCACTGGCGCTGACGGCGTGGGAACTGGCCAGCGTAGACGCCGGCGTGGCCACCTGCAGCCTTTCGGGAAGCCTTGCGCAGATGCCTATCCGCGACTTTGGAACAGAGCCGCAGCGCGGGCGCTATCTGGGATCGACTGCCCTGCGGCACGGCGCTCTTTGCCTGACCGAACCGCTGCCCGGCGCGGGCGCGGATGCGATTTCTCTCGCTGGCCGCATGACGCTGGCGGGCACGGGCGCGGACGGCGAACCGATGCTGGAGATTCACAAGCGCGGACGCTTCACCAGCCACATGGACTTTGCGGAGTTTGTGGTGGCTGCCGTCGAGGGGCGCGATGGCGTGCGCGGCAGCGGCCTGGTGATTCTCGAGCCGGGGGACGCAGGCGACTTCGAGCGCGGCGCGCCGGTGCGCAAGCTGGGGCACCGCTTTGCTTCGACCACCAATCCAGTCTTTCGCCTGCAAGTGCCGGCCTCGCGCATTGTTGGGGGCTACTTGATGGAGGACGGAGTGCTGGTTCCGCGCTTGAATCATCGCACCCTGCTGGAGCCAGCCCTGCGCCGGATGCGCGCCCTGCTTGGCCTGATGACCGCGGCCAAGGCGCTCTCGACCGTTCAAGACTGGTTCGATTCACCGGGAGAGAAAAGCGGCGGGGCGGAGTTACGGCCCGCCTTGGCCGATCTGTGGGCGACGGGTGAGGCAGCGGCCTCGCTGGGCTTCTCTGCGGCGCGGCTCAACGACGAGCTGGACAGGGCAGGGGATCGTACTGCCGATGCAAGGCTGGCCGCGCTTTTCTCTCCGGCGGCAAAGCTCTTCAGCAGCAGCCACGTTGCGGAGCGGCTGCGGCAGGCGGTTGCATGGAGCGAGTGCGATGCGCCGGCCACGATCGCGCTGCAAACTCGTCTCATCGATGCGCAGATCGAGGATATGTATATGGGGCCCTCGGCGCTGCAACGCCGCCTGGTTTCAGCAGCCATGACCGACGCCCGCTTTCTGGCCGAGTTTCAGGAGTGGGCGACGGCAATCGACGAGATTGCGAAGCGCCTGCCAAGAGAGGGAATGCGCAGTCTCGCAGCGGGAATGCGGCTCTGGCAGTGGACTCTGGAGCGGCTGCGGGAACATAAAGATGCGCGCGGCGCCAGGCAGGTTTGCGATGCGCGCCAGGGCGTGACCTTTGCCATGGCGGATGCGCTCTGCGAAGTGCTGGCGGCGCGTTCGCTGGCTTTGGATGTTCTGGAGATGGAGCGCCGCTCGCCGGGCGAGGACTGTGCGGCCATCTTCCGCGATCTGAGCATTCTCGCGGCGGGACGCGCCGCGGCGCGCGTCTCGCAAACCTGCGTGGAAGTGCTCTGCGGCTACGCGGAGCGATTTCCCGTCTCCGGCGCTGAGCAACAAACCCTCGCGGATCTGCGCGCGGCGCTTTGCGCGAGTCTGCGCGGCACGATGGATGCGCGCGAACGGATTGCGGAGTTTCTGCGCGGCGGTCAGGATGTTGCGAAAATCTGATCGGTGCTTCAGAAGTTCAACGCATTAAACCCAGCGTTGAGGTTGCGCTCAGGAAGCCGCGCGCGACAAATCCGACCGGGTCCAGAAGCACGGTTCGGCCGCGCAGAAGCTCGCCGACCGGCTGGCCGCGGAAGTGGCCGATACGCCGGTAATGGGCGATGAAATAAAGCACGCGCAAAAAAATCTTCCAACTGATAGGCGCAAAGAATGTGGGCAGGATCAGCGACACGGCGCGGCCCTCTTTGACCTCTTCGGCAAACTCCTGAAAGTTTGCGGCTTGCGTCAGCGAGAGAACTGAACTGGCCAGCAGCAGATGGCTGTCGCCGCCGCCCACGACCGGCTTGCCCACTTGCCGGGCCAACTGCAAAACGCTGTCATTCTCTTTCTTGCTGCGCATCCCGTTGTACTCCAAGGCATGAATCGCCCATCCGTAGCGGCTGAGCAGCGCCTCGGCGGGAATCTGGCGGCCGGGATCTTTGCCCCAGGGAACCAGTGGATGATTGAAAACCACCAGAGAGCCGCTGGCGCGCAGCATTTCAAACAGGTCGTCCAGACGGCACTCCCTGGCCGCCGCCTGCATTTCACGATGGAACTGCTCGACACCCGCGGCGGGCATTCCTGTCACGCCGATGTGAAATAGATAATCATCGAAGTGGATGGAAATCTCCTCGCCGAGGGGATTGCGATCTGCCGCTTCCGGATGCGCGCGAGCGAGTTCGAGGCTTCCCGACACTTCGTCGTGGTCGGTAATGCCCAGATGCACACCCTGGAAGCCGAGTTCCTCTGCGCTGGCAGACTCGGCCAGAAACACATCCTCAGCCGTCAATGGGGAGCGGTAATAAATGTCGGCATAGTTCAGGTCCGCGATGCCAGCCAGGCCGAAGGCGTCTTGCAGCAGGCTGCGAAAGGGGCGCATGAAACGCAGCTTGACCACATCGTTGAGAAAAGACATATTCTCAATCGAGTGATTGGAGTGATTATGCGGCGAGACCACACAGTTGAACTCCCGCGCCGGAGACGGGCAGCGGCGGTAGGTGTAGTTCTCGATGATCCAGCAATCCGCTGTTGGCATGGTCTTTTTCAACGCGCTGCAAGATTAGTTCTTGTGCTTTTTCACGAATTTCGCCAGTTTTTTCAACGCAAATTTCAGTCTCAGGAAAAGTTTTGTAACAGGGCATGACTTCAGTCATGCTGAAAAGGCCACGAAAAGATGTGGGGCTTTAGCCCCTGCGGAAGTTTATTTTCATCCACTTACATTTCGGCAGGGGCTAAAGTCCGGGTTCATAATACGCCACTTGCGGCACGACTAAAGTAGTGCCCTGTTACAAAGCTATCGTAATTCCGCTTCCTGTTGAACTCCCCGCGCTCCTAGTCCGAATGTGATTGCCCGGGATACCGCTCCAATAAGAGCGTTCTCTCCGAATATACAGCGTTGCTTTACACTTGAAAGGGTAAGCTACTCGCTTGGGATGGACGCGGATTCGCTTTGCGGGCATGAGGCTTTTCGTCCATGGAACTCGATCACAACTTCGCGAACGCGGCTCTTCCTCTGCAGAAAACAGCGCAGTGCGTCCCCGCGCAGCGCGAGCGACCGAGTGAAGTCTCCGCACAGCATCGCAAGACAAGCCATTATCACCGTCCCATGGAGCGGCCCTTCCTGGCCGAAGAGCGGGACAAGGTGACGATTCTCTTCGGCGGCTTCACCTGGAAGCATGAGCGCCTGATCGAAGCGATTCTGCGCGCCAGCGGTTATCGCTGCCAGAGGCTGCCGACGCCTGATCTGGAGGCCTTCACCTTTGGCCGGGAGTACGGCAATAACGGCCAGTGCAATCCGACTTATTTCACGGTTGGCAACCTGATCAAGTTTCTGCGTTCTATGGAAGACAAGGGTTCTTCGCGCGCGGAGATCATTGAAAAGTACGTCTTCTTCAGCGCCGGCTCCTGCGGCCCCTGCCGCTTCGGCATGTATGAGTCGGAGTACAGGCTGGCGCTGCAGAATGCGGGCTATGAGCAGTTCCGTATCATTCTTTATCAGGCGGACCAGGCCTTCAAGGCCGCGGCCGACAATCCCGGCCTGAAGTTTACGCTGGACTTCAACCTGGACGCGCTGAACATGCTCAACCTGGGCGATGTGATCAACGACCTCAGCTATCGCATTCGTCCCTTTGAGGCCGTGCCGGGCAGCACGGATCGGGCGATTGCGGATGTCGTCGATCAGCTGAGCCATTTTCTGGAGATACACCGCCGATTCGAGATTCTCGAACGCGCGCCTGCTTGGCTGGCAGCGCCGCTGCGGCGCACGCCCAGGCTCACGGGATTTCTCAACGCCACGGGCAAGATTCTGGATCATCTTTACAGCGCGGACTTTGTTGGCCAGATGCATGAGGCGCGCCGACGCCTGGATGAGGTCGAGGTCGATCACACCCGCATCAAGCCGGTCGTGAAGATCGTCGGCGAGTTCTGGGCGCAACTGACCGAGGGCGACGGCAACTTCCATATGTTCAGCTTTCTCGAAAGCGAAGGCGCGCAGGTGCATGTGGACTCAATCGGCGGATGGATCAGCTACCTGCTGCATCAGGCGCGGATCAGCATGGAAGCGAAGGAAGGCCTGGACGATCCCTATCCCGAGGCGCGCTGGTGGCAGCCGGGCAAGCGGCTGGCCAATGTGTGGAAGTATGGCCGCAAGCGGTCGCTGTTGCGCTTGAGTGAAGTTCTGTGGAGCTATCTGTATGCGCGCACCGTTCGCCACATGGGAGGCATTACGCCTCGCCTGCTTTCGCAACGCGAGTTGGCGCGGCTGGCGCATCCCTTCTATGACACCCAGGCGCGCGGCGGAGAGGGCCATCTTGAGGTGGGAAAGAATGTCTACTACACCACGCAGGGGCTGTGCCACATGGTGCTGGCGCTCAAGCCCTTTGGCTGCATGCCTTCCTCGCAATCGGACGGCGTGCAGTCGGCCGTGGTCAATCGCTTTCCGGAGATGATTTTCCTGCCGGTTGAAACCGCTGGCGAGGGAGAGATCAGCGCCCAAAGCCGCGTGCAGATGGCGCTGGGCGAAGCTCGCGTCAAGGCGCGGGCAGAGTTCGATGCAGCGCTTGCTTCCACGGGCAAATCGCTCGCCGGAATCAAAGAGTATGTCGCCATGAACCGGTCGCTGCGCAGTCCCTTTTATCCGATTCCGCGCCGCCGGGGGATCGCTGGCAGGGGCGCCAACTTCGTCTTGCATGCTGGCGATCTGATGGATGGCCGCGCCACACTGGCACGGATGCCGGGAGAGCCCCGCAAAGCCTCGCAAAGTTTTGATAGACGATGACCGATAAGGCCCAGCCCGGTTCGCACCCGCACGGCGAAATTCGTTTCCTCGCCGGTGTGGACGTGGGTTCAACCACGGTCAAGGCTGTCGTGGCCGCGGCCGACGGCGGCGAAATTCTCTGGCGCGACTATCGCCGCCACGACACGCGCCAGGCCGAGATGCTGCACGAGTTTCTGCAGCGCATGGAAAGCGAAACCGGCATCTCGCCCGGCAACTGCCGCATCTTCATCACCGGCTCTGGAGGTTCTGCGCTCGCCGCGCCGATTGGCGCCTGTTTTGTGCAGGAGGTCAACGCCGTCGCGCTGGCTGTTGAAAAGATGCATCCCGAAGCGCAATCGGTCATCGAGCTTGGCGGTCAGGACGCCAAGATCATTCTCTTCAAGACGGAGAGCGGCACCGGGCGGCGGCGCAAGAGCGCTTCGATGAATGACAAGTGCGCGGGCGGCACCGGCGCGGTCATTGACAAGATACAAGCCAAGCTGAAGATTTCTGCCGATGAGTTGCCGCGGCTGGCCTATCGGGGCGTGCGCATTCATCCCGTCGCGGGAAAGTGCGGTGTCTTTGCCGAGACCGACATCAACGGCTTGCAGAAGCAGGGAGTTCCGCCTGCCGAGTTAATGGCCTCGCTGTTTGACGCCATTGTGCTGCAAAATCTTACCGTGCTCTCCCGCGGCCATACGCTTCTGCCACATGTGCTGCTGCTGGGCGGGCCAAATGCCTTTCTGCGTGGACTGCGCGAGGCCTGGCAGCACAACATCCCCCTGCTCTGGAAGGAGCGGGGGATCGAACTGCCCGCCGGCCAGACAGCGGAAGATCTGATTCAGGTTCCTCCGGATGCGCTGTATTTTGCGGCGCTCGGCGCGGTCGAGTTCGGCAGGGGAGAAACGGAAGAAAAGGGCCTTTACCTGGGCTGCGCGGCGCTGGAACGCTTTCTCGACGCCAAGCGTGAGCAGCGGAAAATCGCCAACGGAAAACCTGGACTCTGCGCTTCCATCGAGGAGTTGCAAGCCTTCAAAGACCGCTACACGCCGGCTCCGTTCATTCCCGTGGCGTTCGAGCGCGGCGAACAGGTCGAGGCATTTATCGGCCTCGATGGTGGTTCCACGTCCACCAAGGCAGTGCTTCTGTCGCCCAGCGGCGAGGTGCTGGCCAAGGCTTATCGGCTTTCCGAGGGCAACCCGATCACGGACGCCATCGAGGTGCTGGGCGATCTGCGCCGCCAGGTGGAAGAGGACTCTGGCGCGAGCCTGAAGACGCTCGGCATTGCAACCACCGGCTACGCCAAGGATATTTTGCAACAGGTGCTCCGCACCGACGCGGCGCTGGTCGAGACCGTGGCGCATACCGAATCAGCTTTGCGCTATGTGACCGATCCGCATGTGGTCGTCGATGTCGGCGGACAAGACATCAAGCTGATTTTGTTGCGCCACGGCCGCGTCCGGGATTTCAAGCTCAATGCGCAATGTTCGGCGGGCAATGGCTATTTTCTGCAATCCATCGCGGAGGGCTTCGGCATTCCGGTTGAACGCTACGCGGAAACGGCCTTTGCCGTCCAGGCGATGCCGACCTTCGGTTATGGCTGCGCGGTCTTTCTGCAATCGGATATCGTCAACTTCCAGCGTCAGGGCTGGCAGGCCGGAGAGATTCTGGCCGGGTTGGCCACGGTGCTGCCACGCAATGTTTTTCTGCATGTGGCCAAGGCTCCTGACCTGACCGCGCTGGGCTCGCGCTTTGTTTTGCAGGGAGGCACGCAGAACAATCTGGCCGCGGTCAAGGCGGAGGTTGACTTTCTGCGCGCCGGTTTTCGTTCCACCGGCATCGAGCCAGAGATTGTGGTTCACCCGCACTGCGGCGAAGCTGGAGCCATTGGCGCGGGTCTGGAAGCGCAGCGGCTGTGGCGCAAGGGACGCGTCACCTCCTTCATTGGCATGGATGCGGTCAGCCGCATTCGCTACACCACCACATGCAATGAAGAAACCCGCTGCCGCTTTTGCAAGAACGCATGCCTGCGCACCTTTCTCGACGTCGAGATCGCTGACGCCACAGGCCGCGAAGCCGATTCTGCGAAAGCCGGAAGCCGGCGCATCATTCTTGCCGGCTGCGAGAAGGGCGCGGTCGACGATCTGGAAACCATGCGCGGCATCCAGGCCCACGAAAAAGCCATCAGGGCCGCTTCTCCGAACCTGGTGGAAAGAGCTGCCCGTGAAGTGTGGCTCGCGCGCCATCCGGAGAGCGTTGCCGAGCCGCTGCCCGCTCATGCCTGGAGTGCCGCGGAGCGGAGCCGGGTTGCGCTCGCGCGCGGCCGTTCGCTGATGCGCATCGGCATTCCCCGTGTTCTGAACATGTATGCCTATGCGCCGCTCTTCAGCGGCTATTTGGAGAGCCTCGGCGTGCGCGCGGAGAACATCATTTATTCGGATGTCACGAATGGCGAGATGTACCGCGCCGGTTCCAGCCGCGGATCGATCGATCCCTGCTTCCCTTCAAAGATCGCCATCGCACATTTTCATAATCTGCTCTTCAAGCAGCATGAACGCACTCCGCTGAATGCGATTTTCTTTCCGATGTTTGATGTGCTGGCCACGCCACTGGTCAATACAAAAGCCAGCAACGGCTGCCCCACGGCTTCGGTGACGCCGGAAACCGTCGAGGCGGCCTTCACCAAGGAGACCGATCTGATTGCCGAGCGCGGCATCCGGTACGTTCATCCGTTGCTGAACCTGTCGCATCGCAAGCTCTTTGCGCGCCAGATGGGGCAGGCCTGGGGACCGATGCTGGGGCTTCGTCAGGAAGAAAACGATCGCGCTGTCGAGATTGGCTTTCGCGAACTGGAGCGCTATGAATCAGGCATCCGCCGCGAGGCTCGCAAGGTTCTCGACCAGTTGGAGGCTGACAATCGCCTGGGAATCGTGATGCTGGGACGCCCCTATCATCACGATCCGGGCATCAACCACGGCATCCTGGCGCAGTTCCAGATGCTGGGCTACCCCATCTTTTCGCAGAGCACCTTGCCCATGGACGAAGACCTGTTGGAACGGCTTTTCGGCGAGGAGATTCGCGCTGGCGTCATCGATCACGCGCTGGATATTTCCGATGTGTGGAAGACCACTTTTTCGGCCAGTTCAAACCACAAGCTCTGGGCCGCCAAGTTCACGGCCCGCCATCCCAACCTGGTGGCGGTCGAGTTTTCCAGTTTCAAGTGCGGCCACGACGCTCCCATCTATCACGCTATCGAGCAAATCATCGAGCGTTCCGGAACGCCCTTCTTTTCTTTCAAAGACATGGACGAGAACTGTCCTGCCCATTCCATTCGGCTGCGCGTCGAGACCATCGACTATTTTTTGAAGCGCTATCAGGAAGTCCGCTTGCATTGCAGTCAGCGCGATCTTGCAACCGAACAATATCGCATTTCAGGAAATGCCGCAGACCGGAACAGAGTCCCTGAAGCCGGCGCGACAACAGCGACCTAGATTGATTTTTGCAGTCTTGCGCGAGGGTCGTTGTGACTGCTGAGCTGAGCGCGTTGCCAAGTGAATGAACCGCTTTTTATCAATAACCAAGCTAAGAACTGACTCTCATCGGAGCACAAAGGGAGAACAGAGCGAAGCCGGCTTGGGCAAACTATGGACTTTTTTGGAGCGGGAGACCGGGATCGAACCGGCGACATTCAGCTTGGGAAAACGGCTGCAAATTGAAAACAAAGAACATAGCGAATTCCGGCACCTCTTTCAGGCGATTGAATTTAGGCAGAATTCGCAGTTTCCAGTGGCACGGCTCTTAATGGAGTTCAAATGGTGTTCACTGGGACACTGGCAACACACACGACCTCCCTGCCGTTGGTGGCCCTCCATCAGTGACCCGGCAATTGGGCGCTCGTCCAGAATTCGTGCTTGCATCACGGAGCCAGATTCCCGGACCAACGGGCGTTTCAGGGGATTTATCCCGCCATTGCGACGCATCAGGCAGCCACCCGCAGGTTTCGATCGCATTTCTGTTGGTGCCCGATCGCTCG
>Ga0302278_10000709_pt1 | contig 41996 bp, 36 predicted proteins | sample III_Bog_N3_2_FD_194543 | JGI IMG/M metagenome (GOLD analysis project Ga0302278, IMG submission 194543) | Peat permafrost microbial communities from Stordalen Mire near Abisko, Sweden - III_Bog_N3_2 | ecosystem: Environmental > Terrestrial > Soil > Wetlands > Peat | place: Sweden: Abisko...
TTACCTCTTAAGGCGCAAGTCAAGCACAGAGTAACTGGTTCGCCAACCCCTCACTACCCTCTCGAATTCGAAATTACCTTTTGTGTAAGGGGAGTGACCACGCCACCTTGCGGCGTGTGCCCTTTTCCCGTGGAATCAATCGCCCGTCCTCCTCTTGCACTGGCGCTTTCAGCCAGCGTTCGATGTAGAGGACCATCCACCGCTGCGACGCGTGTTTCTTCACCGCTCGTAACAGTAGACTTTGATCCAGATTGTCGAAAAAGGCTTTAATGTCCAGGTCTAAAACCCAGTCATAACGCCAGCATCGCTGTCGCGCCTGACCCACGGCATCCAACGCCGACTTCCCCGGTCGATAACCGTAGGAATCTGCATGAAACCCTGGGTCCACTTCCGGCTCCAGTCTTGCCTTCACAACCTGTTGCGCGATTCGATCCGCCACAGTGGGAATTCCCAGACTTCTTTCTCCACCACTCTTTTTCGGTATCTTCACTGTCCTGACTGGTGGTGGAAAGTAGCTGCCCGAAGACATCCGATTCCAGATCTTGTAAAGGTTCTTTTTCAGATTCCCTTCAAAACCTTCGATCGTTTGCCCATCGGTCCCTGCTGCTCCTTTATTCGCTTTTACCCGCCGATACGCTTCCCAGACCTCCTTTTTGGAAATACAAAACGGCTTTGCCTCATTCCTCGGGCTCCTCCCATCAACTGGTTGGCTCATTGAATCAGGCTCCTTGACACAGCCCCTTTGCTCCATCCCTTTATCGGGGACTTCATCGCTACTACGAGCTGTCCCGCCCCTGAATCTCCGCATCCGTACACTCGCCCTCGCGGGGCTACCGCTTGTGGCTTCTCCGTTAGCATCGGAAATTCAGGTTCCCACGTTCCGCAAATCCGCCTCGTTGGCAAGCTCAGGCCACCTCTCATGCCGGATGCCGCCCCGCCCGTAAACAGGTTCCGTCGGAGCTTGTCCCGCAGTAGTGACAACGCCGCGGTTTTGACATCGTTACATAGCTTTCGACACTTCAACAGTGGTTTCCTTGTAGTCCTCTTCTTGCCTGACACCTGACCCGGTCTTGCCGGGCCTTTTCCTTCTGTGCTCACGACCATGGCTTTTGACCACAGCCGCCGAAGGTGGTTTGGAGCCCGCTCCTGCAAGCCGACTCCGAGGGGCCTACCCTCATCGGATAAGCAGTTACGCGCTACTCGGCCTTGTGGGCCTTTTGCGCTCGTGGCGCACTATCACCGGCCATTCGGAAGTTATTGGTTGGTCAACGGTCTTGTTCGTCTTTGGCAAGTGGTTGGCTCGTGCTTCGCGCGGTTAGCGAGTTAGAAACTTGTCCCAGCGCGCCTGATCCATTGAGCAGGTTCGGTGGCGCTTAAGTATTACAGGTGTATTTGCTTCAATGGATTGGAAAACTGCCAAGGCCCGCGCCTAAAGGCGCCGGAGCATTTCAGGGCGCTAAAGCACCCTGCTCCCTCCAGAATCTCCGATCGACAACTGCAGTGTTAGAGGGCGACGTTGAGGCGGAGTTTCTCGGTAGCGCCGGATCTTGGGTAGGCAATTTCGATTCCCTGCTGGGTGCGGACGAACGCAGGGCCTTCGCTGGTAAAGGCGTCGATCTCATAGCCGAGGTCGGCTCCGTTGCGGGGGTCCTTCTGGGCAAAGGAGAAGGGCATTTCGACTGCGCAAACGGCCGATGAGCCGGTGACGGTGGCGACGCCCGGCGCCGATTCGACAGGAACTGCTTTTCCGATGAGGCTTTCGAAGGACGAAAGACGGGGAGTGATGCGGGCCTTGCAGTTGATGGTGGCTCCGTCCGGTATTGTGGAAGGTGTTTTTACGTGGAAAACCACCACGTAAGCGCCGTTGGCCGTAATTGGCGCCACCGCGCTGTGTCGATCGGTTGCGTGAGCGGCAAAGACGACGATGGTTACGAGCATCAGCAGCGGGAAAAATCTAGGGGATTGAACGAAAGTCATGGGTCCTCCGCACTGCGTATATCGGGATTGCGGGGATCGGCGGTCAGGGCAGATGGAAAATAAATAGGGGCAGACTGGTTACGAAGGTCATGGGGAATGGCTTCAACTGCAAGATTGATTGAGAATTCTCATTAACGGCCCGGCGAGTTCACGGTTTCCCGCCCCTTCGGCAAGCTCAGGGCAGGCTCTTGCGCCAGAAAAAAGACGCAAGGACGGGGCACGGAGCATTTTTTGGCGACCATGTGAGAAAGCTACACGATTCGGGCGGAGGTAGTGGGGCGCTTGGCTGCTGTGCTGGGGCGGACGCGGAGGTTATTGATTGCGTATTCAATGAAGCGGGGCTCAAAATGCGGAGCCTGGCCCATGAAACGGCAGGTAGCCACTACCTGGTCGACCATGAAGCGGGGTTGATAGGCAGCCAGTTCCAGGCCCTTTTCTCCGGTAATCTTCTCCACGATGGCATCGAAAATATCGCTGGGGAGCGTCAATCCGCGGCGTTCGCACTCAGCGTTGAAGATGCTGCGGTAGTTTTCAAGGCTGGGGGCTCCGACTTCTATTTTGTACGGCAGGCGGCGCAGGAAGGCTGTATCCATCAGGTCTTCGGGGTCGAGGTTGGTGGAAAAGATAATCAGCTCCTCGAAGGGGATGCTGAAGGTTTTGCCGGTGTGGAGCTTGAGGTAGTCGAAGCGGCTTTCCAGGGGCACAATCCAGCGGTTGAGCAGGTTGGTGGGGCTTACGAGCTGGCGGCCGAAGTCGTCGATCACGAAGCAGCCGCCCAGCGCCTTCAGATGGAGCGGCGCCTCGTAGAAGTGGCCCGCGTTGTCGTAGCGCAGGTCGAGCATTTCAAGCGTGAGTTCGCCGCCGGTGAGAATGAAGGGGCGGCGGCATGGCACCCAGCGCGCGTCGTATTCCTCAACGCGGAGGAAGGACATGGAGCTCTGGTCGCTGACGGCTTCAGTGCCGACCGGGACGTGGACGCTGGGTCGTGGACGCGGATGACCTGTCCGTCAACACTGATGGCGTATGGCACGTAAATCACATCGCTGAAGACGTTGCCGAGGCAGTGCGCGACGGAGGATTTGCCATTGCCGGGGGGGCCGTAGAGGAGCATGGCGCGTCCGGAGTTCAAAGCCGGCCCGCATTGCTCGACGATGCTGTCGTCGAAGGTAAGGCCGGCGAAGGAGGCGCGGATGCGCTCGAAGGAAATAACTTCGTTGGTCAGCTTTTGCAGGCTTACCTGCTCAGTGAATTGTTCGAGGGTGACGGGCGCCGGTCCAAGATAACGCTGCCGCTCGAGTGCGTCGATGGACCAGTGCCTGCCGGCCTCGGTGAGCACATAGCGCATATCCACCATGCTGTCGGAATTGTTGGAGCCCAGGGTACGCAGCAACTGCCGATCGACGGCCATCTGCACCAGGTCGAGCACCAGGTGGTAAGGGAGCTTGATGGCGTCGACGAACTGGCGATTGGTTTCAAGGCGTCCCGTGTAGATGAGCTTCATCAAGAGGCCGAGAAGATCGCCGTCGTCAAGACCGGTGGACGCAAGATTGGACGGCTCGGAAGGAATGCGATGGATGAAGGACTCGAGCGTGCGCTGTTCGATGGCGCCGATGGCCACCAGGTTGTCGCCGAGACGGCCGCCCTGAGCGGCCTGGCGATCGAGCGCCTTGGCGACATCGGCCTCCGAGACCAGCTTGACCCGCACCAGCAGGTCCCCTAAACGCATTCTTGCTCCGATGACGCCCTCCCCGTTAACTCAGTTGCTTCCGCTCAGGGCAATGCGCTCGCCGCGAACCGGATTATCGCAATTCAAGCTATATTCTATCGGCCAGAATCAATCCAATTCTCTAGCATCTGCCGAGATGCAGGCCAGAATGCGCGAACGGCCATGAGCAAAACCGCTCAGTGCTCATGGCACAGCAACGGCACCATTTATATTAGTGCGTGTTTACTGCTTATTGATCGGGCCCTTAAGGAGTGTTGAGGTTTCCCTCTCTTGCGCGAGAAAAAAGGCGCGAGGATGGGGCACGGACTAAGTGTTTATGGGCCGGATCAATGATGGCGGAAGGCGTGCGGCCGTCGTGGTTCGCCGCCTGCAAGATGCGAGGGAAAACCCAGTTCGGAGATGAAAGCGTGAGTGACAAACCGGAGAAGGACAAGTTGAAGATGGACTGGGTTGCGGGGCGTTCCGCATGCTCGCTGCCCAGGGTTTACAAGACCCTCAAGCTGGAAGTTGAAGAGGACGTCAGGACGCGCAATGCGCTGCGCCCCGACAATTCCCCGTATGAGTTTTCCGTTGTGGAGAAGGACAACCAGTTTGAAGTTGTCCTGGAAGCCAAGGGTCTGCGCAAGTCGGTGGCCTTTTGCTATGAGGAGCACGCAATTATCGTTCTCGATCCCAGCGGCAACCAGATGTTCGAGGTTACGTTGACCTTCACGGACGACGGCAAGTGCAGGATGAAAGCCAAGGAAGAAAACCGCGAGTCCTGGCAGGTGCGGCGGATGGCGCTGGAAGATTTGTTGTTCAGAACGTATTAGTGCGGCAGATCTGAAGTGCGTTGCGTTTTCGTTGAAGCGGAGCCGAGGGTCATTAGCGTCACGAAAAGCAGGCCCATTCGACTCCTCATGAACAAGGCTGGTTTAGGGTCGAGGTCTCCCGCCCCTGCGACAGAAAAAAGTCGCAAGAACGGGGCACGGAACAGTTTTGGCGCAACCGGCGCGGGTTCATTCCTGGCGTAACTTGCAACGGCAAGTCAGGCTGCTCCCTATGAACAAGGCTGATTGAGCGCTGAGGTTTCCCGCCCTTGCGACAGAAAAAAGTCCGACCCAGAGGGTACCCCGACGGGGCACGGAGCCATTGTTGCGAATCGAGCCCGGGGTTCATTGCAAACGTAACTCGCTGGAAGCGAGTTGGGCTGCTCAGGATGACAGGTTTGTGTGAGATCCGGAACTTGAGTCTTAGACGCGATGCGGGCAGGTTTTTGTATTGATGCATTCCTCGGCCAGCCTGAGGCGCTCAACAGGCTTGCCGCCTACCAGGTGCTGTTCCACGATCTCCGCCGCGTCGGATGGCTGTACATGGCCATACCAGACGGCATCTGGATAAACGACGACCGTCGGGCCGTGTTCGCACTGGTCGAGGCAGCCTGATTTGTTGATGCGGACGGTGGGGCCGAGTCCGGCTGCTTTGGTGAGTTGCTGCAGTTGAGCAAAGAGCTCGCTCTTTCCGTCGGCAGTGCAGGACGGGCGGGGCGCATCGGCGGGACGGGTGTTGTGGCAGACAAAGACGTGGCGTTCAAACGCGGGCAAGCGGTGTTCCTCCTGGGGGAATAATTGGCGCTTAGTGCAGGTACGGCTTTCTCCAGAGTAACGGTTGAGGCCCAGTCTTTTCGAGCTCGCAGGGGGTCAGTTTCCACAATCGGGTCAAAATCGCACCAGATTCACAGCACAATCGCTCAGCGCCGACCCGGCTCCATCTGCGAAAATAGAAGCTTGACTATGAGCACGGACAACCTACTTTCGCTGAAAGACGACATGGTGGCCTTCATTGAAGGGCATGGCCTGATGCGCCTGCCCGGATACGTCACCGAAGACATTCCCTCGATTTTGTGGGAAGGGCAGAGCAACCCCGACTCGTGGAAGGACTTTGTGGAGATGGCCAAGCACGTGGGCGCTCCCTTTGTGACCTTCAGCGAGATGACGCTGGAGCGCGAGGAACTGGATGCGCTGCTTGAAGAAGCCAGCGAGATGAACTTCCCCGATGAAGAGGCGACGGAACTGGTGGAAGCGCAGTGGCTGGGCAAGTACGCCGGCAATCTTGGCTACATTCAACTGGGATTTGTCTACCAGGGCCTGGTGTTTCTGCACGAGACCACGACGCCGTGGTATGAGCGCTTTCAGACGCTGCTGGAAGACATTGAGAGCTTCCAGGATATTGTCATCGACGACCACGATCACGACGACGAGGACGAGTAAGCGCGGTGAGCGCGGCGGGCGCTGAGGCTAACGGCTCTGTTCGTCAGCCGGGCGCGGGATCTCGGGGCGCGGCCCTTGGTGTGGCCGGTGCGGATTCAAGCCAGCGTGCTTATCAATGCCCAAATCAGCGTTGGGTTCTAACGGAGTCCCATCCTGAGGCATCGGCGGAACTGGCCAGGGCCGCGCGGCTGCCGCAGGTGTTGGCGGAGTTGCTGGTGGCCCGCGGCATTACCGATGCGAACGCGGCATTGGCGTTCCTCCATCCCGAAATTTCACATCTTCACGATCCCTTGCTGATGATGGGCATGGCCGTGGCTGTGGAGCGGCTGGAGCGGGCGATTGCGCTCGGGGAGCCGGTGCTTCTCTACGGCGATTACGACGTGGACGGCACGACGGCTGTGGTGCTGCTGAAGACAACTATCGAGATGCTGGGCGGGACGGTGCGCTTCCATGTGCCGCACCGGCTGCGCGAGGGGTATGGGCTGCAATCGAGCGTGCTGGAAGCGGCGTACGCCGAGGGCGTGCGGCTGGTGATCACGGTCGACACCGGGATGCGGGCCTTTGGCGAGGCGGAGACGGCGCGCAGGCTGGGCCTGGACCTGATCATCACCGATCATCATTTGTTGGAAGCCAGCGATGCCGTGCCGCACGCGCTGGCGATTCTGAATCCTAACCAGCCAGGCTGCGCTTATCCGGAAAAATCGCTCTGCGGAGCGGCTATTGCGCTCAAGCTGGCACAGGCTGTGCTGGAGCGCCGCGATGCTGTTCGCACCCGCGAAAAGACGCTGCCGAGTTTTTTGAAGATGGCGGCTATCGCTACGATTGCGGATGCGGTTCCACTGCGCGGCGAGAACCGCGTGATTGCGACACTGGGCCTGCGCGAGTTGCGCCACCCGGCAGGCGCGGGCTTGCGCGCTTTGTTCGCGGTTGCCGCGCTGGATCCGGCTGCCCGGCAAATTACCGGCTTCGATGTGGCGTTTCGCATTGCGCCGCGCATCAATGCCGCAGGGCGCATGGATGTGGCGTCGGAGGTGATTGAGCTGTTTTCGACGCGCGACCACGGCCGCGCCACCGAATTGGCCGCCAAGCTGGAACGGCTGAACCGCGAGCGGCGCGACATAGAGGCAACTGCGCTGAACGCCATTCAGGCCCGACTGGCCACGGATGAGGAGTTGGCTGCCGGTCGGCTGCTGGTCGTCGATGGCGATGGCTGGCATCGCGGGGTGATTGGGATTCTGGCCTCGCGCGTGGTGGAGCGGACCGCCAAACCGGCGATTGTAGTCAGCGTGGAAGACGGCGTGGCGCATGGCTCTGGAAGGTCGGTGGATGGATTTCAACTGCTGGACGCGATTGAAAGCTGCGCCGACCTGTTCACGCGGTTTGGCGGACACGCCTTTGCCATCGGGTTTGCCATGCCGGCGGACAATCTGCCGGAATTGAAGCGGCGGCTGCGCTTGTATGCCGAAGAACACCTGGCGGCGCGCGTACCTGAACACATACTTCGCATACACGCCGCACTGCCGCTGGATCGCATTACTCCGGTGCTGGCTGGATGGCTGCGCAAGCTGGAGCCGCTGGGGCATGGGAATCCCGAGCCAATTTTTGTAGCGCGGAGGGCACGGCTGCTGGCTGCGCCGCGGGTCATGAAGGAGCGGCATGTCCGGCTGGAACTGACACAGGATTCAGGGCTGCCGGCCAGACAGAGTGTGCCCAGTGGGAGCATGCCGGTTTCGGGCACGGCAATTCGTGCTGTTGGCTGGGGTCTCGCCGAGCGCGCATCGGCACTGGGGCTGGCGAGGGACAGTCTTGTCGACCTCGCCTACCGCATTCGCGAAAACGATCATCCCGATTTCGGCGGCCTGGAGGTGGAGATTGCCGGTTTGCGGCTGCCTGAGGAAGACTCCGATTGATCCGGCCCTCAAAGGGTGTTGAGGTTTTCCACCCCTTCGACGGCGCTCAGAGGGAGGCTCTTGCGCCAGAAATTCCAAGAAGCAGATTCTTCGACTCCGCTGCGCTCCGCTCCCTATGAACAAGGCTGGTTTAGGGTTGAGGTATCCCGCCCTTGCGATAGAAAGAAATCGCAAGAACGGGGCACGGGGCTTTTGTCGCGAATCGAGCAAGGGGTTCATTGCTTCAATTTCATTTTTGCTACGGGCTGGTGGTCTGGATGGAATGGTTACCGTGCGGTACGGCGGCAATCGCAGCGGGCTGAGCCCCTGTTGGATACGGCGTCGTCTGCGTGGGTGTCAGCGCACCGGTAGTGGGGTTGAGCCTGAAGCCGGATACGGAGTTCCCCAGGTTGTTGGCGGTATAGACAAAGCGTCCGAGCGCCGGGTCTACGACAAGCGCAACGGGTGTGGTGTCCGTAGAGTTGATTTGGCTGCCTGTGACGTTGATCGCGGCCGAAGGCGTTCCGGTGCTTAGCGAGATGACATACGCCGAGACCGTGGAGTCCAGCCCGTTGCTGATGTAGAGGTAGATGCCGCGCGGGTCGATGGCGATGGCGTTGGGCTCATTGCCGGTCTTGAAGGGGCCGTTGATGAGGAAGTCGAGTGTGCTGCCGCTCTGAATGGTGTAGCCGATCAGCTCGTTGGAAGCGAAATCCGTTACATAAAGAAAGCGGTTGGTGGGGTCGGAGACAAGCGCGGAAGGCTTGACGCCAGCCTTGTAGGGGCTGCTGGCCGAGGGCGTCAAGGCGCCGCCCGAGCCGACCGCATAGCCGAAGACCCAACCGGGGTTGGCGCTGCTGGTGGTGGTTCCACCGGGGTTGTAAGCCGACTGGTCGTAGGCCGAGACGTAAACAGCGCCGTTGTTGGCCAGCACGTTGACGCCGCTGGGAACAATGGTGTCAGTCGCGTAGCTCGGCAGCGCGAGCGTTTCCTGGGCCGTGACGGAGCCGATGGTGCCGCTGGACAGCGAATATTCGGTAAGCACGGCAGGGCTGGGTCCCGAGACTACATAAAGGTAAGTTCCAGCGGTGTTCACCGCGACGGAGACCGGGTTTGTGCTGGTGGTGACCACGTCCTTCTGCGCCAGCACGCCGCTGCCGGAGATGGAGAAGTGGACCACGTTGCTGCTTGCTTCGTTGACCACGTAGAGATTCGAATAGTCCGCAGTTACGGCTATCGAGACGGGATTATTGCCGCCGCTGGCTACGCTGGGCTGTCCCGAGCGCAGAGCACCGGTCGAGGAGTCCGCATCGAAGGTTTGGATTTGCCCCGCACTACCCGATCCCGATCCGGCGGAATTGGCTACAAAGACGTAGTCGATGGTGACATACGCACAGGACGTCAAGAGGGTGGCCACCGAAAGGCCGATCGTAGAGACCAGAAAAAGCTGGCTCAGTTTGTTGAACTTCATGCGCTTCCTTCGTCGTGGGCCATCAGCTTCAAGCCCCAGGAAAACTCGTTTAGGTTGCCCCGCACTCATTGTAAAAGCCCGTTACGAGGTGTTGCTATTGAATACGTTCCGGCGCGGTTGCCTGCGCCGGCATTGCTTATTTCGAAGTGCTGCCGCTCTGCGAACCATGCGGAATCGCAACAACCGCAGTAGGCAGCGCGTTTGAAACGTAGGGAGAATTCTGCGAATTGAGGAGCGTGCCGGCGGTGGGGCTCAGTTCGAATCCCGATACCGTTCCGCCCACACCGTTCCCGAGATAATTGACGGTATACAGGAAATGGTTGGTCGAGGGATCGATGCCGATGGCGACAGGCTGCGACCCGGCCGAGTACGTACCGATTGAAGTGAGCGCTCCGTTGTTCATGGAGTAAGCCTGGACGGTGCCGTCCAGCGAGTTGGCCACATAAATGAAGGGATACTTGGGATCGGTGACAATCGCGCTGGGCTGATTCCCGGCCGGGAACGGGCTGCCGGCGAGCGGCGCCAGCGCGCCGGAGACAACCGCGTAGCCGAGGACGTTTCCGTTCGCAAAGTCGGTGACATAGACGTAGGCACTCGATGAGTCGCCGGCGACTGCCGACGGCTGTATTCCGGCCGGGAAGGGCACTCCGCCATTGAGCGGGGCAAGGCCGCCTCCCGAATTCGCAGCGAAGCCAAAAACGTATCCGGCATGCGGCGTAACGGAAGAGTCGTATGCGGTGACATAGACCGTTGCGCCCGAAGCCAGCACATTGACTGCGGTGGGCGTAATCACGTGGTTCGTCGCGCCGGTTGCGCATTGCGTGAAGTTGGTGGCGGAAATGTAGCCATACTGGCACAATGGCCAATAGTTCAGGCTTCCGTTGGTGGCGGGCGAACCAAGCGTGTCGCTGGGGTTCGAGCCGGTGCCCACGGTAATTGGAAATACAGCGACGGAGCCCGAGCATGGGGCCGCAGTGGAGCAGATGGGCAGCGGCTGGTAGGTGTCTACAACGTAAAGATTCGTTCCGCTGACCGCGGTCGCGATGGGGTAAATGCCCGGCGTATTCACGGTGTTCTGCGGATAGACCTTGCCGTCGTTGCCGATGACGAACTGAACGATGGTGTTGTCGTCCTCGTTGACCACGTAGAGGTTCGTGTTGTCGGCGGAAATGGCTTCGGCCACGGGGTTACGTCCGCCCGAAGGGAAGGGCGAGGTCGGAATCTGGCGCATAAAGCCCGATTCCTGGTTGATCTCGAAGACGTCGATCTGACCGTAGTTGTTCGGTCCCGCTGCCTTGGAACTGGTGACGAAGACAAAATCCACGGTCAGTGTGCCACAGGCGGTCACAAGCGAAGCCGCCAGGAGGCTGGCCGCGGAGACCAGCAGAAGCTGGCTCGATTTGTTGAACTTCATGCGCATCTTTCGTCAGGGGGCCGGAATGTCAGGCCCCGAAAAAACCGGGTTTGGAATCGAACGCACAGCGCGTGCATGAGTGAAAGCCCGTCCGGCGTTCGGCTACGTTCTTGAAGACTCCATCGGAACATCGAAGTCCTGGGCCCTAGAGCCAGCCAACCGGCTGACGTCTGACCCAGGGAAAGCATGCTTGGGAGCGGCATTACAACGCCTCCTCTTCCGATGTGTCCCTCGAACCAGTGTACTAGTTGGCAATTTCCTGAAGAAACTGCCAACTGGTTGCATCGGCCTCGGGACACAGCGGGAGGAGAAAACCACTAGCTGGTACGTCCGTCGACAATGCACCACGTCGCCGGTCCCTGCAAGGCAAACGTGCCGTTGGCGACGCGCAGATTATTGAGCACGCCTGAGTTGGGATCGACCACGCGGCCGGTTACGCTGGAATCGTTGAAGTTAGCCGTGTAAATGAACTGGTCAGATGGATCCTCGAGCAGGCATTGCGGTCCGGAACCGGAGCCGAAGGGCTCACCGGCAATGAAGCTGAGCTGGTGCGTGCTGGGATCGATCACATACCCGGCCAGACCGCTTGTCGGATTGGTCCCCTGCGTAAGGTTCCCCTGGTTGGCCACGTACAGGAACTTGCCCTTGGATTCAACCAGCAGGATGATGGGATTGGCGAGCGTGGCATCGTCTGGAACTATTCCTCCGGTTTGTGCCTGCAGCGCGCCGCCGGACCCGATCGAGAACGGCAGGATCTGGCTTGGGTAGGTGCCGGCGGGGAAGCTACCGGTGGCGCCTGCCGCGATAGTAATCGCTTCGTTGTCCAGAACGTAGACGTATCCGCTGCCGGTCACGATTGCGGTGCCCTGAGCGATACTGAGTGGCTGCGCGGTGTTCTGGTTGATCGTCAACTGCCCGGAACTGGAGCTGTACGTGTAGGGGAAGACCGCGTCTCCGGTAGAGGGTGTTCCGCTCAACGTCAGTACGTAGCCTGATGCCAGCGCGAAGTCAATCGGATCGGCCGGGACCGGGAAATAGGACAGGGGGCAGGTCACCTGGCTGTTGGGGCAGTTTGCCGAAGTAACCTGCGTGTTGACTACGAGTGACAGGCGGCCGGTGGTCTGGTTGATGGAGAAAGTAGTAATGTCGCCGCATGCGGTGGCCGATGAACCGAGAGCCAGCGTGCAGGCTGTGCTGCTTGGAGAATCGTGATCAAGCACGTAGAGGAAGTTTCCGGAGGAGTCGCCGATCATGCGGAAAGGATTGAAGCCCTGGGTGTAAAAGGTCTCCTGCGGAGTAAGAATGCCGTTGCCGCCTACCGCAAACTCTTGAATGTTGGCGTTCTGACAGGGATCGGCGGTTGTGCAGGCGGAGCCGCCCGATGAATTGGCGCCACGGTTGAGGACATAAAGGAACCGGCTGCCTGTTACCAGGACAGCGCGGACTGGGTTGGCGCCGCCGGAGGAGATAGGCAGTCCATCGACGGGGTTTAGCTTGCCCGTGTTGTGATCAATGTTAAAGCCGCTTATGATGCCGTTGCTGCCGGACTGTGCCGTAACCGTACCCGTCACATACATATAGCCGACTGTGTAACTCTGTTGGCAAGAGGTGATGCCGAGGGCGACCGCAGCAGAGAGGGCGCTCATCAGAAGTGCCTTGCCTAATTTCGTAAACTTCATGCGATTCCTTCATCCTGGTCGGGCGTGCGCCGCCAAGTTTGCTAGTTCCACAGCAGAGCTGGGTTGGGATGGGTCCCTGCTGCATTGTAAAAGCCAAGGGTGTGTTGTGCCTAGTTTCCACGTGAGACTGGGCAAAACAGGGCAATTTTTCGGCCAACCCCGCCTTCCAAAAAGCCCTTGTGCTGCACCGGGTTGGCGCCAATCGAAAATTTCAGGTGCGTTACCGCTTTGGACTCAGGAACAACGGCAAAGGTCACCGGGCTGCCGCTATTTTGAAAGGGCATGGCTTTAGCCGTGCCATCTGGAAGCCTCAATTTTCTGGGCTTTAGCCCCTGAGGGAATCCTTGCTTTCGACCAGGGATACCCCTCTTACCTTATTTAGACCTTGCACAAAGATGAACTCGGGCCAAGTGACTCCCTACCAGACCCTGCACGACTTGACCGGATACATGGGCTGCCCCTTCTTGCACCCGAAGGCCTTGCCGAACACCTCGAAGTTCTGCACCACCCCGTTGACGCGCCAACGGTCGTAGGAGTGGGGGTCGGCGAGTGCCAGTGTCCGGGCCATTTCCTCGGTCTCGTTGGTACACCAGACCTGGGCGAACCCAAGGAAGTAGCGCTGCGCTTCAGTGTAGCCGTCGATTTTGTCGTCGATCGATTTGCCTTGAGCCGCGAGCGTATCGAGCAGCGCCATGTAGGCGATGCGCAGGCCGCCATTGTCGGCGGTGTTCTCGCCCAGGGTAAGCTTCCCATTTTCCTTCTGCGCCAACGTGTCGCCGTGAGCCGGAGCTACTTCGAAGCCGTTGTATTCGGCCACCTCGCAGTCGGTGCGATCGGTGAATGCCTTGCGGTCGTCGGCCGTCTGCCACTCCCGCAGATTCCCCTTGCCGTCGTACTTCGAGCCCTCATCGTCGAATCCGTGGGTCATCTCGTGACCAATGACCATCCCGATGCCGCCAAAGTTGACCGCCGGATCGATGGTGAAATCGAAGAAGGGCGGCTGCAGGATGCCCGCGGGGAAGTTGATATCGTTCATTGAGCTGTCGTAGTAGGCGTTGACGGTAGGCGGCGTCATGCCCCATTCCTTCTCGTCGACCGGCTTGCCAAGGTGGCCGTAGTTCCAGTCGCGCCCAAACACATTGCTATGGTGCATGTTGCCGATCAGGTCGGTCCGGTCCACCTTGACGCTCGAGTAATCGCGCCACTTCTCCGGGTAGCCGATCTTGTTGCGGAACATGGCCAGCTTTTCTTCTGCGGCCTTCTTGGTGGCGTCCCCCATCCAGGGCAGAGTCTCGATGTCGTCTCCCAGGGACTTGTCAAGCGCGGCGACCAGCTTGTCCATGCTGTCCTTGGCGGCAGGTGGAAAATTCTGCTTGACCCAGTCCTGGCCGACTGCCTCTCCCAGCGCGTTATCGGTGGCGCTGGAGCACTTCTTCCAGCGCGCCGGAGGCTCCTTCGCACCGGCCAGAATCTTCTCGAAGAAGGCGAAATTCTCATCGAAGAATGCCTTGGACAAGTTGGATGCCTGTTCGTGCAGCGTGTGCCAGCGCAGATAGCTCTTCCAGGAGTCGAGGGACTCGCTCTGGATCAGTCCGCTCACAGCCTTGAAGAACTCCGGCGTCGCCACGTTCAACGTGTCGAAATGTCCGATGCCGATGCCCGTGAAATATGTGGTCCATTCGAATGCGGGAGCGAGCTTCTGCAAGTCCGCAACGGTGTAGATGTGGTAATGGTTCTCCGGCTCGCGCAGGTCGGTGCGGCTGGTGGAGGCTTTGGCCATCGCCGTCTCAATCGTCATCACCGCGGCAGCCTCTTTGGCGGCTTGCTCCGGCGTGTCCCCGGCCAGGGTAAACATCTTCTTCATATGGTCGAGATATTGGCCGCGAATCTCCTCGAAGTGCTTGCTCGGGTCGATATAGTAATCCCGGTCGGGCAGCGACAAGCCTCCCTGCGAGAGCTCGGCGATCTGCTTGGAAGAGTCCTTTTCATCCTGACTAACCCCAAAGCTCATGAATCCGTAGGGTGTGCCGTCGTTCTCAAGGTTGCTCAGCAGCGTCGGGAGCTGCTTGGCGCTGCTGAGACCGGCGATCGTCGCCCACCCCGGCTGGATCGGCGTCAGGCCCTTCTTGTCCGCCAAGCCGGTATCCATGCAGGCGGCAAAGAAATCTCCGTACTGCTTTTGCAACGGCGTTTTGGGGTCCTTGGCGGCGGCGTCCAGCTCTTGCCAAAGAAGGTAACGGTTGCGCTCGTAAACAAGCGAGAACGATCGAACCCAGTAGACCTGGTCGGAGGGGATGGGGTTGTTCTTGATCCAGTTGCCGCATGCGTACTGGTAGAAATCCGTGCAGGGATCGGCGGTCTTGTCGATGGCCGAAAGATCGAAGCTCTTCACGACTTGCGGAGGCGTGGGCTTGGAAGCATCGGCTTGCGCGGCGCCTGGCGCGGGGACCATGGCAGCTACGGCCGCGAGCAGCAGGATGGGGGCGAGGTGAGAGCAATACATCGGGACTCCTTAGAGCCTGAATAAGAACTTCGTTTTGCTTGAAGGGTGCGGGCTTCAGCCCGTACATCAGGACCCACAAGTGACTGGGCTTTAGCCCCTGAGGGAAGGCTCCTAGTAGCTTCCACTCCCTCGGCGGCTAAAGCCTAAACCTGTTTCGTTATTTAATGTACGGGATCAATCCCGTACCCTTCAATGTGCTTGGTTTTTAGACAGATTCTTAGGGAATCTCTCGCTCAGTCGGTGGCTCGCTGTTTTGAAACTGCACGGCGATGCACCGGGGCGCCCTTAAAGGGTCGGGGTCCCGTGCCCCTGAGGTTGATGATAAAGGCCAAGCTTCGGAAGGGCTCGATTTTACAGCTTGCGGAAAACTAATGTCGGAGGAAAGCGGGAGCAAAGGTTGCGGAAAAACTCATTCGGGCGGCAGGCCGGGGATTTATCTCCGGCGTAGAGCCAATTAAAGCAATGCGGACTTCAGCCCCGCGGCATGTTTCCTGAGCCTTTCCCCCGAAACAAGCCCTCTACCGTAGCCTCTTGAAGCCGAACGCCCGGCGGCCTGCGTGGAAAGCCTGCCGCCGGGCGTGTTCCTACTGGTCCCGCAACGCCTCCATAGGATCGATCCGTGCCGCTCGCCGTGCAGGAAGCCAACTCGCCAGCAGGGCAATCGCTGTGATCGCCCCCGTGATCGCCGAGAAGACGATAGGATCGTTGGGGCTCACGGCGTACAGCAGGTTCGAAACTCCATGCGCCAGGGCAAAGGCAAGCGCCAGCCCGGTGCAGACCCCAATGCCTGTCAACCATCCGGCGCGGCCCAGGATCATCCGCAGCACATCCTTGCGCTGCGCACCCATAGCCAGCCGCACGCCGATTTCGCGTGTCCGTTCGCCCACCAGGTTCGCCATGACTCCGAAGATGCCGACGGCAGCCAACAGCAGCGCGATGAAGGCGTCGAAACCCAGCAGCGCCGCGATATAGAACATGCCGGTAAGCTCCTCGTGCGTATACGTCGCGTAGGTCTCCACCAGGTTCAATGGCAGCGCGGGGTCCAGTGCCGCGAGCGCCTTGCGGGCTGCCGGCGCAATCGCCAGCGGATCGCCGCCGGTTGTGACCGCGTAGGTGATCCCGTCGGGCGGCAACTGCGCAACGCTCATATATACGGCGGCAGGACGTTCTTTCAACCACAGGGAATACGTTGTTTCGTCTACCACGCCCACGATCGTCAGCCACGGAGTCTGGCCCGCGCCGGCGGCGCCCATGCGGATGTGCTTGCCCAGCGGCTCTTCGCCGGGGAAGGAGCGCGAGGCGAACGACCGGCTGATCACGGCCACGGGTTGCGCGCGCAGGTCGTCGCTCGAGCTGAACATCCGGCCGGAGACCAGCCCGATATGAAATGCGCCAAAGTAGCCCGAGCTCACCGGCAGCCGCAGCGCGGTGCGCGATTGGCCAGGGGCCAGCGGGCGATTCTCGATTTGCGCATCGTCCACCCAGCCGTCGTCGCTGTGCGGCAGTGCGCCGGTCACTTCCGCGTGTTCAACGCCAGGCAGCGCCCGCAGCCGGGCAAGACTCTGGTCGTACCAGGAAGCCAGCTTCTGTGGCGTGTCATAGCGTATTGCGGGTGGGTGGACGTTGAAGGTAAGCGTATGCGTCGGATTGTATGGGTCGGTCTGGTGCATCATGCCCAGCATCCCCTTGCTCATCAGGGTTGCGCCAATCACCAGCGCAACGGCCAGCGCGATCTGTGTCACCGCCAGAATGTTCCTGAGTTTGTGGCTGCGCCCCGAGCCCACCACGGCCCGCGAGCCGCACTTGAGCTGATCCACCAGATTCACCCGCAGCGCCGCCAGCGCCGGAGCAAACCCCGAAACGATCCCCGCCAGCACCGCGAGCAGCAGCGAGAATGCCAGCGTACGGCCGTTCAGAGAGATATTCGACCACCCTGCCATAAAACGAGCCACGCGGTCCGGCATGGCGATCTGGTTGATGCGCATGTCGGCGAAGGCGAACAAGACACCGCCCACGCCGCCCACCAGCCCCAGCAGAATATTCTCTGTCAGCAACTGTCGCAGCAGCCGTGCGCGCCCCGCGCCCAGCGCGGTCCGCATCGCAATCTCCGGACGTCGCGCAATACCCCGCGCAAATTGCAGGTTGGCAATGTTGGCGCACACCACCAGCAGAACAAACAGCGTCGCGCCCTGCATCAGGTTGAAGTAGAGCGGCGTGTACTCGCCGTTGATGTCGGAAAGCAGCGTTGCCACCTTGACGCGCCATCCAAAGTTAGTCTCCGGATAAGCGCGCGCCTCGTGCTCGGCGATGGTATTCAGGTCGGCCTGCGCCTGCCCTGGCGTGACTCCTTTGCGCAACCGGCCTATCACCATGTAATCGTGCGAGGCGCGGTTCGCAAGCTGCGCCTCCGTCTGCGCCATGGGAACATACAGGTCGGCCCGGGATGGGTACTGCATGGACTTCGGCATTACACCGATGATGGTGTATGTATGCTGATCCAGCTCGATCGTGCGCCCAACGACTCCGGGATCGTTTCCGAAATGTGACTTCCAGAATGCATAGCCCAGCACCGCCACGCTGTTGCTGCCGGGTTGAGTCTCACTCTTGTCGAAGACCCGTCCCAGAAGCGCGCTGGTCCGCAGCACGCTGAAGAAGGAAGGGGACGTGGATACGGCCCACACCTGCGAGGCATCCCCGGCCCCGGTCAGACTCATGTGAGAAAGGTTGTGTGCGGCCAGCTCTTCAAACGAGCGGCTCTGCCGCTGCCAATCGGCAAAATTCGCCAGGGCAACCGGCTTGTCGTCGCCATGGTTCTTCTGCTCGTAAACCACCACCACCTGCTTCAGGTCGGGCACCGCCAGCGGGCGGAAAATCACCGCATCCATGATGCTGAACCCCGCCGTGTTCGCGCCGATCCCGATGGCCAGCGTAAGCACCGCGGTGATGGTGAATCCCGGCGACTTCCATAACTGGCGAATGGCGTATTGCAGATCCTGAAACAAGTTCGGTAGAAAAGTTCGCACGGAATCCTCCAAAAGGCCGAAAAATCGGGGTATGAATTCTACCCACGACAGCGCAATTAGATGCCCAAATTGACGTGATCGGCAAGTGGTTGATTTCAGAAGCTATGAGAAAGAACAACCGGAAATGCCCCATCCCCTGTTTGTTCGCAATTGGAAACTTGCGTCCGCAAACGGACACTTTGGTGTCCCCGAGCAAGCCTGGAAAACCGCCAACGCCTTGACATAGGAAGCCAAGCCCTTGATGCTTAACAGTTCACGTTATTCATTTTTCACCTACAAGGGAGTGCTCGTTTTGCGGGTTCGCGTCTTCTATCACGACAAATGCTTTGACGGAGCCTGCTCTGCCTCGCTCTTCACGCGGTTCCACAGGGAATGCATCGCTCACGACGCCACCTACGAGTATCACGGGCTGGTCCATCGCGCGGGCGCGCTCTTTGACGAGACCGAGTTCACCTGCGACGAGAACGCAATCGTCGACTTCAAATATTCGTCCTCGCCCAAGATCACCTGGTGGTTCGATCATCACCTGTCGGCGTTCTTAACGCCCCAAGACCAGCAGAGCTTCCTGGATTGCAAGCAGGACCCGGCCTGCAGCAAGCGAAAGTTCTTCGACCCCAACTACACCTCGTGCACCGGTTTTCTGGCCCACATCGCCGCCACCGAATTCGGCTTCGACACAACGCCCGTTGCCGAACTGATTCACTGGGCCGACATCGTAGACGGCGCGCAGTACGAGAGCCCCGAGTCCGCCGTCGAAATGGCCGCACCAGCCATGAAGCTGACTTTGATTATCGAGTCGACGCAAGATCCCGAATTCATTCCACGCCTGATCCCGCTGCTCACCGAATTGCCATTGGCCGAAGTGCTTCAACAGCCCTTTGTGGCTGACCTTTTGCCACCCCTGTTAGAGCGCCACCAGGAGGCACTCGCCCTGATCCGCAGCCGCGCCGAAGAACACGACGGAACCATCTTCTTCGACATTACGGATCACACGCTCGAGGGATTCAACAAGTTCATCCCCTACTACCTCTACCCCAAGGCGATTTACTCCATCGGCCTGTCAAAGTCCAGCTTCCGCACCAAGGTAGCTGTAGGCTCGAATCCCTGGACCAAAGCCGAACCCGACAAGATGGTAAACCTCGCCGCGGTATGCGAACGCTATGGCGGCGGCGGCCATGCGCGCGTAGGGGCCATAAGCTTCCCCCCCGACCAGGCGGACAAGGCGCGCGTCGCGGCTGCGGAAATTGTGGCCGAACTCCGCGCCAACAAGTCGCTTTCCTAGGCCTGGGCCAGTCTTCGTGGTGTCCGAGAATCGGTTGCCGATTTCGCGGACACCCTCCGAGGACTTGTCCTTCGCGCTGGAATCCGTGGAGCGGGCGCCTGTTTTTGGGATTCGGCCTTGGGAACGACTGCAACTTTAACCGCGAGCCCCAGGCGATCGGCAAACTGCATGAGCCGCGTAATGCTGAAGCGTGCTATCTGGCCGCGGAGCAGCAAGCTTGCATCGGGCTGATGAATCTGGAGCACCTTGGCAACCTGGGCCTGAGTCAGCTTCCGCGCCTCGACCTCAGCCCGGATCGGAACCCAAAGATCGTGCTGGATCTCAATCTCACGGATCTCCTCGGGGGAGAATCCCAAGTCTTCGAGAACATTTCCGGTCGTGATGTGTCCAGGCTTATTTGTCACTTTTGCGCTTGGCATCGATCTTCTCTTTCTGGAGGCGCAGCTTGAGATTTGAAAGCCGCGCCCGAGCTCGATTCAGGTCGTTCTTCTCGGTCTTCCGGGTCTTCTTGGTAAACGAGTCAAGTACGTAAATCGTGTTTCCAATTTTCGACAGGTAGATCACCCGATACCACGCTGCCTCATCTTCGGCCTTCAACTCAAAGACCCCTTGTCCGACGGACTGCATCGGCCGCGCATCGAGGGTTGGACGCTCTCCATCCTGAAGTTTCCGAAGAGAGAGCCCGAAGTCGCGTTGCACGTCGCGCGGCCATGTCTTCAGAACGTCGCGTGAGTCGCCTTCCCAGGAAACTATGGCTCTCGTCGGCGTGGCCATACTTCCACCTGCGATTTCAGTATATAGCAAAATTGCTATGGGACAATGAGCTATTCAGATTCGTTGGGAGTGCCGGCGAACTAAACCTTCACCTGCAAACTAGGCCATTCCGCCCGCCGCCGCTGCTTGAACGCCAGAACGCCCTCTTTGAAATCCTCCGCGGACCGTTGCGACGCGTTCACCTTGATAGCGTCCTCAATCTCCTCATCGAGCCGCCGCTTGGCATGCTTGGAAAGCAGTCGCTTCACCGCCTGCATCGCCTGTGGGCTGTTGAGGAGCAAGGTCTGCGCCAGGGCGCGGGCCGAAGCCATCAGGTCGCTCTGCTCCACAATCTGGGTCACAAGACCCATTTGCAGCGCCTCGTGGGCCTTCAGAATCCTGCCTGAGAGCAGCAACTCGCGCGTGCGGAGTTCGCCTACCTGGCGGATGAGGAACGAGGCGACAATGGCCGGCACAAAGCCCACGCGCACCTCGGTATAGCCGAACTTGGCCTCCGGCGCGGCCAGCGTAAAATCGGGAATGGTCGCCAGCGCCATGCCCCCGGCGATGGCCGGGCCATTGACGGCGGCAATGATGGGCTTGGGAAAGTCGTAGAGAGTACGCAGCACCAGGGCCATGTTTTCCGAGTCGCGGCGATGCTCCTCAGGGGTGCTGGCGTTCATGGTTTCCAGGTGCTCCATGTCCAGGCCGGAGCAGAATGCCGGGCCTGCGCCGGCGAGAATCACGATTCTGCAATCGCAGCTCTCCGCCTCGCGCAGCGCTTGGGTAAGCTCCTCGATCAGCAGCGGGCAAAGCGCATTCCGTTTGTCCGGCCGGTTCATGGTAATGGTTTTTACGCCGTTTTCTGACTGAGTAAGAACGTGATGAAAGCGGGCCATGAGCATCTCCGTCTGCGGAAGCAAGCGTGAATTTCTCAGCGAAAAGCCTATCGTAGCGCAGTTCTGTGAAGATATGCAGGTGATTCAGATCGCCAGGGGGGGTAATGCACGCGCGAAACTCGATCGGTCACCTTCAATGTGCGCCGAAGTTGGCGTGAATGATTTCGGCCAACTCCGAGGTGTCGCCGCGTTGCACAGCAGAATCACGATCCGGCTTGGTCCGCAGCCGCGTTCTTTACGCGGTGATAGGCAAGGATCTCCTCCTGCCCTCGATCGATGGTGATTTCCCCAGAGAGGATTCGGGCTTCAATTTCGAAAAAATTCTCTGACAAAGTGAAACCCGAGAGGAACGCGCTAGCTTCCGCTTCTTTAAAGCCCCGTTCGAGCTTCTCTCTTTCATCCGGCTGCAACAAAGGAAACCTCCGTTTTTGGGCCGTTCAGAGCAATGTTCCTGCTCCGATTTTATCAGCGAATCTGATTCGCTCATGACCCGTTTATGCCACACTGGAAGCCATCATGCTCATCGAAATCTGGGAGCGCCTGCGCGGCTACGATAAGTGGATTCCCGTGGAGGCGAAGGTCTTTTCCGCCAGAGAGATTCGCAAGAAACTCGGCAAACGCTTCCAGGTCTCGCCTACGAGCCGTTTCTCCGGCGAATTACTGGTATGGAAGGATATGGAAGGTGAAGCTCACCTCGGAGCCTTCGTTACCCATGAAACATCACCGCTCTACCAACTCCTTGAGGGTGAATCCATCGCCATCTGCTACAGCCCTGCAAAACCGGACCATTACTATTGCCGCCCCCATTTCATCAGTTGGGTTGCACTTATCACCAAAGCAATTCTTGCCCTGGTCATCTGCGGTGGATTCATCGTCTGGCGCATCTGGATGATCGTCAAAAGGCACGGGTACTAGCGCATAGTTGATCACTAAACCCACAAACCCAATCCCAGCCAACGTAGAACTAGCTGCCAGAAACTAAGAGCTGAGAACTGAAAGCTAGCAGCTAAAACCTGCTCTTTCACAGCCCCAGCTCTCTCGCCCGCCTTTTCATCGCCTCAATGCAGAACCCGATGTGCGCGTTCAAATCCACTCCCAGCTCCTCAGCCCCCTGAATCACATCCGCCCGATTCACCCCCCGCGCGAATGCCTTGTCCTTCATCTTCTTGCGCACGCCGGCCACTTCCACATCGGCAATCGCCTTGCTCGGCTTGACCAGTGCGCAGGCAGTCAGAAACCCGGCCAGCTCATCGCAGGCAAACAGGCATTTATCCAGATGCGTCACCCGCGGCACGCCAGAATACTGGGCGTGGCCCATTATCGCCGTCCGCAACTCGACCGGCCAGCCCAGCCGCTCCAACTCCCGTACGCCCACAAAAGGATGCTCTGCCGCCGAAGGATGCCGCTCATAGTCGAAGTCGTGCAGCAGGGCAGTGGTCGAATAGAGCCGGATCAACTCCTCCCGCGCCTCGCCGGTCAGTCCCAGCCGGTCCGCCTCCGCCTCGCCGCAGGCCGCGACGCAGGCTTCCACAGCCAGCGCATGTTTGCGCAGACTCTCGCTCTGGGTCCACTCGGTCAGCAGTTGCCAGGCCTGCACTCGTGAGTACGCTTCGGGAAGGTTGCTCGCCGGGTTGTTTTCGGGCATAAAAATAAATCTCCATGTTGATCAATTTGGTACGTGCCTCTTAGGGTTTTTCGGGCTATGATGGGTGAAACTTAGGTAATGGCCGGTATTGAGCCTAAGTTTCCACTTGACAATTATGGTTCACATCCACGAAAGTAGCACACATCACGGTGCGAAAAAGCACCACGGAGACCAAGCTCTGGCACTCCGCACATGGCCGATGGCAACCACCCTAGTGAGCGTGGAAACGCGTGAGGTTGTGCGCTGCGACTACTGCAGCCTCGTTCAATACAGAACCAACAACTCCCTTTGCAGGAAATGCCACAAGCCCCTCGACATTGAGGAGCCTGCGCCGCCTGTTCTGCAACTGGTGCCCCACCCGTCAGCCGCGCCATCAGCGGAAGCCGGGCTGCAGGTAGCAGGCCAGGTGCGCGATATTCGCAAGGCGCGCCACCTGAGCCAGCGGCAACTTGCCGGCCGCATGCAGGTGCCGCGCACCTACATTTCCAAAATCGAAAATGGCAAGGCGATCCCGACTCTGGGCTCGCTCGAACGCCTGGCTTCGGCCTTGGAAGTGGACATCAGCCAGCTTGTCCGGGATGCGCGCAGCGTTCGCGACGAAGAAGTCGCGGCCATCCTCGCCGACCCGTTCCTGGCCGAGATTGCAGCGCTGCTGCCTCGCCTGGAACCGATGCACCGGACCCTGTTTCAGGGCGCCGTGCGCGACGCCGCCATGGGCCGCCGCCGTTCCGCATAGCCTCGGCGGCTGTGGGCTCCATTGGTCCGGACCGTGGTGGCTACTTACCCTCCGTGCCCCATCCTTGCGCCTTTTTGCTGGGGCAAGGGCCTGCCCTGAGCTTGCCGATGGGGTGGGGCACTTCAACGCTCTTGAGGCCGGATCAGCAGGGCCTCCGTTGCAGGGCCGGAATAGCGATCTCCGCGCGAAATTGTCTGCGCCCTTCGAGCGTCATGCATTTACGTATCCCAGGCGATTGCGGCGCATGGGCGCTTGTGCTAGGGTCGATTGTGCTGCCTCTTTGCGCTGGCTTGGCAATCATCTCAGCCGGGCAGGGAGCCAGCAGCGGACGATGCGACCATCTGTCCAGGTTCCGGCATACCCTCCCCTGGCATCTGCGTTTTGCTCACCCAGGGCTGGACTGGAAGCCGCAAAAGCGATCTTGAGGCGAGTTCTTTGTATTCTTCTGGCACGCTGCGCATCCATGAGCTGACCGCGGAGGAGCGCGCCGTTTACGCGACGTTGAAGACTGAGTGTCTCCCCGAGCACGTCGCCATCATCATGGATGGCAATGGCCGCTGGGCTGGCCACCGCTCTCTGAAGCGCTTTCTCGGTCACCAGCAGGGCGCCAAGAGCGTTCAACTGGTAACGGAAACAGCCTCCCGCATCGGTTTGCCCTGGCTCACCCTCTACGCCTTCTCTCTTGAGAACAATCTGCGCCGCCCGCGTGCCGAGGTCAACTTCCTCATGCGGCTGCTCAAGTCCTACCTCGAGTCCAACCTGCAGCGCATGATGGACAACAACGTGCGCATCCGGTATATCGGGAGGACCCATGAGCTTCCCACCGAAGTGCAGGACAAGATGGCCTGGGCCGCCGATGCCACCGCCCGCAACACCGGCACCACCCTCACCCTTGCTCTCAACTACGGCGGCCGGTCGGAGCTGGTAGATGCCTTCCGCGGCCTGGCAGCGGAGTTGAAGCACAAGCACATCGGCGCCGACCGGATCACAGAAGAGGATATTCACCGCCATCTCTACACCGCGCACATGCCCGACCCCGACCTGCTCATCAGGACCTCGGGCGAGATGCGGCTGTCGAATTATTTACTTTGGCAGGTGGCCTACGCCGAGATTTTCGTCACCGAGCGGCTCTGGCCCGACTTTCGCGGCATCCATCTGCTCGAAGCGATCGCCGACTTCCAGCGCCGTGAGCGCCGCTACGGCGGCCTCGGCGAAGGCTCCGGCGAGGTCGACGAAGAAGCCGAGCGCTTCAAGATCGCCGCCGGTTAAGCACCCCGCTCCGCCAACTCATAGACATGAAACCCGTTCCGGCCGGTAGCACCAGCTGACTTGCTAACTCGCCATGCCCGCGAAGCTGGCGCTGGTTCGCTGAACTAATCCCAAAAGATCCGCTATTTCCCCTCGCTCTGAACGTCGAAGGCCTGCGCACCTGGATACCAGAATTGAATGTTTTTGTTACTTTCGGTATTCCTGAACCATTTTTTTGTATACAAACGTGAACTCGCTAGACCATCCTGTCGATCTGTGTGTGGAGGTCAAAACCCCGTGGTCAAAGAGAAGAGTGCGGTAGTGCAAGACGATTCCGCTGCTAAATTACAGAAGCTTGCAGAAGAAAAGCGTTTCCGGCAAAAGGAAGCAATGGCGCAGCGTGGCGGATCGGAAGCGTTCTTGCGCTGGCTCCGATCGGATGCTGTAAAGAAGGCCTGAGCCTGACAACCTGCACCCAGGGGGGTCCAAATCCGCTGGGATGGACCGGATGAATTGCCGGGAAGGCGGGGGAATTCTCTGGATTCCACTCCCAAAGCGGCTTCTCCCCGGCCCTCCTCCTGACGCCAGCCCCGCCCCGGCGGTGTATCCTCACCCTTGGAATGAAACGCATCCTTACAGCCCTTATTCTGATTCCACTCGTCTTGTTGGTGGTGTTTCTTGGGCCCCGCTGGCTGGTCACGCTGGCCACGGCCGGCCTGGCTGCCTTGGCGGCCTGGGAATACATGGGCATGGCAGAGCGCGGTGGTCCCAACCCGCCCCGCGTCGCGGTGCTGGTGGCGATTGCCGCCCTTTTTCTAGGCAATTTCTACTACTTCGAACAGACAGCCGCCATCTTCGGCTGCCTGAGTCTCGGCCTGCTGGTCTACTGCACTTTCCGCTCCAAAATCGAAACCATGTTGGCAGACGCGGCCTTATCCGTCTTCTGCTTCTTTTATGCCGGCCTCACTTTGCTGGCGCTCCCAGCCCTGCGCGAGGAGGCCAATGGCCCCTCCCTGGTGACTTTTCTGCTTTTCGTCGTGTGGGCCGGGGACATCGCTGCGCTTTACGTCGGCCGCGCCCTCGGGAACCACAAACTGGCGCCCCGCCTCAGTCCCAACAAGACCTGGGAGGGCGCGGCAGGCTCGGTAACCGGCAGCCTGCTGGCGGCAGGCGGACTGCTCGCCATAGCCGACTGGTTCACCCAGTGGAACTCCGCCAAGCTCTCATATCCCGAGGATATCTGGTATTGGCTTGTATTAGCGGTAATTGTGAACGTAGCCGCCCAGGTAGGCGACCTGGCAGAGTCTGCGCTCAAGCGATCGGTCGGCGTCAAAGACTCCGGCACGCTGCTCCCCGGCCACGGCGGCGTGCTCGACCGCATAGACGCCCTGCTGATCGCCGCTCCCGTCCTTTGGTATGCCCAGGTCCTTCACAAAATGTTCTAGCGCGGCGGTCCTTGAATTTACCACCCAACAAATCTGTCACCCTGAGCGAAGCGTACTTCAGCGGAGTCGAAACCTTGCCCTGAGCGTAGTCGAATGGGGCCTGCTTTTGGGAGGCTCGCGACAAGCCAGTCAGTCCCGAAGAAATGCCACGATCTTCTGAGACTCCACACTGGTTTGACGCTCCACTCACCGCCCTCCTATAATCCAGACTGTTCCGCTGACGTCTCCGTTCGCGTCTGTTCCTTGCTTCGCTCCCTCCGGTTGTGTCGCTGGGTTGGTAATGGACCGTGAGGTTGCTCAGGAGGCTTCGGTTCGCTCACGTCATAATGCGTGCGCAGCCGTACAGAGAAGTCGCCAAAGGAACTTGAAGGAGTCTTCCATTCACATGAAGCGTTCGCTTGTACTCGCCACTTTGCTGGCCTCGAGCTTTGTCCTCGGCGCAGCCGCACAAACACAGCCCGCTACCGCCGCACCTGCCGGGCCCGTCAAGATCGCCGTCGTCACATTCCAGATGGCCGTGGCCCAGACCAACGAGGGGCAGCGCAACTTCGCCGACCTGCAGAAAAAGTACCTGCCTAAGGAAAACCAGCTCAAGGCCCAGAGCGACGAGGTTGACAGCCTGACCAAGCAATTGCAGGCTCAGGGCGCCACCCTCAGCGATGCAGCGCGCGCATCCCAGGCCCGCACCATCGACGAAAAGAAGAAGAAGCTCGATCGCGATGCTGAGGATCTCCGCACAGAAGGCGCTCAGGAGGCAAATGAGATGTACAACACCCTCGCCTCCAAGGTCTACGACGTGCTCGTAAGCTACGCCCAGCAACACGGCTACACGCTGGTTCTCGACTTTTCCCAGCAGCAGAATCCCATTCTCTACGCCCTTCCCACCTCCGACATCACAAAGCCGGTCGTCGAAGCCTATAACCTCAAGTCCGGAATCCCTGCTCCGCCGCAGCCGCCCGCAGCACCTGCTGGCGCCGCCAAGCCGCCCGCCTCCCACTAGAACACGCTGGTTTCAATCGCCCAAAAAGCCACGCTCATTTGTGGCTTTTTGGGCCTTTTAGGTTGTTGCTCCGGCGAACTTTCCAGATGCCGTCTGAGCCCTCAAATAAATCTGAACGGCGAATCCCCGAACTGTGGAAAACTTTGTGGATTACTTCCCGCAAGGCCGCGCATAAATTCCCTTTTCTTCTCTTGTCAGCATGAGCCGGTTTCTGCTAGGCTGCGTAAATCCTTCTATATCAATAGGAAATCGAGCCGCATTCACGCCACTCAACGCTCAGCCGCGCGCCGCGCTTGCGTCCTGCCGTTTTTACGCTTTCCACAATCCTTCATGAATGTAAGGTAACCAAAGTATCTGCATAGTTAATGGCCAATCGTCACTTCTGCTGGTCTTCCCCCACCCGCAAAACCGCCAGAAAAGCCTCCTGCGGTATATCCACCTTCCCAATCCGCTTCATCCGCTTCTTGCCTTCTTTTTGCTTCTCCAATAGCTTGCGTTTCCGGGAAATATCCCCGCCATAGCACTTGGCCAGCACGTTCTTCCGCAGCGCTGCCACCGTCTCCCGCGCAATGACCTTTGCCCCGATCGCCGCCTGAATCGCCACCTCGAACTGCTGCCGCGGAATCAGCTCCCGCATCTTCGAAACCAGTAGCTTCCCCCGCTCATAGGCAAAGTCCCTATGCACAATGATCGACAGAGCATCCACCGGCTCGCCGGAAACCAGGATGTCCAGCTTCACCATCGGCGACTCCCACTCGCCCGCCAGTTGGTAATCCAGCGACGCATATCCCCGCGAAATCGACTTCAGCCGGTCGTAGAAATCCAGCACAATCTCGTTCAGCGGCAACTCGTATGTCAGCATCACCCGCGTCGGTGTCACATATTCAAAATTCAACTGTTTGCCGCGCTTCTCCTCTACCAGCTTGAAGATTCCGCCAACATATTCTTCGTTGGTCAGAATCTTCGCCGTGATCACCGGCTCGCGAATCTCGTCGATGTTGGTCGGCTCCGGCCACCGCGAAGGGTTGTCCACCTCCACCACCGAGCCGTCCGTCAGCTTGATGTGGTAGCGCACGCCCGGCGCCGTCGTAATCAGGTCCAGTTCGTACTCCCGCTCCAGCCGCTCCTGGATAATCTCCATGTGCAGCAGCCCCAGAAATCCGCAGCGAAACCCAAACCCCAGCGCCACCGAGCTCTCCGGCTCAAAGAAGAAGGAAGAATCGTTCAGCCGCAACTTCTCCAGCGCATCCCTCAGCAGCGTGTGTTCGTGCGAGTCCACCGTATAGAGGCCGGCGAACACCATCGGCTTGATGTCTTCAAATCCAGGCAACTGCGTCGCCGCTGGCCGTGCGTCCTCGGTCACCGTATCGCCAATCTTGGTGTCGCCCACGTTCTTGATCGTCGCCGCGAAGAACCCCACTTCCCCCGCGGTCAGCAGCCCAATCTCCACCGGCTTCGGCATCAGCACGCCCATCGATTCCACCTCGAAGGACTTGCCATTCGACATCAGCCGGATTCGCTGTCCCTTCCGCATCGTGCCCTGCATTACCCGCACCAGCACAATCACGCCGCGATAAGCATCGAACCACGAGTCGAAGATCAGCGCCTGCAGCGGTGCATCCGGATCGCCCGTCGGCGGCGGCAGCCGGTGAACAATGGCTTCGAGAATCTCCGCTACACCCTGCCCCGTCTTCGCGCTGCACGCAATCGCGTCCGTCGCATCCAGTCCAACCGCCTTCTCGATCGCCTCCTGCGTCCGCAGAATGTCCGCCGAAGGCAAATCGATCTTGTTGATCACCGGAATGATCTCCAACCCGTGATTGATCGCCAGGTAGGCATTCGCCAGCGTCTGCGCCTCCACTCCCTGGCTCGCGTCCACCACCAGCAGCGCACCCTCGCACGATGCCAGCGATCGCGAAACTTCGTAGCTGAAGTCCACGTGTCCCGGAGTGTCAATCAGATTCAATTGATACGTGTTCCCGTCCTGCGCCTTGTACATCATGCGCACGGCATGGGCCTTGATCGTGATGCCGCGCTCCCGCTCCAGATCCATATCGTCCAGAATCTGCGCCTGCATCTCGCGGCCGGTTACTGAGCCAGTCAGTTCCAGAAGACGGTCGCTCAACGTCGACTTGCCGTGGTCGATGTGGGCGATAATTGCGAAGTTGCGGAGGAAGCGAGCGTCCATGCGGGGTTGGTAAAAGGGGGCATTCCGCGCGTTGCTCTGCGCAGTGCCTCCAGGTCATAGCTTATCATCGGCATAGTGTCTCTCGCGGCCCGGCCCAGTCTGGGCTACGGCCGTGAAGGCGCGATCACTCATGCAAATAAGTCCATTTCGCTATCGTCTAATCGGCATCTCCCTGCTGGCCATCTCACTGGCCGGATGCACCCCCACGGAAAGTGGCAGCGTGGCTCCCCAGGCCACTGCACCGGTGCTTGCGGCGCCACAACTGGCCCCGCAAGCCGCCACGCCCCCGTCGCCGCCTACACCCACCATCCAGCAGCAGCACGTGCGTCTCCTTATCCAGCAGGTCGAGCAGGCCTACACCGGGGGTCAGGCCGCCTATCGCAAGGGAAAACTCGCCGACGCCAAGGCCGACTTCGATCGCGCCGTCGACCTCATGCTCCTGAGCGGCATCGATATCAAGTCCGATTCCCAGTTGCAGGATGAGTTCGATCGCATCGTCGATGGCGTAAACGCTCTCGAGATGGAAGCCCTTAAGCAAGGCAACGGCTTTGTCCCCAAAGAGGAGCCCACCCCTGCCGAAGTCGCCAGCGATGTCACCTTCGAGGTCGACCCCAACATCGTCGCAAAAGCCAGGGCCGAGCTGGCCACCACCAAGTCCGATCTGCCCCTGGTGGTCAACGACTATGTCGCCGCCTATATCAACTTCTTTGCCAACACCCAGAAGGGCCACAACACGCTGCTCCACTCCTTCCAGCGCGCCGGCCGGTACCGCGCCATGATTCAGCGCGTCATGGCCGAAGAAGGCGTGCCCCAGGATCTCATCTACCTCGCCGTCGCCGAGTCCGGTTTCAACCCGCGCGCCATGAATCCCAAATCGCACGCTGGCGGCATGTGGCAGTTCATGCCCCACGACCCCTCCTACGGACTCACTTTTAACGGCTATGTCGACGAGCGCTTCGATCCGGAAAAATCGACCCGCGCCTATGCCCGCTACATGAAATTCATCTACGATCAGTTGGGCGACTGGTATCTCTCCATGGCCGGATACGACTGGGGCGCCGGCAATGTGCAGCGCGCCGTGCAGAAAACCGGCTATGCCGACTTTTGGGAACTCTACAAGCGCAACAACCTCCCCGGCGAAACCAAGATTTACGTACCTGAAATCCTCGCCGCCATCATCATTGCCAACAACCCCACGCAGTACGGCTTCGACGAGGTCACTCTCGATCCGCCCATACTCACTGACACTGTAACGATCAACTACTCGGTGGACCTCCGCCTCGTCTCCGATATTGTTGCCGCCCCCGTCGATGAGCTGACCGCTCTCAACCCCAGTTTGCTGCGCGCCGTCACCCCGCCCGACACCACCTTCGATCTGCATCTGCCCGCCGGCACGGCCACTCTCTTCGAGCAGCGAATCGCCGCAATTCCAGAGCCCAAACGCAATGCCTGGCGCTACCATCGCCCCGGTACAGGCGATACGCTGGCCTCCGTCGCGCACGAGTTCCACGTCTCCGAGTCCGAACTCGCCGATGTCAATCAACTCCGCGAGACCGACAGCCTTCAGGGCGTCGAAGCCCTCGCCATTCCGGTGGCCCCGGTCGCTGCGCCCTCCTCGCGCATGATGCTTTACACCGCTCGCAAAGGCGATACGCTGGTCACCATCGCAGATCGCTTCGGCGTGTCTCTCACACAGTTGCGCAATTGGAATAAGATGACCGGCGTCAAGATCGAGCCCGGCCGCCGACTTCATATTGCGGAGCCTGCCGGTGCATCGCGCTCATCGCGCAGCCATCGCCGCGGAGCCGCTTGGTCCTCAAGCGAAAAAACTCCGCAAGCCGCGCCTGCAAAGGGTTCCACGCACAAGCCCACCGCGCCCGCATCCAAAAAGCAGGGCACATCCTCCGCAACGCGCAGCACCCATTCTCACAAGTCTTCCTCCACCGGTAAAACACCAAAGAGCGCGCCATCGAGTGCGAATAAAAAAGCCACCGGCAAGCGATCCGCGCATACGAAATCTTCTGCTCATTAAGAAAAACTGCGTGGGCACCTCATTACATACTTGTGTTTTGATAGCGTTTGCGTGCAAGCTATTGATACAATCGCTTCCGCGCGCGTAGTGCATGTGTGCGTTGCGTGAAGAAGCAAATCAACGTCAGCGGCCCGCCGCTGGAGGCAATGGGATGGAAGAAGTGTTCAGGATGTACGCGATGAGTGACGGCGACCCATCAGGCGAGCCGGAGGAACTGGACCCCGATCACGATGAAGACTTCGACGATGAAGACGAAGAAATCGAAACTTCCAGCGTGATCACTTCCTCTGACGACGATGAAGGTGTCGTCGAAGAAGCAGTGATCATAATCGTCGAAGAACCCGCTGCAAAGCCGGCCCGCAAAAAGGCCGCTAAAAAGAAGGCACCCGCAAAGAAGGCCGCCGCGAAAGCCCCGGCTAAGAAAGCTGTGGCCAAGAAAGCTCCGGCAAAGAAGGCCGCGAAAAAGGTTGTGGCCAAAAAGGCCGCGAAGAAGTCCGCCGCTAAACCCGCTGTCGCGAAGGGCGGAAAAGCCGTAGCCAAAAAGGCTGCTGCGAAGAAGAGCGTCAGCAAACCCACCAAACGAGGTAAAAAGTTGGCAGTTAAGAAAGCAGCAAAGAAGGCGCCCGCCAAGAAGGCAGCAAAGAAAGCAGTTGCCAAGAAGGCTCCGGCAAAGAAGGCAGCAGCGAAGAAAGCTCCTGCGAAGAAGGCAGCGGCCAAGAAGGCCCCCGCCAAAAAGGCAGTCGCCAAGAAGGCTCCTGCGAAGAAGGCAACCAAGTAGTAAGGCAACCGTAATGCAAGGCAAGCAAAAGAGCCCGCTACGGCGGGCTTTTCTGCGTCTGCGCTTCGCACGATCTTTCTGGCTCAGACCGTGGATCGAGACACGCCAAGTGCCCCAGGTCTCGATTTTGAGACCTGGGAGACTACCAACCTGAACCGTCGTCGAATCAGCCCCGTCCGTGCGCTTCTACGCCGTCCCGCCCCCACCCGCCAGTTGCCCAAAATGCCACCGCTGATGCGTCAGATAATCCTCAATCAGAAATCGCAGCGTAACCGGCCCATTATCCCCCACCACGCACTCCGCCGCCAGCCGCTCTTCCGGAATCCGCTCCACCACCTCCGTCAGAATCTCATGCTCCACCTGCCACCAGCGCAGCAGCGTCTCCCAACTCTGCTCCGCATACCCATGCGCCGCCACCCACGCGTCCTGCGCATACCTGGGCCCGGCATAGTGCCCATCCGCAGCCGCGCGCACAAACCTCTGCCGGTTGTTGGTGGCCGAATCCAGCAGGTGCCCCACAATCTGCTTGCGCGTCCATCCTCCCACCCGCCAGGGTGTATCCACCGGCCCCGGCGCCAGGGCCAGCAGCTCAGCTTGAAGTGAACTCAACTCCTTGCGAAACTCCCGAGCCAGTTCTGATGTCATTCCGTCCTCCTTCAACCGCAATCCCGCGCCGCACGAGAACGGCAAAGGCCCCGCATCGCGAGGCCTCTGCGGCAAACCGGCTGTGCATCGTGCCAATGCCCGATCGTCCTAGCTAGCCGGAATCGCGGCCAGCACCTCGCCCGAATGAACCTTCGGGTCAACCTTGGTCCAAACCTTGGAAATCTTGCCCTGTGGATCGATCAGGAACGTGTTCCGGTTGGCGATGGTCATGGGCCCAAAATGGCCAAGTGAGCCATACTGATCCACAACCGTATGCTCCGGATCTGCCAGCAGCCGGAACGTCAGCCCTTCTTTGGTGCAGAACTGCTTATGGCTATCGGGATTGTCCACGCTCACGCCCACAATCACCGCGTTTTTGGCCTCGAACAGCGCCAGGTCGCGCTGGAAGTTATGAGCTTCAATCGTGCATCCAGGGGTCATGTCCTTGGGATAGAAGTAAAGCACCACCCACTTGCCTTTGAAGCTGTCCAGCGAAATCTGCGAGCCATCCTGCGATGGCAGTTTAAACGTCGGCGCAACCTGGCCCACAGCGGGCATCGGCTCATCGGCCGCATGAACTGTGACAAACGAATAAGCAATCGCCAGCGCAAATGCTGCGGTCAAAACGAAAAACAGTGGCTTTCTCACGGGGACCTCCTGGAGATTGGACGAGAGACAACAGGATCGGGACTCTCAAAAAAACTCAGCATTCACCTGCAATGCCCTGAACGGATCGCAGTCACGAACGGTTCGAGCCTGCAGTCTGTCGACAAAGATCAACTCCAAAGGGGTTTTTTCGCGACCGGTTTATCCCTGAAGTGCTCTCTTTCCCGCCGCAAAAGCCCAGCAGTCTCCCAGCAGAAAGTTGGCAAGGGAGCAGCAAAGAATCGCGATCGCATTCGCAGCCAGAAGCGGCATATGCGCCTGCTGCACCAGGACCCGCATCAGCGCCAGATTCCCCACCATGGAAACCAGCCCATTGGACAGTTGGAACCGTACCAACTGCGTCAGGAGTGCGGAATTATCGCGGCGTTCGCGCCACGTGTAGTGCAGGTGGCCCACAAAATTGTGCAGCAGCGTGAGCTCAATTGCCGCCGCCGATGCATAGAGGTAGTGGCCCGCATCCAACCGGTCAAAGACGGCGAGCGCGCCAAGCTGCACAGCCATCCCAACCGCCCCCACCACGTTGAACCTTCCCCAGCGCATCAGCCAGTTCATGGCAGCGGCTCTTCGCGGTAGAGTTGCACCGTGTGCCGCATGGTGACGAAGACCGCCATCGCGAACATGCCCGCCGCTGCAATCGTTCCTCCCAGATCGAACAGAAGCACCCTATGCCCGAACAAGGTTGAGTAGGGATTGCGCAGCAGCGCCAGATTTCCCAGGATGAGCAATATCCGAATCTCCGTAGGCCCGAAGAATCCCCGCGACAGCTCGAAACGGGACAACGTATATGTAGCCAGATAGCTCTCGCTCGACAGCAGCAGAAACGCGACCAGCATGGCAATCGCCGTCTGCCAGTGCAGGAATCCGGAGTAGCCCAGTCCGCACATCAGCGCGACCGATCCAAAAATATCCACCATGTGATCCACATAGAACCCATAGCGCGGACGTTGCTGGCGCCGCACGCGTGCCAGCGTGCCGTCCATGCTGTCTCCCAGCCAGTTGAGCGCCAGGCACAGAATCACCAGCAGCAGCGCGCGGCGATCGTAGCGCGACAACGCATAGCAAGCTCCCGCTCCGATTTGAGCGCACAGCCCAAGCAGCGTGAGCTTGTCCGAACTCACCCAGGCAGGCGCACGCTCCGCCATCCACCTCAATGCACGCTTCTCGATTGCCGCTGTGACCGCCTGGTTCACCCGCCGCGCCTGTGCAAACGAAACTTCATTCGTTGTTACCGATTTCGCACTCATCGTCTCTCCCTTTCTCATTCCTGCCTTTTGAGCCCAGCCTCCGCAGCCCATAAAGCTACTTGCGCAACGCCTTGCATACCGAGCGCAGCGTGAACTCCAACGATTCGCGCGGAACGCTCTCCACGAACGGCCCAACCGCCCAACCAAGACCGGTAGGAATGGCGCGGGTGAGCGAGACCGACTCGATCTCCATCGCCAGTCCGCCGTCCCGCTCCTCGTAGCTCCAATACGTGTTCAATCGCCACAGAAAGCCGTGTCCCTCTCCCGGACCCAGCGCTCTCTCATCGCTCGTGCCGGGCCGATCGATCTCAGAGATCCGTGTACTCCGCGAGATGCTGTAACCGTGCTCTGCATCGAGCCGAACGAAGGCGATGTCGTACGCCGTATCCATCACTACCGTGATCGCGTGCCGCTGCCGCACCCGCATCTCCGCCTGCAAATGATCGCCCTGTTGCGCCAGCACTCGCGCCCGCAGCACTTGCGGCGAAAAATGCTCAGGATAAGCGTTGAAGTCCCGCATCAGCCGCTCGAAATCCTGTGCCCTGGCTCCCGGCACAAACGCACTCCCGCGCCAGTGGTGCAGCAAGGCTCCGGGCAAACTTGCTCCTCCGGAAGGGGTCAGTTGTTCCACAATCGACTCCCCGCGCCGCAAGCCAGGCTTGCCCTGCGCAACTGAGGTCGCACCAGCAAGAAACCCATCTCGCGACCGATGCTGCAGAGCAAGCCGCGCCTCAACCGCATTTACATACGAGGTGAACCCGGCGACAGCCGCGGGCGTGGGTTCTGTTGCCGCCGAGCTCGCAGCGCATGAGAAGAACGGCAACGTCACGAGCAAGCAGCCAACCAAGAGTCTCCGGGAGTTTGGGATTCGGCGTCGCGTCATGAACAGCACTCTGCTCCAGACCCGCCCACGGATGCAATGCACGGAACATCATTTGCAGGAGAATGTTTCTCACTCCGCAAGTAGCTGCAAAAAATGAACTTCCGGGAAGTTGTACATTGCACCGTCGCTTGGGATGGAACTCGCAATCGGATACACTGGGCATCAGACATGTCCGACACAAGGCCAGCCCGGCGCTATCGCTTCGGAGCATTCGAAGCAGACGCTGACTCGGGCGAGCTTCGCCGGCAGGGCCTCCGCATCAAGTTGAATGCGCAGCCATTCCAGGTGCTCCTGCTGCTCATGGACCGCCCAGGTCAGCTCCTCACACGCGAGGAGATATCCCGCGAGCTGTGGCCCGATGGAACATTCGTCGATTACGAACACGGCGTGAATTCCGCGGTCAATCGCATCCGCGAAGCCCTGGGAGACACTGCGACCAGTCCCAGATTCGTTGAGACCCTGGCTCGCCGCGGCTATCGTTTCGTTGCGCCCGTTGAACGCATCGGCATGAGCGACAGCCCGTCCCCCGCTGCGCAGGAGTCCCCTTCGGAAAACCAACCTCTGTCCTCTGCAAATCAACACCCAATTCCCGTCGAGCCCGAGACCAGGTTCGCAGGCCGCATTCTCGCCACCCCGCAGGAACTCCCGATCGTCTCGCGTCCCGTCGTCCAAACGTTGTTCGCCCTGTTTCAGCTCATGTATCTTGGGTTTTACGTCGGGGCGCTGGCAAATCTCGCGGAGATTGAAGACCTCTTTTCGCCGCTGCCGAACGCAACGCTGGCATTCAATCTCCTCATCGTGACCGCCGCAATCATGATTCCAGTACGCGCCTTCGTGCTCTGCGCAGCCCTCTTCCACGCCCCCGGAATGCGCGGGAAATTCCTGAAACTTTGGCCGTTTCTGCTTGCCTTGGATGTGCTCTGGGCACTCTCGCCCTTCCTGCTGTTGCACCATATCAATTTCGGTCTGGCGCTGGCATGCACTACGCTTCTCGTCTATTCACCCTTCGCCCAGCGCTCACTGGTCCTGATGGGTGCAGGCGCCGGCGACCGTGAGACTTCAGCCACCACCCGCTGAGCTTGTCCATTGGAGGGATTGGCCTCCAGGGAAATCGCGTGAATGATTTTCGTTGCCAGAGATGGTTCCAGCCATTGCCCGAAATGGAGAAGCAATTGCTTTCTTCCCGGAGGGAAGAAATGAGAATAGCCCAGGGGAAGCGAAGCGCACCCCTGGGGATTCGTTCCGACGAAATCTGCCGCCCCGTAGGGCGCGGCTCGAACCCAAACCAAAACTAATTTCCCAATCAAGCGATTCCCCAGGGTTGGCCCCGAGCATCCCACTGCCAGTCCGGCAACCATGCCCTACGATAGAAACATGCTCCGCGTAAAACTCCTCGACCCCGCCGCAAAAGCCCCGGTCGTCGCTCACCCCGGCGAAGACCTTGGCTACGACCTCTTTTCCCTCGAAGCCGCCGTCCTCGCGCCCCGCTCCACCGTCCGGGTCCGTACCGGGATCGCCGTCCAAGCCAGCCACCCAGCCACAGGCGTACCCCTCGGCCTCCTGGTTCGCGACCGCTCCTCCATGGCCGCCAAGGGAATCGCCACCACCGCCGGTGTCATCGATGCCGGCTATCGCGGCGAAATCCTCATCCTCATGACCAACCTCGGCGACGCTCCGCTCGAGATCAAAGCCGGTGAGAAGATCGCCCAGATGATTCCCGTGCCTGTATTGACCAGCCCTGTCGAAACCGTCGAAACCCTGGAAGACTCAGCTCGCGCCGAAAAGGGCTTCGGCAGCTCCGGAAGCTAAATCGGCTCCTAAAAAGCCATCTTCGGAACCGCCTCATGCACGTTTGCGTATCAGATTCAGGGAAAAACAGCCCCGTCCGTTCCCAGTTCGCAATCATTCACGCGGCCTGAACGGACTTTGCTCCGTCAATAGGAATACCGGTGCATGTCCAAATCTCATGTGACCTTCCGCGCCGGGGGCTCCGGCTTTTTTCGGAGGGGAGAGGGTACTTCCGGCAAGCGCCGGCATAGGAACAACTTGCCGCGGAGAATCGTTTTTCGTAACCCCTAACCGAAGGTTGCGTACACTGAAATGGCGGGGCGCGCGGAGCAAAGCGCACCGCCAATGGGAGGGTGAGCCTGGCGCCGTGGGCCAATGCGCGCTGCCGATGGCTCTTCCAACGAAAGCAGGACCATGCAATTTACAGAGGCCTTTAAACTCGCGCTGCAATCCCTGTGGGGCAACAAGCTCCGCTCCATCCTCACTCTTATTGGTGTGGTGATGGGCGTGGCCTCGGTCATCATGGTTATCACCCTGGTCAACGGCGCCAACACCTATGTTTCGACCAAGCTCTCCGGCTATGGCGCAGACGTCTTTACCGTCAGCCGCATGTCCGCCGTCATCTTCTCCGCCGAAGATTACTTCCGCTATCAGAAGCGCAAGATCATCCGCATCGAAGACTATCAGGCCATCCGCGACGAGTGCGCCTCATGCGGCGAGGTCGGCACCTCCCTTTCGAAGTCCACCAACGTTGTATATAACGGCCATTCCAGTAACAACACCGAGGTACGCGGCTATACTTGGACCATGCTCGGCCTCAACAACATCGATATTGCCATCGGCCGCGGCTTCACCCCCGCCGATGAGGACAAGGGCACCCACGACGCCATTGTCGGCTACGACATCATCGATAACCTCATGCCTGACGGCGATCCCATCGGCAAGGAGATTCGCGTCGACGGCATTCCCTACACCGTCGTCGGCGTCGGCGATCGCCAGGGAAAGACCCTCGGCCAATCGCAGGACAACTGGGTCGCCGTGCCCATATCCACTTACCAGCAGACCTACGGCTACAATGACTCGCTCACCATCTACGCCCGGGCCAACGGCAATGCAGAAGTCATGGAGCGGGCCGAGGACGAGGTCCGCGTCCTCATGCGCTCTCGCCGTCACGACGCGGTTGGCGCGCCAGACGATTTCGAAATCTCAACCAACGACACCTTCCTCGACATCTGGAAGCAGATCAGCTCGCTCTTCACCTGGGTCGTGCTCGGCATCGCCTCCATCTCGCTGGTTGTTGGCGGCATCGTCATCATGAACATCATGCTCGTCTCCGTCACTGAGCGTACCCGTGAAATCGGCGTCCGCAAGGCCCTCGGCGCACGACAACGCGATGTACTGCTGCAATTCCTGATCGAGAGCGCAACCATGGCTCTCACCGGAGGCGCCATCGGCGTCCTCTGCGGAGTCATCGTCGCCAAGCTCATTACCCTCATCATCGGCTTTCCCACCAGCGTTCAACTGTGGAGCGTTTTCCTGGGCCTCTTTGTAGCCACCGCCACCGGCATTTTCTTCGGCGTCTACCCCGCCAGCAAAGCCGCCAAGCTAGACCCGGTGGTCGCGCTGCGAGCGGAAATGTAGGAAAGACAGTTGTCAGTTTTCAGTGGTCAGTGGTCAGTTCCCCACGGTTGGAGCCCTTGAAGCCCCGATCGCCAGAACCCCTGATCACTGACCACTGACCACTGACCACTGACCACTGACCACTGACCACTGACAACTGACCACTGATCACTGACCACTGACCACTGACAACTGACCACTGATCACTGACAACTGACCACTGATCACTGAAAACTGACAACTGATCACTGAAAACTAGGTGCACACATGGCTCAAGGTCAAACACGCGAATCCGTAAAAATGGCGCTCGATACTCTGCGCGCCAACAAACTGCGCTCCGGCCTCACCATCCTGGGCATCGTTATTGGCGTCACCACCGTCATCACCATCTCCTCGGTCATCAACGGCGTCAACAACCGCGTTTCCGAGTTTGTGAGCTCCCTCGGTTCGAACGTCTTCTGGGTATTCCATATACCCGTCATGGGCGTCCGCCCGACCATGGAGCAGCTCGCCCGCAAGAAGCTCACCGTCGACGACGTCATAGCTCTCCGCACGCTCCCCCATGTGATTGCCGCCGACGGTGGTTACCAGCACGTCAAGGCACAGTTCCGCGTCGGCGATGTGGCCATCAAATACAACGGCAAGAAGGTCGCCGGAACCATTCTTCAGGGGGATACCGGCGAGGTCTCGGAGGTCAATGACTTCATGCTAATCCAAGGCCGCATGTTCACCGACGAAGAAGATGAGCGCGCCGCGCACGTCGTGGTGATTGGCCATGACACCTGGGAAGAACTCTTCGGCTCGGAAAATGCGATCGGCAAGGAAGTAGCCGTCGAGAGCGGCCTCTACACCGTCATCGGCGTTCTCGACAAACGCAAGCAGCCCTTCGGCGGCGGCAAAAACCCCAATGACAATGCGGCCTTCTTTCCTATGGGAACCTTCCACAATCTGCATCCGGAAGACAAAGACCTGTGGGTCAGCGTGAAATACGACGACCCCAAGAACAAAGGCCTTGTCGAAGAAGAGATTCGCGAAATGCTCCGCATTCGCCGCAAAGTCAAAGTCCAGGCCGACGACGATTTCGAGATCTTCGGCCCTGATTCCATTACCAAGCTCTGGGGACAGCTCACCGGTGGCCTGGTCGCCTTCATGATCGCCGTTTCGTCGGTCGGCTTGATGGTGGGCGGCGTCGGCGTCATGAACATCATGCTCGTCTCCGTTACCGAGCGCACACGCGAAATCGGTGTCCGCAAGGCCATCGGCGCAACCAAGCGCACCATCCTCACCCAATTCACAATGGAGGCGGTAACTCTCTGTGCTGTCGGAGGACTCTTTGGCGTCGCTGTAGGCGCAGTGCTCACCTGGATTGTCTACTTCCTGCCCATCGGCCTGCCCGCCACACTCTCCACCATGTGGGTTTGCATAGGTTTTGGCGTCTCCTGCGGCATCGGCCTGCTCTTCGGCATCTACCCCGCCTGGAAGGCCGCAAATCTCGACCCCATCGAAGCGCTAAGGTACGAGTAGAGCCAGTTATCAGTTATCAGTTGTCAGTTGTCAGTTGTCAGTTATCAGCTGCCAGAAGTGAGTAGTCGGTTCTCAGTTCTCAGTTTTCAGTTTTCAATTGACGAAGCATATCCGGGGTTCCTCTTAAAGATCAAAAGCCGCCCGTTCTCCCGGAGGGAGCAAGCGAAAATAGCCCAGGGTGAAGTCCGCCGCGGCGGACGCAACCCTGGGAATCCATTCCAGCCAAAATGCCCCGCCCCGTAGGGAGCGGTCCGAATGTCAAAATGGGAGCCTCAGTGTCAGCGCCTTGACAACTGACAATATATAACTGATAACTGACAACTGATACCGATAACTAGGCTTTCATGGCACGAGGACAGACCCGCGAATCCGTCATCATGGCCCTCGACACGTTGAGGTCCAACAAACTTCGATCCGGGTTGACTGTCCTCGGTATTGTCATCGGAGTCACTACGGTGATTACTATCTCTTCGATTATTAACGGGGTCAACAACCGCGTTGCTGAATGGGTCAGCTCTCTGGGCTCCAACGTCTTGTGGGTGACGCGCATGCCCTTCATCAACGTCAACCCAACATCGGAGATGCTCACCCGCAAATACCTCACCGTCGACGACGTTCTCGCCCTCCGCCAACTCCCGCATGTCATCGCCACAGACGGCGAAGGCGACTACTACAGAGCGTTCGAGATCGGCCAGGTCAGCGCCAAATACAACGGCAAAAAAGTAGCCGGAACCCTCCTCGAAGGCAACACATCCCAGATGGAAGACGTCGTCGACAATCCCCTTCTCGAAGGCCGTGTTTTTACCGAGGATGAAGACGAGCGCGCCGCTCATGTCTGCATTCTGGGCCACGACACATGGGACTCCCTATTCGATGGAGAACCAGCCTTCGGCAAGGAGATCAACGTGGAGAGCGGTCTCTACACCGTCATCGGCGTCGCCGACAAGGTAAAGCAGCCGTTCGGCAGCGGCAAGAACCCCGACGACAACGCCATCCACTTTCCCATGAACACGTTCCACCATCTGCATCCCGAGGTCCGGGATCTGCAGATCAGCGTCCGATACGACGATCCCAAAAACAAAAACCTCGTCGAAGAAGAGATACGCGAGCTCATGCGCATCCGTCGCAAAGTCAAGGTGCAGGCCGACGACAACTTCGACATCGCCAGCCCCGACTCGATCTCCAAGCTCTGGGGCCAGCTCACCGGCAGCCTGGTCGCTTTCATGATCGCCGTCTCGTCGGTCGGATTGATGGTCGGCGGCGTCGGCGTCATGAACATCATGCTCGTCTGCGTCACGGAGCGCACCCGCGAAATCGGCGTCCGCAAAGCCATGGGCGCCACCAAGCGCATGGTACTGACCCAGTTCACCATGGAGGCCGTCACCCTCTGCGCAGTCGGCGGCATCATCGGTGTCGCGGTGGGCGCAGTCATCACGTGGATCGTCTACTTCCTCCCCATCGGCCTGCCCGCCTCGCTCTCCGTGGCATGGGTCTGCATAGGCTTCGGCGTCTCCTGCGCCATCGGCCTGCTCTTCGGCATCTACCCCGCCTGGAAAGCCTCCAACCTGGATCCCATCGAAGCGCTGAGGTACGAGTAGCACGGCGTTGTTGCACGGATAGGCTTGGAATCGGCTACGCTGGGAAAGATTGCTGAAAGGCTGCCCCTTCATGCCGAACAAGTACAACGCC
>Ga0302278_10000710_pt1 | contig 41981 bp, 40 predicted proteins | sample III_Bog_N3_2_FD_194543 | JGI IMG/M metagenome (GOLD analysis project Ga0302278, IMG submission 194543) | Peat permafrost microbial communities from Stordalen Mire near Abisko, Sweden - III_Bog_N3_2 | ecosystem: Environmental > Terrestrial > Soil > Wetlands > Peat | place: Sweden: Abisko...
TTCAAAGTACATAGGCTTCCGCGGAGGGCGGCTTCCTTCAAGTCGCTGTATCCGAAGCGCCCCGAGCGAGAGCATGCAACTGCGTACTGTTGCGTGGCGGGGCGCTCCAGATACAGCACTAAGACTTATCAATACCAAACCGCTTGCCCCTTGGCTGCTTATTTCGATGCTTTGTCCAATCTCGAATCGCACGGACTGCCGTGGAACTGGGAATTCTGACATTGTGGTCATTCGCCCCGCGGCGCTCGATTAAGATAGCAGGTGTTAACGAATACCATAGGTACCCAACGTGTCGGATGAAAAAGTCCCAAACTCGGCGGACGCCTCGGATAAGACGCCGACGGCTCATTGGAACCTCTTGTCAGCGAGCGACGGTGCGGCGGCTTATAGGCTGTCTTCTTGGTCGTTCTTTTTCGATTTCCTAGACCGGGTGGTCTATCCGCCAGGAGCTCATCATCGCTATATCTGGAGGGGACAACGCCGATCCGATTGGTCCCTGAGCTCTTCGCTCGATCGCCTCTTTCAAAAAACCGGAGCGATAGGCCGCCCACAGAAGGAGCTTGAAGACCTGTCGAAGAGGCACCTTCGGGTGTTTCAGTACGCGTCGCGAGGTCGAAGGGGCACCAATCCGGTGCAGCTTCGAGCCGATAACGAATGGTGGGCGCTTGGCCAACATTTTGGATTAGCGACGCCTCTGCTCGATTGGACCCGGTCGCCCTTCGCGGCTGCATACTTCGCTTTTGAGGAGAATCCACCTGACAGCACCGAGTCGCGCGTCGTCTATGCTTTGGATGAGGGTGCCGTTGAGCAGCGCTACGATGAGTTGCATGAAGGGCCGAGTTTTGAAGAAGGGCGACTGCCCGTCATTGAGCTCGTTGATCCGATGTCGGATGAGAATCAGCGACTGGTCAGTCAGGGCGGACTATTTACACGAGCGCCCATTGGGACACCGATCGAGCGCTGGGTTGAGAGCCAATTTGAAGGGTCGACGTCGGCGGTATTGGTCCGCATTGAAATCCCTGACTCGGACCGCGAGGTTTGCCTCCGTGCACTAGATCGAATGAACATCAACCATCTTTCTTTGTTTCCGGACCTTGGCGGAGCCTCTCGTTATTCAAACCTGAGGTTAGAGGTCGATCGCTAGGCGGCGGAGAATCAGTCGTGCGGAGCAATTTGGAAGGTCAAAGAAAGGAAGCAAATGGCGACACCTGCGTACGTACCGATACTGAAGGGCAAGGAAGGGGAATTTGCGGCCCTGGAAACGCTGGGAGACGACCCGCGGGCGCAGATCATGCCGGTAATCGAGATACCCGCCGTTCCATATGATTACAGTAACGACCGGCCCTCACGCACAGTTGAGGAGCACATCGCTAACGTTTCCGACCGACTTCGTCGTTGCTGGGGAGTCCTTCCCGTCTATCTCGATGTGCCATGGACCAGCGACGGTGAAGGCGGTCCCTCTCCTCTTGACGTTGCACTTCGCCGCTGCCATGCGGGCGGTGTTCAGGCTGTGCCGGTAATCTCTCGTCGGTCCGCGCCTGACGCGGTTCAGGCTGCGGCCAGGTATGCAGAGGACAGCGGCGTTGGGGTCTGCGTCCGGTTGTTTGTGGACGATTTTGAAGATAACATCGATATCGACGCCGACACCAGTCGGCTCCTGGCCCCCTTCGGCGATGTCGATTGCGATCTTATACTCGATCTCGCAGACATCAGCAACTCTTCAAATCCGGCTCACCTAGTAGCCCGGTCGATGTTCAACATGATCCCGATCCCCGAGCGGTGGAGACGAGTGATACTTGCGGCAGCATCATTTCCGATGGATCTCAGCGACGTCGGCGCAGCGACAACCGCAACGATTCCGCGTCGAGAGTGGCAATTGTGGCGAGCGCTCCAACGCAGGCCGAAAGGGCTGCCGCAGCAAGGCGTCATCTATAGTGATTACGCAATCGCTCACCCCCTTCCTCGAGAAATCGACCCCAGGATCATGGTCATGAGCGCGAGTATCCGGTATACGACCGACGAGGACTGGCTGATCGTTAAGGGCAGGAATGTAAGGCAATACGGGTTCGAGCAGTACTTCGATCTATGTCGCGTTTTGGTGGGGCTGCCGGAGTATTGCGGCCCGACCTTTAGTTGGGGAGACAACTATATCGCAGGATGCGCTGCTCACGATGTGGGTCCTGGGAACGCAACGACTTGGAGGAAAGTCGGCACGAACCACCACATTACCGTCGTGGTTCGTGCAATCGCCAATCTGGGGCGCGCTGCTTGATCCGTCGCCTCACAATTTCCCCGAGTTGTCCCACAGGGACGCTGGTTGCGAGATGTTTCCACAGCTCTTTGCGGGCTTTACTTTTCATTCCAGCATCTAGGCCGAGCGCTGATAGCTCCGCTAGAACTTCGTCTCGCCATAGCAATTGAGCTAACGCCAAGGGATCGATGTGACCATTTGGCCGCGGGGCTCGTTTCGTCACGATCTCTACGCTGTTGCCTCTTGGGAGAGCCACCGAAATGCCCCACCATTTCGGTACGACGTTGGCGATCTTTTTTGCGTGGGTTTCGGCGGCTACAACTGTGATGTAGTCGAAAACACGATTGTAGATATACGACTGGCTCGGCAACCGCGCGAGTGTGTCGTACTCGCTTTTGATCTCGAAACCGTGCACGCTCCCGTTTATCACGGCCATGTCAACACGAGCTCGCCCCTGACACAGCCCAAGCTCTTCTATCACGACGGTGTCGGGTGCGTTGCCGTGAAGGCTGTCCACATCGCGACGGAGAACACGGCGTATATCTATGTCGCGCATTCAGCCCCCTCGCGTGGATTCTAGCACCAGTAGTAAAGCAATGTACGACCCTACGAACCTGGATGGTCATCGCTACCGGTGACGTCCAGGGATGAAAAAATAAACTGGCTTATAGCTCGGCCCGAAAATGAATCTCCCAGGCGCAGCACTCCTCCTCACTTCTGACATGCAGCCGACTGCTTCCGCCCAAGTCACATCTCGACATTCATCTTGGACTATGCCGCAGATTTCTTCCTCGTTTAGCGGGCCGCGAACACGAAAGTCTGGCTCGACGGGCGCGGCGGAAGTGAAATAGAAATCAGACTGCGCGTCTTCGGTCGCTCGTAAGGAGAACCATGCGCACTCGAATTCCCCAGCGAGTTCAAGAAAGGAAACAACCTCGGGCATCCCGACGAACGTCGGGATGCCCAGCTTTCTCAGGCGCACGGCATCGTCGAAGACCTCTGCGTTGACTTTCATAATCACGTGCGTCGGTGTTGGATCTTTGGGGCGTCGAGCGAACAAGGCGCATAGACGCCCTTGGACACCCACATGCGCGTCGCGAGCGGTGCCTTCGCGCGAACTCCAGAAGTACATGGGGAGCGCGGACGAAAAGCGCTTTTCGATAATCGCCCTGAACCGCGGAACAACATAGAACTCAGTTGTGTGTTCGGACATGAAACTTGTCATTGACGCCCATCCAGACTTCGTGACTCTTGCAACTAGTATCATCCCCATCACAAGTTGAGGACCATGCTAGTCGCAATTCGAGAGATCTTGGAGAAGGTCGACCGCAGAATAAGTCTTGGGAAACGCCGCAGGGCCCGGGAGCACAGTCGCGCCCTGTGTGGCGCGCCAGTAAACGCTTTCTGACACGCAAAACAGGCCAAAAGTAGCCCAAAAACACGCTTTTGACCCCTTTTTGGCGTGTTGATGCGAAATTCTGTTTTCACGTGCGCGCTGATTCGCGAAATTCTCGTTTCACGCGCACCCTTGATGCGCGCAATTCCGATCAACTTGTCTCAAAAAATCGCGAAGCCCCAGGCCAACATTCCGGGGGTGTTCGGCAGCTTTCGAGCGATCATTTGCGGGGTATGCGGCAGCAGAAAAACGAACATTTGCGTTGATTCCACATAAGTTATTGGAAACGGAGGCCTTAGCGAAAACAAAAAATGACTCCCTCCGCCCCGCTCCCCTGCTCAACCGGTGGAATCGATCTCGCTCCCGGAGAGCCGGCGCGCTCAGGTTATGCCTGACGTCCCGGCAGATACTGTTCCAGAAAACGCCGCGCCAGGATGAATCCGTCTTTGCGCTGCTGGGGAAAATCGGCAAGGTTCCCGGTCCCTGGCAGATCCCAGAATTCGTCTTCGTGCTCCACCGCGATGCCGCCGTTGAAACGGATTTGGAGCAGCACCGTGAGGAACGCCGTCCAGTTCACAATGCCCTGTCCGGGGATGCGATAACGCCACCATCCCTTGCCGGCAATGCCCACCTGCTGCAACACGGGCTGCGTGATCTCCGTATCCTTGGCATGCACGGCGAGGATGCGGTCTTTGAACTGCCACGCCGCGCTGACCGGGTCAATGAAGAGGCGCACGAAATGCGAGGGATCGAATTCGAGGCCGAGGCGGTGGCTCGGAACGCGGTCGAAAACGGCCTGCATCGCTGCCGGAGTGCTCGCGAAGTTGACGCCGGTTGGATAGTTCTCCCATCCCATGGCGACGTCGAGCTTCTCGCAAACAGGCAAATATTTTTCGTTGAAGACGTCGGCGAAGGCCGCAGCCTGATCCTCGATGCTGGCGCCGGGTTGCCCGCCGCTGAAGGTGCCGACAAATTTGCAGCCCAGGCGATGGCAGAATTCCAGCGCGCGAATAAACTCGGCCTGCGCCGCCGAGCGCTTGCCCGCATCGGGATCGGTGTGGTTGGGCGCAAAGTACTCAATGCTGACGATGCGAATGCCTGCGTTGCGCGCAGTGGCCAGAATTTGATCGATGGCGCTGTCGCTCAGGTTGGGATTGAAGTCGGGACCCGGCGTGACCACGACGCCTTCGTAACCGGCCTGCGCGGCAAAGGCGAGCTTCTGCGGCGAGTAGGGCGTGATGATGGAGAGCTTGGGATAAGGCGTATCCGGTGGTGTGCTGGCTTGCGCCGCGGGCGCCTGCGCTGCCTCGATGGGGAGAGACGCTGCTGCCGCCACACCCAGAGCCGCCGTGGATGTGCCGCCCACCTTCAAAAAATCTCGCCGGTTCCAAACTAAATTTTCGCTCTTCATGCCGTTCGTCCTGTCTGGCGCTGCAACCGCAACATCGGTTCAGGCGTATTTCCGGCCTGTGTGATTGATTTACCGGTTTCGATCAGGAAAGAACCCAGCCGGAACGGTTTTCGCGCTTGATGAATGGCGCGGCTTCGGGACAGTTTTTTGCGATCATCTTCGGGCCGTCCCATTCGATCGTCCGGCCGGCACGCAAGGCCACGCAGCCGAGCAGCATGATTTCGGTCAGGCGCGAGGCGATTTCAAAACGCGAGTAGCAGAGTTCCGGGGTGTTTTCCCTGACGGCAGTGAGCCACTCCATCGTGTGGCTGAGATTATTGTCTTTTCCATTTGGATTGCGCGGGATGCGCTCGGCAAACTGCGCCAGCGCGGGGTGCTTGAGGTAATGGATGTACTTCGCGTCGTCCTTCAGCTTCACGAAGAAACTGGTTCCGTAATCGTCCGGTGAAAAGACCGAGCCTGCGTCGCCAATCAACAGGCTGCCGCTGTTGGGAATGTCACCGCGCAACGCGATGATGTCGGCAGTGAGTTCAACCGGCGGCTTGTTGCTGAAGTCATGGCCGTCAGGAGCTGACGAATCGGGCTGGCCGCCGTCATACCACCACAGTGTGACCGCATCCTGCTCGATGGTTCTGTGATGGTGGAATCGATGCGGATCGGCGACGGAAATGGATGCTTTGCGCCGGGGAAATTCATAGCGAATCTTCGAGCCGACGGGATAGGACTCCTGGTTCATCTTGCTGAGAGGCGTGGCTTCAATTTCCGTGGGGTAGTCGAGGTTCAAGGCGCGGAAAGACAAATTGACCGTGTGGCACGCCATGTCGCCGAGCGCGCCGGTGCCGAAATCCTGCCAACCGCGCCAATTAAATGGAAGGTAAATTCCATATTGATCGTCTGGATCGCGGCGGCCCTTATACGGCCGCATCGGAGCCGGTCCAATCCACTTGTCCCAATCCAATGTGTCGGGGATCGGGTCTTCTCCCTGCGGGCGATCCATGCCCTGCGGCCAGACCGGACGGTTGGTCCAGACGTGAACTTGGTGCACTTGCCCGATGAGTCCGTCCTGAATGGTCTCGACCGCGCGGCGCAGGCCGGTCGCGGCGCTGCCCTGATTGCCCATCTGCGTGACGACCTTCTTGTCTTTCGCCAATTTCCGCAGATAGCGCGCCTCATAAATGGTCTGCGTCAATGGTTTCTGGCAATAAACGGCCTTGTGCATTCGCATCGCCGCCGAGGCCACAATCGCGTGCAAGTGATCGGGCGTGGAAACGGTCACCGCATCGATCTGGTTGCCCATTTGATCGAGCATCTGGCGGAAATCCTTGTAAAACTTCGCGTCCGGATATTTTTCCGTCTGCTTCGCGTAGCCCACTGAACCCGAATCCACGTCGCACAGCGCGACAATGTTTTCGCCGGCCTTGGCACAGGCATCGGTGTCACCTCGGCCCTTGCCGCCCATGGCGCCGACGGAGGCGATGTTCAATTTGCTGTTCAGATTTTGGCCGCGCAAAAGCGCCGGCACGCCAAAGGCGAGCGCACCGGCGGCGAGAGCGGTAGTTTTGATGAAATCGCGGCGGTCGAGACGCGAGGATGGAACGGGTTCCGGAGAGGTCATCCGGAATAATCTATCTGAATTCATGCGCATGAGCAACAGAATACACGGGCAGCGAGCACGGCGGGCGCAACAGGGGAATCCGGGCCAATTGGTAATCTCCGCGCAGGCTAACGGTCGCCTGCTCTCCTGGCAGCCTACGTCCCTGCCTTCCCTATCCGCCGAGGCGACTCTTCGCCGTCGAGCACGCGAAACACGCCTTCGGCCAGCGCGCGCAGCTCATCCTCGCCGGGATAAATCTCGACGGGCGCAATCCAGTCCACGTAGCTGCGCAGCCGCTCGACCGCGCGTTCGGAGTGCGCCATGCCTCCTGTGACGAGCACCGCGTCGACTTTGCCCTGGAGCACTGAGGCCATGGCGCCGGCTTCTTTTGCAATTTGATAGATCATGGCCTCGAAGACGGCCGCGGCCTCCTGGTCCCCGGTCCCAGATTCGATGCGCCTTTCCACCTCCATCAAATCGCGCGTGCCCAGATACGCGAAGAGGCCGCCATCACCGAAGACGTGCCGGTCCAACTGCTTCTCGGTCATGACGCCGCTGCAACAGAGTTTGATGAGAGCACGCACCGGCAGCGATCCCGTGCGGTCTGGCCCGAACGGACCTTCTTCGATGGAGTTGCTGTCGATCATGCGTCCTTCGCGGTGCGCCGACACGGTGATGCCGCTGCCCATGTGGATCACAATGAGCCGCAGCGATGCGTAACTGCGGCCGAGCCCGCGCGCATAGCGCCTGGCTACAGCTTTGGTATTGAGCGCGTGGCCGATGAACGATCGCTCGACCAAGGGCGACCCCGAGAGCCGCGCGCAGGGCTGCCATTCGTCCACCGTGACCGGGTCGACAATGTAAGCGCTAACACCCGCCGCCTGGGCAAAGCGCAATGCCAGCACCGCACCGAGGTTCGACGCGTGCTCGCCGCGCCGCGCCGCGCGGAGCTCCGCCACCATGGCGTCGTCGACCAGGTAGGTGCCGCACTCCATGGGCGGCAGCAGGCCGCCGCGGCCGGCTACCGCTTCCCAGTGCTCCGCACCTTGACCTTTTGGAGTGAAGCCTGCCGCGACCAGCGCTTTCTCGATCACATCCGCGCGGTACTCCAGACGGTCCAGCATGGGCCGCCCTTTGAAGCGCAGGATTTCATCGTCGCCGTGATGAATGTTGCGCGTGAGTTCCTCGCCCGCGCGGGTAAAAATGCCGAACTTCGTCGAGGTTGTTCCGGGATTGATGGCCAGTACACGGCCGGCGGCACGATGGGCCGCGTTGGACGTTTTGTCGATGGTTTCAGGAGCCACGTTCGCTTCTCCAGCGGCTAAGTTTATCGCGCCTTGCGGGCTTTTGCCCGTGCCCATCATCGTTTTTTTCCTCACCCCTTCCCTGTTACCATCAAATTTGCACTCGCCGTCCCGGCGGGATCGTGAAATACACCCAATCGAAAGAGGTAACCGTGGCAGACACCAAGAAGATCGCCGACAAGGCGGAACGCAAGAAGCTGAAGCGTACGGCGCGCAAAAAGGCAGCGCCCAAGGCCAAGCGCACCACCCCGCGCGGCTCGCTGAAGAAAAAAGTGAAGAAGATGGTGCGCGGCCAGTCGAAACGGTAAGAAAGCGAGTGGTCAGTGAACAGTGGTCAGTGATCAGTACGATCCGGTGCGTCACGCACCGCCCGCTGACCACTAGACCACTGATCACTGATCACTGCAAGGAGACCTTCACTGCCCAGCCAGTACTTCGCGCGCAAATCGATCGATAAGCTGATTCGGGAGTCGGAAGAGCCCGAACACAGGCTGAGGAGGACCCTCGGTCCGTGGTCGCTCACGGCTCTCGGCATCGGCGCGGTCATTGGCTCGGGCATCTTCACCGTCATCGGCACGGCGATCTCCGGGGAAAAGTTTGACACTTCCAGCATGGTGAACACACCGCTGGCGAGTTACATCATCACGCACACCGCGCTCGCCGGCCGTCCCGGCGCCGGTCCGGCCATCGCAATTTCCATGATCATGGTGGCCTTTGTCTGCGCGCTCACCGGGCTCTGCTACGCCGAGCTCGCGTCGATGATTCCGATTGCCGGCTCGGCCTACACCTACACCTACGCGACCCTCGGCGAACTGATCGCCTGGATCATCGGCTGGGATTTGATTCTCGAGTACGCCGGCTCGAACATGAGCGTCAGCGTGGGCTTTGCCGCGCACGTGGTCGACCTGCTGGACTGGTTCGGCCTGCACCCCAGCGCGCGATGGATCTCGCCCGCCTATCTTCCCAGCGGCTTGCAGGATCTGGCCGGCAACACCATATACAAAGACGGCTGGCACTTCGGTTTTAACATTCCCGCGTTCCTCATCGTGCTGATTCTCACGGTGATCCTGGTGCGCGGCATCCGCGAGTCGGCTTCGACCAACAATATGATGGTGGGATTCAAGCTGATTGCGATTCTGATCTTCATCTTCGCCGTCATCGGCTATGTTCATCCATCCAACTGGCATCCCTTCATGCCCAACGGATGGTCGGGCGTGCTCACTGGCGGCTCCATTATTTTCTTCACGTACATTGGCTTCGATTCCGTCTCCACTGCGGCCGAGGAGTGCAACAATCCGCAGCGCGACCTTCCCATCGGCATCATCGCCACATTGATCGTCTGCACGGTGCTCTACGTCTCTGTCGCCGTGTGCCTCACCGGCCTGGTTCCATGGCAGTCCATGGTCGGCGACGCGGCGCCCGTGGTCAACGCGCTCAAGAAGCTCTCTCTTCTGCCCGGCGGCCATCCGCTTTATTGGATTCGCCTTGTGGTGCTGCTGGGCGCGCTCATGGGCATGATCTCGTCGATCCTCGTCTACCAGATCGGGCAGTCGCGCGTCTGGTTCTCCATGTCGCGCGACGGCCTGCTGCCAAGAGTCTTCTCCAATGTTCATCCGCTGTTCCGCACGCCAGCGTTTTCTACGTGGGTCGCCGGCTTCCTGGTGGCCATTCCTTCCGGCCTGTTCGACATCGGCACGCTCGCCGACCTTTCCAACATCGGTACTCTATTCGCCTTCGTCCTCGTCTCTATCGGCGTCATCGTCCTGCGCTTCCGCGAGCCCGAACGGCGCCGCGGTTTCGTCGTCCCCGGCGGTCCCGTCATCCCCGCGCTCAGCGTGATCTTCTGCTTTCTGCTGATGGCAGGATTGCCCATCATTACATGGTGCCGATTCGTAATCTGGCTCGTCATTGGCTTGTTCATTTATTTCCTCTATAGCCGTCATCGGTCTGAATTTGCCCGGCCCCGGTAGGCGCGCGGAGTCCTTGTGAAGAATTGGCAAAAAGCTCTCATCGTTACGTTGATTACGCTCACCATCGGCGGCATCTATCTGCTCGTCGTCTTCGAACATCGCCGCAATCCTGGTGTCGCTCCCCAGACCAACCCTGAGCAGAACCTCACACCCGACGACGTCGCCGTGGTGCGGATGATGTTTCCCACTTCCTTCGAAGATGCTCTCAAGCTCCAGAACACCAGCGTCTGGATTAAGAACGGTTACACCATGCCTTACTTCCCTTACGAAGGCGGCCGCATCGTGTTCGCGAAATCTGCCGGCGTCATCCCCTCGGCGCAACGGCTCGACATCAAGAAAGTGATCAAGGCCGCGGCGCCCGCGCAAGTCGACGATGGCATCTCGCACGGCAGCCGCCAGGTTTTCGCCGCCTTCGCGCTGCCGGGCGGCACAAGCCTTTACGCCACCGCCATCGGCGTTATGGATGGTGCGCAGGAAGAGTACTTTGACGACATCCTTTTCTTTTACGACGATCCCCACACCATCTACGACAACTGGCCCAAGAATGTGTGGGCCGCCATCGACGCGCATCAGGTTCTTGCCGGCATGAGCGAATTGCAGACTCGCATGTCGATCGGCCAGAAGACACAATCGGATAGCTCATCGGAAGGCGACCGCACCGTCACCTACGATCAGGCCGGCAAGCAATGGACCATCACCTTCGTTGACAACAAGGCCACGGCGGTTAAAACCAACTGAAACATCTCGTGGCCCATCCTTTCGCGGTTTTTTTGCGAAAGGATGGGACAGCAAGCTCACCGGTTGACCCGCCGATTCACTAACTCCGCAAACACCGCTAAACTAAATCTGTGACCTCGATTCAGGATTTCATCCACCGCCTGCCCAAGGCTGAGCTGCATCTGCACCTCGAGGGGACGATTCTGCCCGCAACTCTGGTTGAGCTCAGCGCGCGCCACGATCCGGTTCCCTTGACGCTCCACGAAGCTGAGATCCTCTACCGTTTCACCGACTTCACGGAATTTATTGAGTGCTTCAAGGCCATCACGCGGCGCCTGAAAGACCCTGAAGATTACGAACTGATCGCGTGGCGCATGATGCAGCACCTGCACGATGAGGGCGTGGTCCACGCTGAGGTTTTCATCTCCGTCGGCGTCATTTATATGTGGCGCAACTTCGATCCGCGCTGCTTCGAGCCAATCTTTGCGGCCCTGGAACGCGCCCGCGAGCGCGCCGCCCGGGAGTTCAACCTTTCGCTTTACTGGATCTTCGACGCGGTTCGCCACTTCACCGTTGAAGAGGCGGATCGGGTCTTTCGCAAGGCCGCGAAGTTGCGCCCGCGCTATCCTTCCATCGTCGGCATCGGACTGGGCGGCGATGAGCGCCGAGCCGGCTCTGAACCGTTTCGCCGCGCCTACTCCAAAGCTGCGCGCGCCGGCCTGCGCCTGACAAACCACGCTGGCGAAACCACGGGCCCCGAGGCCATCTGGGAGGCGCTTTCCATCGGTTCCGAGCGCATTGGGCACGCGCTTTCCGCCATCCAGGATGCAAGACTCGTTGAAGAACTGAAAGCGCACAACATTCCCCTCGAATTGAACCCCACCTCCAACGTCCGCACCGGCGTCTGCCCTTCCTTCGCTGACCATCCCCTCCGCGAATACTTCGATCGCGGCCTGCTGGTCACGCTCAACTCCGACGATCCCGCCCTCTTCGGTTCCGATCTCGCCAACGAATTTCTTTTCGCGCATACCGAGCAAGGCTTCACCCGCGACGAACTGCGCCGGCTCGCCGCCAATTCCATTCAAGCCAGTTTTCTTCCCGAAGCCGACAAAGCTTTGTGGCTGGCCCGAATTAACACTTTGGAGTGAGTAACGTCCCTGTTTTTCGCACATCTCCCGGCGCCAGCGATGCACGATTTGCGTTATGATGGTCTGTCAGGAGGCTGCTCGCGATGTCCATAGAAGTTGACACCCTCACGCCCGTTGAAGATACTCCCGTGGAGGAAAAGACGGGATTCACTGCCTTGCGGGTGATCACCTGGTTCTCCGTGGGAATGGCCGTTGCCGCGCTGGGCATTTTCGTGGGCGCCGAGATCCGCAGCCGCTACCGCTTCAAGAAACGCACTCCGTACGACTTCTACTCGAACGCCGGCGAGCAGCAGGCGGGAGAATTCGGCGTCGGCATCTAACGCCCGCAGAAGACATTTGTTGCACTCGATGCCGCCTTCGGGCGGCATCGCTGCGTTTGGACCTTGCGAGGGCTGGAGAAGGCGTGGCCGAGGCCGCATATTCGGTGGCCAATGGCCAGGAATACGGGACCGCTTGCTGAATCGAGCGCGTGAGCTTTCGGGAGGAACGCACTGAGGATTACATGCTCCGGTGGAAGCCGAACCTCTCCCAATAGAGCTTGGCCAACAGTTCGGCGTATTCGCAGGCCACTCGAAAGGTCGCCTTGCTTACACCTTGATCGCGGCTGCTGAACGCGTACGGAATTTCCTTGATCGAGCCCACGCGGCCGCGAACCAAAATCTCCAGCAGCAACTTGAAGCCCGTTCGCTGAAATTGTATTCGATCGACGCATTCGCGGCGCACCAGGAAGAAGCCGGACGTCGGATCCTTGACCCGGATCTGCTTCCTCTGCACGGGTAATGCCACCCACAAAGCTGCGGCAGAGAGCAGCTTCCTCGCGGGATTCCAGTCACCCAGGCTGCCACCGTCTGCATAGCGGCTTCCTACTGCCGCGTCGCGACCTTCGAGAATTGCGGAGACCAGCGCAGACAGCAATTCGGGCGGATGCTGAAGATCGGCATCCATCTCGCCCAGGATCGTCGCGTCTGTGTTCTGCCATCCGAGGAGAATTGCCCCGGCTACGCCTTTCGCGTCTTTTCGCACGATCAAGCGCACGCGCGGATCCTCAACAGCAATGGCGGAGACGATTTCGCCTGTTCCGTCGTCGCTATCGTCGTCGACGACGAGTATCTCGTAGCGAATTCCCAGGGGATCGAGTACCGAGCGCGTATGTTCCAGCACACCTCGGATGTTCCCAGCCTCGCGAAGGGTCGGAATGACTAGCGCCAGTTTTTCCTGCGCGCTTTCTTTCGTTTCTGTCTCCAGCCGAGAATTCGATGGCAAGTCACCCACCTCCGCACAAGATGAATTCATCATCATTAATTGCTGACCCGACCAGTGCCGCTCCGGCGGCTGCTCAATGGCCATCATGTTTCACGAGCCGCATCTTCCAGCCCTCGGGATTGATTGGGATCACCACAACCGTACCCGGCGGCGCGGCCTCAAAGCTGCGGACGGAATCGGCGAAATGAAGGTCTGTCATCGCCGGATGCACCCAGGTATAGGCAGCTCCGATTGACGCCGCACACAAAAACAGGATCGACACCGCCTTTGCAATCGGAATTCCGCCACGGACCGTCCAGATCGTCGCCCACAGAAAGGCGAGCGACGGGATCACCCAGTAGCGGATATCGCTGACTTCCATCATCATCTGCCACACCGTCATTCCCCTCGGAGGAAATACCGTGGGACGGGTCAGCGAGATGGTTAGCAGCAAGACCGTGAATAAGAGAAAGTACTTCATCGGCGCTTCAGACTTCACGGCGCAGGCCACGATAAGGGCCACGCAAGTAAAGGCAATGCAGAAGAGAAAAATAATTCCGCCCGTGCTGGTCATCGCCCCCAACCCGTTGCGGCCCACCAGGGCGCCGAGGAAGATATCTCCACTGAGAATACGCATGAGCAACATGGGGCTGGCGCCGAGCGGAAACTTCGGACGGCCGCCCGGATCGAGGAAGAACAGCGCGCACATATGCGCTATGCCGCACGCAGCCAGAACAGCGCACTGCAGCCACCGCCAAGGCTCGCGGCGTTTCCATGCCATAGTCGCGGCCACCGGAAGGATCGCGATGCAGATGGGTCCAGTGAGTCCGGCGAGAAGCAGGTAGATGAATTCGCAAGTTCGCGCCACGTAATCCTGGGGCACCGCGGCTACCACCAAAAGAATCGCGCCCAGCGCCATCGGCCATTGCGCACAGTTGCTGCCGTAGGCAATCTCCGTGCAGTCCGGAAGGGCCAGGTAAGCCGCGGCGAGGCACGCTCGAAAACCAAGACTGCCCCAGGCCGAGGAGCGGCGGCTGAGCAGGAAGTTCACCGGCAGCGCGAGCAAAATGAACTGAAAGATGGTGAGCACCAGCGGTGCGACGCTCAGGGGCACAAGCTGGGCGAAGGAGGCGCCGATGCGAGGCACCGTCTGGAAGATGCCGGAAAAAGGCAAGAAGAGCGCGTGCCACCAGCCGAGGTTATACGCATCCGGGTACCAGACCTTGCCGTCCTCAGCGACGAACTGCGCATGAAAGATGGCATCAGGCTGGCGGGAGGCGAGGATGATCAAGACCAGAAGAAACACCACGGCCTGCAGCCACAATGGAAGGCCGCTCTCGAGGCCCCCCATTGCGGCCTGCTTCAACTTCGCGGATCTGAGACTAGCTGCGCCCGCGATGTTCATGCGACCCCTCCGTAGTATTTTTCAGTGATTTTTCGTCCTTTGGCCTGGAACCGCGCCACGCGGCGAATCCCAATCTTGTGCGCGACAAAACCGATGGTTGTCGCCAGCACGCCCAATCCGTACTTCACACTGCGCTTGAAATTGATGGAAGACGCTTCCTCAAAGTATTTCGTCGGGCACGAGATCTCGCCGATGCGGAAGCCGAACATCACGGCCTGCGCAATCATTTGGTTGTCGAAGACAAAATCGTCGGAGTCTTCGAGCAGCGGCAGCGTCTCCAGCAGTTCTCTCGAGAAAGCGCGAAATCCTGTGTGGTACTCCGAGAGCTTCACGCCCAGAAAGAGATTTTGGAACGCCGTCAGCAGCCGGTTCGCAATGTACTTGTAGAGCGGCATGCCGCCTTTTCGGGCGCCTCCTCCCAGGATTCTCGACGCCAGGACCATGTCGTAGACGCCGCTGGCCACCATGCCCGCCATGGCCGGAACCAGCAACGGCGTGTATTGGTAATCGGGATGCACCATCACGACGATGTCAGCGCCCGCCGCCAGCGCCTCGCGATAGCAGGTCTGCTGGTTTCGCCCATATCCGTAATTGGCGTCGTGAATGAACGTCAGCACGCCCAAATTGCGAGAAAGCTCCGCCGTGTTGTCCTTGCTGTTGTCGTCGACCAGGATCTTGATGTCCACCACGTCCGACAATTCCCGCACGGTCTGTTCCAGAGTTCTCTCGGCGTTGTAGGCCGGCATCACCACTGCGACTCGCTTCCCGTTGATCATTACCTTGACTCCTCAAACGGATACGGCGAAACCCGCGCCGGACTCGCGCCCGCGTCGTTCTGGTCTGGCTCGACCAGCCACACGCTTCTGTCCCGATAGTACCGGATCAGTTCCAGATTCCCGGCAGATCCCATATCCCTCGCCCATATCACTTTCGCGTGATCGATGTCGGACTGGTTGTAGACCCACTCGTCGATCGGGTGATGATTTGCGCCGTAGCGCACAATCGCCAATTGCCCACCGGGCAGATTGGTCAATTGAGCCTCCACCTGCGCGCGCTCTATTCCAAAGTGCTCGGGCCCGATCCACGTCATGTTCCAGTTGCTGGGCGGCCATTCTAGCGGCGCCACATGCAGGGGCTTGGCGAAAATTCGCACGGCGCCGAGCGCTACACACAAAAACACAAGAAAGCGTACCGCCGTGAGGCCGATCGGCCTTCCCTCAGGCTTCCAAACTCGCAGATGTCGCATGGCCTGCAATCCAAGGACATAAAAAGCCGCAGTAAATGGCGCCACGTAGTAGGGCATCAGATAGATTTCGACGATCATTCCCGCCCCGAGCACCAGCGAGCAGATCACGAGAAAGCGAATTCTCCGGTCCAGAAACAGGCGGCGCATCATGATCAGCGGAGGCAGCAGCGCCGGTCCGGCGTAAAACAGCAGCGCCATTCCGGCTTTGACCAATGTGAACGGCAAGAATCCCCGCACCGAGTGGATCTTGTTGTAGAAATCCATCTCTTCTTTTTCATAAAAAATCCGCATGTCGTCCGACCGGTATACCGGAGCGGGGCGCGGGTGCTGCCAGAAGTAGTACGGAGCCACCGCGTAGGTAGCGCGATCGATGGTGTAGGGAAGCGTGGTGGCTTTGCCAAATGCTTTCAGGTCGTAGTAGCCCATCCATGCGGCGGCGCACACCAGCAGCGCCGCAGGCAGCGCGGCGCGCTTCGCCAGCACCATGGCGCGCGGCCGATTTTTTCCCTTCCACATCCAGTGGCCCAGAGCGACCGCAGTTGGCAGACACAGCAACACGCCTTCGTAGGGGCGTGTCGACGCCACCAGCACCACGCCCACGCTCATCAGGAGGCCGTATCGCAAGCGGGCCGTCTTCATCAACCGCGGCAACGCGCCCAGCACCAGCGCTCCACCCAGCGCCGCAAGCGTTCCCGCCGTATGGTAGGTATTGATCCAATCGCTGAAGAGCCCGAGACGGATGACCGCGATAATGCCGCCGAGCAGCGCCCAGGTCGGCGGCAGCCATGCCTGCAACATCCACGTGAGCACTCCGCAAAAAATGCCCGCCGCCACCAGCAGTCCAAACCACGGATGTCCGAAGAGCGCCTGGCCCGCTGCCAGCAGCAGTCCATGTCCGGGAAAGTACATCGACTGATACGTGGGCTGCATGGTGATGTGGATGCTCTCAAAGTGCGTCCACATGGCTGGCGTGGGATTGCTGAGCCGTCCATGGACGAAGGTGTCGCAGGCGAGGAGAAAGCTGAAGTCGTCGGGCACGAACGGCAGTGGAATCGGGAACAGCGGCAGCAATGCCAGCCGCAGCAGGATTGCGCTCACGCCGACCGCGGTTGCGGCCAATCCCTTGCGGCACGCCAGCCGCGCGAAAATCCCCTCCACGCGTGCGAAACCTCCAGCGCCAAGACCGGGCCAGGCGAACGCGCATGCCATCGCGATCACCATCAAGCCGAATTCGATTCCGACGAATGTCATGTTTGGTTTATTGACTGAGAGCAGTGCAGGGGCTAAAGCCCGCAGTCTTTTCAATGCATTTCCGGCGCGAGTAAACTCGCGCCCTGATACAAAACTTGCTCATTATCTGGCACAGCCAAATCCGTGCCCTTTTGCAGAATTCTCAAACTGGCCCGCTCGCCTTAGTTCCCGCTGCCATTCGCGTCCATCGGGTACAGCTGAATCCTTGCCGGAGTTGCATCCGGTTCCACGAGCCATACGTTGCGGTCCTTGTAGTAGCGGATAAGTTCCGGATTGCCGGCGGGATCTCCGTCTCTCGCCCAGATGACCTGGGAGCGATCGATATCCGCCGCGTTGTAAACCCACTCGTCGAATGGATCGTGATTTCCCCAATAGCGAACGATCACTAACTGCTGCCCTGGCTGATGATCCAGCCAGGTCTCCATCTGCGCCCGCTCTGTTCCAAAGTGTTCCGGACCGAACCAGTTGAAGTTCCAGTTGCTGGGCGGCCATTCGCTCTGCGCAATATGCAGCGGACCAGCAAAGATACGCAGCCCTGCCATGACCACGCAAATCGTCACCGTGAGCCGCGCCAGGGTAAGTCCCACGGGTTTCTTTTCCGGTTTCCACTGCCGCAGGTGGCGCATCATCTGGAGCCCGATGACATAAAACGCTCCGGTGAATGGCGCTACGTAGTGCGGCAGGAGATAGATCTCAATCGCCATGCCTGCCGCCAGCACCAGCACGCATATCAGCAAAAAACGAATGCGGCGGTCGAGAAAGATGTGCCTCACCATCAAGAGCGGAGGCAGTAGCGCGAACCCAGAAAAAAACAAAAACATGAACCCGATCTTAATCAGCGTTTGCTTGAGAAAGCCCGCGAAGGAGTGGTAGCCCTCGTAAAAATCCGCCTCGCCTTTGTGATAGAAGACCTGCATCTCCTTGTAGCGGTAGTGCGGCTCGGGCCGAGCGTGCTGCCACACATAATACGGAGCAATCGCGTAGGTGTTGCGGTTGACGGTGTAGGGAGGCGTGAGCGGATTGCCGAAGGCGCGGTAATCGTAATAGCCCATCCATGCCACGGCAGCCATGCCAAAAAGCAGCGGCACCGCGGCCAGCCGCGCCATTGCAGCGGGACTCGGCCGGTTCTTGCCCTTCATCATCCATCGCGCGAGCACAAATCCCACGGGCAGGCACATCAGAATGCCTTCGTAGGGCCGCGTCAAGACCAGCATCGCAATGCCGATGCCGATCAGGACCGCATAGCGCATGCGTGCCGTCCGCATCAGTCGCGGCAGCCCTCCCAGGATCAGCGCCCCGCCCAGCGCGCCCAGCGATCCGCCCGCATGATAGGTATTGGTCCAGTAACTGAACGTGCCCAGGCGCAGCACGGCAATGGCGCCGCCCAGCAGCGCCCAACTCGGCGGCAACCATGCCTGCAGCATCCAACACAGGGCCGCGCACATCAACGCGCTCACGATCAGCAACCCGATCCAGGGATTTCCCAGAATTACCTGGCCGGCCGCAAGCAGCAATCCCTGCCCCGGAAAATACATCGATTGATACGTCGGCTGCATGGTGATGTGGATGCTTTCAAAGTGCGTCCACATCGCGGGTGTCGGATTCGCGAGGCGCCCGTGCGCAAAGGTGTCGCAAGCCAGGAGAAAACTGAAGTCGTCGGGAACGAACGGCAGTGGCACCGGAAAGAGCGGCAGAATCGCCAGGCGCAGGACGATCACGCTCAGTCCTACGCCTGCAACCACAAGCCCCTGTCTTTGCGCCAGCCGTGCAAACAGCCGCTCCATGCGAGCAAAACCCCTGCCGCCCAGCCGCGGAAACGCGAAGGACAACGCCACTGCCATTGCGGCCATGCCGCATTCAAGAATCAGCAGCGCCGGGTTGGTTTGATGGGCGGTGGGCAGCAGCATTTCGGTCCAGTTCCGTCCCTGCGGATTGGTGCGAAACTTGCGGGGGATCATCGCGATTCTACGGCATCGACGCGCGCTCGCGAGCCCCGGATTCAGCTGCCCGAACCCCTCTCGTCACCTTGGAATCATGCTTGTATCTGTTCGGAAATTCATCCGTGGCGCACCACCCCGCCGAAATTCCTAAGAGGCGCCGAAAAGGATGGATCCCGGATGCTGTATTTTGTTGCCGAATCGATAACACAAAAAAGGCTGGATGGTTGCGGGGAATCCGCTCACATCCAGCCTCTCTTGAAATAACGATCTGTTGACGTTTTGTGGCCCGGTCCAGGGCTGAGTTAATTCGATATGTCCGGCAACGTGCTCTATGACAAGTCTCGCTTCAAACTATGCAAGCGACGAGCTCACGTTGCCGAAGACGGAGGCAACTGCCGTAGCCACGTGCCTGACTCCGGAAATGCCTCCCAATGCAATCAAGCAGACCAGCAAAGCGTACTCGACCAGATCCTGACCCTGTTCGCTGCTTTGCAGGGTTTGTAGCGCCACGCAAATTTTGAGGAATAAATCTCTCATCTCAACTTATCAACCTTCTCTCTGGCTTTTCGCTAGCTACCGGCGTCGCCAGGGCTATTCTTCTGGCTTTGGGAAAGATGACCTGCGGGGAGCAGGAGATGGTTCCAAGTTTTTCCAGTTCGACGTTTAGTCCCGCGCGTTGCTCCTCAAATCCGGTGAGCGTGGCACGGTCCGTGTGGTTACGCGAGCGACGAGCTGATGTTGCTAAACACGTGGTTAACGGCGGTGGCGATGCCGCTTATGCCGGAAATAAGCGACAGACAAATCAGGCTCAGCATCAACGCATACTCGGTCAGGTCCTGACCTTGCTCGTCTCTCCTCAGGTCCTGGAGCCGTATATGCACCCTTGCAAATATGTTGTTCATCCCTGCACCCCCTATCTGTGATTGATCGGCCTCGGCCGGGGTAAGGCGTGCTTCGTGCCCTGGTTCCACGATCTCTCGTGTCATTCATTGGCGAGCGAAGAGAACCCCAAAACAATTGTCTGGAAGTTTTTCTCTTCCGAGTGGTTCGATATTCGATTCGAACACGAAGATGGTCCGCTCTTTTACATGGAGAATGCAAAGACCCTGCACAAGGCAGAGTCCGTGTCCTCTCCATGAAGAGGCTGAGGCGCGAGTTGCGCCAGAGGTTCCTTTTCAGAGTTTAGGCAAGCGAGCCGCTGATGTTTGAGAAAACGCCGTTCATGGCACTTCACGTACAGCTTCAGAAGTGCGTAGTGCGTTTTACTTCTTCATTCAGTGTTATTCCGGCCACAGCCGGCGCGCTTGCTACAAAGTCTCAGTCGCTAAAAGCACAAGAGCTGGAGAGTTCACTCCGACGAGGATGCAGGCGCTACTTGTCTGCTTGCATCTTCGTTGCTCATGCCTCACGTGGTTGACTTAACAGGAAGGGTGCAGCCCGGCAGTATGCCAGTCTGTACCCTTCCGCTAAGAGCTGAGGTCCTGGGGTTGATGTGCTGCCAGGAGCTATGCCAGCGAGCTGCTGATGTTCGAGAACACGGTCGTAACCGCACCGGCGACCTTGTTTACGCCAGTGATGGCGGCCAGAGCGATCAAGCAAACGAGAAGGGCGTACTCGACCAGGTCCTGACCTTCGTCGCGGTTCATCAGGTTCTGAAGCTTCACATACATTGCCAGAAATAGGTTGTTCATTTTGTATCCTCTCAGATTCGGTTTCCCCAGCCTCAGCCGGGCACCCTGCTTACTGCATCTGGCGTGCCATTGTTGGAAACTTCAGCTTGCACTTTAGAATCAATGGAATAGAAAAAACCAGCTCCCATGCTCGCTGCGCTTCGTGTATACGCCTGTTTACAACCCCGGCTCAACAGACCCGCACCGTATACATTACTTTCGTTTATTGCCATGTTGTTCTTACTCTGTTGCTTCGGCCGTCTCCGTTCTTTATGCGCATTCCATGCCACGAATGTCGCTTTTCCTCCGTACCCGCTCACGATTGCGGCGCTTCGCCTCTGCACCTGAAGCCGTGCCGTAGAATAGCCTCCATGGCTGGCAAGCACGATCCTCCACCGGCGCAGGAACGCCATGATCTTGCGGAGTTCTTGATTGCATTGGTTGCCGGGCTCGCGCTTGCTCTCGCTACCCTCTTCTTCTTTGCTGTGCCTGTCGTCGGTAGTCTAGCCGGATCTCGTGATTTTGTTTCTTACTGGGCTACCGGCCGCCAGCTCATTCACCACGCCAACCCGTACGACCGCGATGCGATCTCGGCGCTGGAACACGCCGCGGGGCTGGATGTTCGCGCCGTTCTCATCATGCGCAACCCTCCCTGGGCGTTGCCGCTTGCCTACCCGCTCGGTTTTCTCCCACTACGCGTGGCCGCAATCCTCTGGTCCCTGCTTCTGCTCGCGTGCCTGCTGCTTTCCGTGCGCGTCGCGCGCGAGTTGTATGGATCTCCCGCGAATCATCTCCACTGGCTCGCGCTGGCCTTTACGCCGGCCCTGATTTGCCTCACCATGGGCCAGACCGCGCTCTTTGCCTTGCTGGGGTTGGTGCTCTTTCTGCGCTGGCATGGCTCCCGGCCGTTTCTTGCCGGAGCTTCTCTGTGGCTCTGCGCCCTCAAGCCGCATCTCTTTCTGCCGTTTGCCGCCGCCCTGGCGGCATGGATTGTCTTCTCGCGCGCCTGGAAGCTCGCGGCCGGCGCTGCCGCGGCTCTCGCGCTTTCGAGCGCCGTCGCGTCCTTGATCGACCCGCACGCGTGGCTCGACTACACCCGCCTGATGCGCTCACCCGCCGTCGAGAACGAATTCATCCCCTGCCTCGCGAGCGTCCTCCGTCTGTGGGTCGATCAATTGTTCAATGTGCAGGCAACCTGGCTCCAGTACTTGCCCGTCGCGCTCTGCTGCGTCTGGGCGTTGGTTTATTTTTGGCGCCGCCGCGCCGCCTGGGACTGGAAGACCCACGGCAGTCTTCTCATGCTGGTCTCTCTTGTCGCAGCGCCCTACTGCTGGTTTTACGATCAGTGCCTGGCCATTCCCGCTCTGCTCGAGGGCGCCTACGCCACGCGCTCCCGCAACTTGCTGACTGTGTTGGCGCTGGCCATTTTCGTCATGGACATCGAAATCTGCATTGTCCACGTAATCTCGCCTCTCTATCTCTGGACCGCCCCGGCGTGGCTCGCCTGGTATTTATGCGCCCGCCGCACGTCCGTCCATCGCGCCGCCGGCCCTGCCCCGGCAATTTCATGACTTCGGCGCCGTATGTCTCAGCTAGAAAACTTATGGAGCATTTACTCGCCGGATGCGCGCCGGGCGGAATGCGGGGTTTGATTCTCATCGCTGGTTATAATCGCGTTGATTGCACACAGAAAGGCGCCGATCATTGAAGCAGCAATACGACATCAGTGTGCCTTTGACCGCGATCGCGTACGCCCTCGCGATTTTATATACCGTTCTGTTTCTCTGCCTCCTGCCTTTTAATCGCCAGACCGTCGCCCGCCGCGACTTCATCGTCTACTGGGCCACCGGCCAGCAACTCGTCCATCACGGCAATCCGTACGACCCCGCGGGCATCAATCAGATCGAGCACGACGCGGGATTTTCCGGCGGCGCGGGCTATTACATGCGCAATGCTCCCTGGGCTCTGCCCCTGGCTCTGCCCCTCGGCTATGCCAGCCCCATGGCGGCAGCCCTTCCCTGGTCGCTGCTCATGCTGGGCCTGCTGGTCGCCTCCGTGCGCATCCTCTGGAAGCTGCTTGGCTCGCCCGGAAACCATCGCGAATGGCTTGGGGTTTGCTTTCCTCCGGCGCTCTTCTGCGTCGTGCTGGGCCAAACCTCCATCTTTCTTCTCTTCGGGCTGGCGCTCTTTCTGCGCCTGCACAAAACCCGTCCCTTCGCAGCCGGCGCGGCGCTCTGGCTCTGCTCCATCAAACCGCATCTCTTTCTTCCCTTTGTTCTCGTGCTGCTGCTCTGGATCGTGCTTACGCGCGGTTATCGGATTCTCGCCGGAGGCGTAGCCGCTATGGCCGCCGGCAGCCTGGTTACAGCATGGATCGACCCGGCGGCCTGGAGCCAGTACGCCTATTACATGCGCACCTCCGTCGTCACGCGCGAGTTCACTCCCTGTTTCGGTGATCTTTTGCGTGATTCCATCCATCCTGCCTGGGAGTGGCTCGCTTTTGTGCCGGCGGTCCTCGGATGCATCTGGGCTTTGGCCTACTTCTGGCCTCGCCGCCATGCGTGGGATTGGCTGGAACAGGGCAGCCTGCTCGTGCTCGTCTCGCTTCTGGTCGCGCCCTTCGGATGGATCTTCGATCAATCCGTGGCCATCCCCGCCATCCTCTTTGCCGTCGCCCGCAAGCCCTCCCAGGCCGCGCTCGCGGGCCTCGCTATCCTCTATCTCTTGCTTGAAGTTCAGGTCGTCTCGCCATTCCCGCTCGCGTCCGCCGCTTATCTCTGGCCCGCACCTGCATGGCTCATTTGGTATTTGTACGCGCGCGCGTCTTGCCGCAAGGCGGGCGTTACGCCAATGCCCGCTTCGCTCTCTCCCTCGGTTAGTTCCTCTTGCTAAGGTGGCCCATGCGCGCAATCGACGCCCTTCTCAATCCCACCGTCCTCGCGATCGTCGCGCTTTTCCTTTCGGTCCTCTGGATGCTCAGGGACGAGAAAGACAAGGCCCGGGTTGAACTTGTGTTCGCGCTTGCCCTTAATCTCTTCTACGGCATGTTCTTCAACTTCTTCATGACCGGCGAAGGCGCCATCTTTCCCTGGAAGTTCGACCATGTCCTGGTCTGGTTGGACGCGTCTCTTGGCATCCGGGCCATCTCCATCGCGCGGGCTTTGCAGAACATTCCGCACAATCCCCTGTGGGTTTTCTACGATGCGATGGTTCCCATGATGATCGCATGGTACTTTGTGGCTCGACAGCGGCCTAACCGCGGCTCAATCATACTGGCGTACGCAACGGAACTTGTTTCCGGCCCCTTGCTTTACATGATCGTCCCGGCATGCGGACCAATCTACACATTCGGTAAGCAATGGCTGCGCCCGCCAACATTTCCGCCGGAGGTCGTACGCTTAACAGGCATGCCAAACGCATTTCCGTCCCTGCACGTTGGCACCGCTTTTGTGTTTGTCATGTTCGCGCCGGGCAAAATCTGGAAGGCGGTAGCGCTTCTCTTCCTTGCCGCAACATGCCTGGCAACCCTGTCCACTGGAGAGCATTACGTCATCGATCTGATTCCCGGATTGGCCTTCGGCGTGTTTGTCTCCGCCATAGGAATGCGCAACTACCGCCGCGCAGGTTGCTTTCTTGCCCTCACGCTGAGCTGGTCGCTGGGGGTGCGATTCGGTTATACGATTCTGCTGGCGCATCCCATGCTTCTGCGCTCCCTGGCAGGATTAACTGTGATGGCAGCGGCTTTTGCGCTCGGGAGACAATGGAGCGCCGCGCCTGCGCTTGAAGCGGGCCACGACATCCCTGCTTGACAGCCTCTGGCCCTTCGGCAGTTCTCTGCGATTCCTGGCGTTCTGATGATAGGTTTTAGCTTTGCGATGAAGCAGTGACGGGCACCATTTCCACGCTGTCCCCGCGTTCCGTGCGCGCGGCAGCAGCCGTCCCGGCCGGCAACTCCAGCACACTGTGCGCCGCGAAACATGCCGACATGCGCCATGCTCCGACGCTATGGCGCACCTTCTTCACTTTCAGCTTGCGGTCCAGGTAGACAAGATCGATGGGGAAGCGCATGAAGAAGGTGTGCACCGATTCGCAGGGAGCGATCCACAGACCCTCACCGGGCAAAAGGCTATCCCTGCCCAGCAGACCTTTTCTTCGTGTGGCTGCGGTGTGCGCTTTGGCGAGCTGTGTGGCCAGCACCGTGCCGCGGGTCAAGTTTAGAACCTGCAATGGTCCCTGAGAGGCTGCCGACGGGCGCGGAGCAAAGAATTGCCCCACCGCTTTCGCGAGCCTCTGCGGAATCATACCCATTTCCCGACTTTCCCAATTCAGTCTGGAATCAGCAGGCGCTATGGCTGCGGCGGCGCTCCCGTGGACCCGGTCGAGGACCCTCCAGAATTGATCGCTGAACCGCCCTGGCCGAACCCACCTGTCCCGCTCTCGATGACCAGTGGCTTCTCCGGCTTCATGCTGTCTATCAGCGTCTCCACTGGAACTGCCGGCGCAGGAGGCGGCAATGTGTTATCCGCCGTCTTCTCATCCGGCTGGTGCATGGGAATATTCGAATTGGGCGGCATGAACTGATCCGGATTCTTCAGGTCGGGCAGCGGCGTGGCCGCCGGGAACGGGGATACGATCTCCGGCGTGACCAGCACGATCAACTCGGTGTCGTTCTTGGTCTTGGACTCGGCTTGGAACAACTTGCCAAGGATCGGGATGTCGCCAATAAACGGAATCTTGGTGAATTTGTCGGTGAGGCTCTTGTCCAGCAGGCCGCCAATGATGAAGGTCTGTCCGTCTTTCAGCTCCACTTCGGTATTCACTCTGCGCACGGTGAGACCCGGTACCTCAAATCCCGAAATCGTCGCCTCGTTGCTGTAGTCCAGTGCGCTCACCTCCGGCGCCACCTGCAAGTGAATGGTTCCTCGAGGCGTGATGGTGGGGATGAAGTTGAGCCGAATGCCGTACTCTTTGAACTCGATACTTACCGCAGCGGTGCCGCCTGAGGTGCCGGACACTACGGGATACGGGAATTCGCCGCCCGCAAGAAAGCTGGCTTCTTTGCCGTTGGTGGCGAGCAGGTTCGGCTCCGCCAGCACCTGCACCACGTTCTTGGTTATCAGAGCATGAATATCGGCGCCTACGTTCAGGCCGGGGAAGAAGGCAAAAATGCTTCCCTCCTGGCTAAAGCTCGCCGAACCAGCCGATCCGCTGACTCCTGCTCCACTACTCGACGACCCAGAGCTGCCGCCGATGAGAGGTGGAGTAAACTGGCCGGCCGAAACCCCGCCAAGAGCGTTTCCCATACCAAGGTCGAACAGGTTGACGCCAAGCTCGCGGGCCAGACTGCGATCCACAGAGGCAAAGCGGACCTTGAGCAGAATCTGCGGATCGGCCGTGGGCACGTTCACATCCATCAGATTCACTACCTTGCCCGCCGTCGAGGCAATCTGCACCGCGCGCGCCGAGCTGGTCAAATCCTTCACTGTGCCGCGTAAAAAGACGCTGTTGTTGGTATAGGTGACCCTGATCGCCTGCCCCGGCAACTCGGTTTTGAGCTCGCGCCGGATAGCGTCCAGGTTGTCGCTCGACAGTCCTGCGTTGGGCCGCACTGTGACGTTGAAGAATTGCCGGCCGCCGTGAATATCCCAGAGAATCAGGCTGGTCGTGCCCGGCCCTTTGCCGGTGATCATGATTTCGGTGGGGCTGATGGCCTCAGCTTCCGCAACCTCGCCCGCGCCAACGGCCACGTGCTGAATCGGTTGCGCGCAATCCACGAGCACGGCTTTGCCTACCTCCACGTTCAGTTCATTCGTGGAGTCCTCGAAGTGTGATCCCGTGGATGGCGAGGAAGACGGCGCGGCCTGAGCCAGTACCACCTGCCCGGTGCAGAGAGCCACGAGGACCGCGCTGCAATATGCGATGGTGATGCCAGTCGTCGATCTCAATGCTGTCCCTCGGGTGTTGCGAATTTCGATTCCGTGGTCTTTGAGCCGTTGCTAATGGTGATCGAATACGTCTTCGGCGCCGGCTTTTTTCCGCCGCCCGTAGCGCGGTGCGGTGCGGCGGGCGCCGGAGCCGTGCCCGTAAAGATGGTGCTCATCGCCGTAGGCGGCACCTTGGCCATCTGTGTGTCCAGCGGATTGCGCAGCACCAACTGGATCTTTAGCGAGTTGCTGGCCAGGCTGAGCGTCTCGGCCTGCTCCGGTGTCACAAGCAGATTGACAACCTGCACCTGCTGCGGTTTGCCTTCGGCGTCTTTCGCAATGTCGGTGCCTGCCGACAGCACCTGAATGTTTTGCAGCAGAGTCTGGGTCTGCACGCCCTCGGTATTACCTCCCGGGCCCGGCGGATTGCCTGAAACCAGAACGTCAACGCGCGAGCCCGGAATCACGAATCCAGCCACGCCCACCACTTCATCCACCCTTACCGCGCACGCCCTCATGCCTTGGGGGATGGTCGGCGCGAGTCCGCCGCCGGAGCCGATGCCGGCCAGGCGGCTTTCGAGAACCGGCTCGCCCTGATAGATCTCTGAAATCACGCCGCGGCCTACCGCATCATCCATCTTCAGAATGGTGCCTTTGGGCGCCGAACCGCCGATCGTGATGGTCGTTAGATCGGCCTTCGTTATCACGGCTCCCAGGGGAATGTCCTTTGCCGCCGCAACCACCTGCGTCGTCGCCATCGGCTTTGAAGCCGCCAAGCGCACGCCCACCAGGCGAATGACCAGCCAGGTACAGAGGCTAGCCACCACGAGTGCGACGAGAAGGATCGTTAGCAGTCTTCGATTCATCCTTACTCCGTTGGAGGTGACTGATCGTCAACTCCGCCTTACTTTGCCTGCCCATCTTCCGGGCCCGCCAGCTTGCCGTCAATCCTACGAACGGGCCATCGTCTTTGCCCTGCACTGAGCTGTGCGGATTCAGTGTAGTCCCTCACAACCTATTCTTAACCGCACGAAATGTCGATATTACTTAAGTGAGGTATCAAGAGAGCTATGGGGCAAATCTCCGTATTGAGCGATGCTTGAAGCAGGTTAGAATTCCCTCGGGGCTCTATGGCGCGTTGCAGATTCGTACGCTGCCAGGGCCGTTTGGGGCTGCAAATCATCCATGGTGATTTCGCAGTCGGAGGTCACTCTTGGCTCTTCGCGCATCCAGCAAGTTAGATTCAGACTCGCCAGCATGGTCGGTCCTTCAGGATCGACTTGAATTCGTAGTGAATCCAAGTGCTGCCCCCCAAGAGCATGCCGTTCCTGTTGCTCCCGTATTGATGATGCCTTCCAGCGGCAACATGCTCTTCGCAACGCTGGACTCGCAAGGTCAGCGGCCGACATCGCTCGTGGGTTCCATCCTCATCCATCTGATCGCCGGGGCAGTCGTCTTGTTCGGCTTCGCCTACAAGCCTCCTGCGGTCCGAGTGGCACAAGCGCATTACACGCTTCGTGAACTCGATCTGATCCTGCCGCCCGAGTCACAGAAGCCAGCACCTCCGCGCATACCCTACCCGAAGTCGCATGCGGGAGCGGCGGCTCCCGAGGGCCGCACCGAAGCATCACGCTCTCTTCCCAAGCAGATGCAGCCAGGCCCGCAAACGCTTATCCAGGCCGACCTTCTGAACCCCATCACTCTGCCCCAGCTCATTCCTGTGCCGCAGGTGGTTATCTGGTCGCCGAGTAAGACGACCGTGAAACACATCGTTCCACCCTTGCCGGAAAAACCCACCGCCGCCGAGGTCATTCCTGTCCTTGACCGGCCCAATCAGGAGCTCACCCTCGCCGACGTCAACCTCGCGTCCAGCAAACTGCCCTCGGTTAAATTGCCGGTCGCACCCAGCACTACGTCGCCGGTCACCGTTCACGCTCCTGCACAAGTACAACTGCCTCCGGCGTCGGCCTCGCAGCAATCGGCGCCGCCCACGCCCGCTGCCGTGCTTTCCCTCTCCGATCTCAAGATGAATGGAAGCGCCGCGCTGCCTCCGGTTAACGAGTCCCAGGCATCGAATGCGCAAGGCGCGCTGTCTCAGGGCCACGCCCAGAACCCCTCCGATCAGGCCGGCAGGGGCTCTCTTGCTGCCAGGCCGGGCATGGGAGGTGCTGGCCAGGGCCCAGCCGGCGGGGCGAATCGTTCTGGCCCCGGCTCGGGCTCAGGGAGTCCGGGAACCTCCTCATCCATGTCGGAGGCGGAAACCGGGTCCAACGGAACCGGCCGGGCTACGACCACTCCCATCGCACTGCCCAAAGACGGCCACTTCGGCTCCGTGATCGTCAATGACGCCCTCGATCAGCAATTCCCCGAATTGGAAGGCATGTGGACTGGCAGAATCGCCTACACTGCGTATTTACACGTCGGTCTGCCCAAGAGCTGGATTTTGCAGTACTCGCTGCCACGCACCGCGGAGGCCGCCGCCGGTGGCACCACCTCCCGCCTTGAAGCGCCTTGGCCGTATAACATTGTGCGGCCGAACCTCGCGCCCGATAGCATCGACGCCGACGCCTTGATGATCCGCGGTGTTGTCGATGAGTCCGGCCGCTTTCAGAACCTCACCGTTGTCTTCCCGCAACCCTTCGCGAGCGCCCAGTTCGTGCTCGCCGCCTTGCGGCAATGGCAGTTCCGCCCCGCGCAGCAGAATGGTCAGGCAGCCAAAGTCGATATTTTGCTCATCATCCCCGAAGAAATGCAATAGATCGGCGAAGGCATTCGCTCTGCCTGCGTTTCGGCCCCCGATCGGCATAGGGGTAGCGGTCACCCGCTCTCCCCTGTCACACCACCGGACATGCGAACCCGCATCCGGCGGTTCCAGGAGTTGAGGTCAGCAGAGACGCCCTTTCGGACAGAATGCAAGATCTCCCCAGGTGAGAACGCACTCCTTCGCTGCGCGACCGCCGGATCTCCGCCGCTTCCCCTTGGTCACTAGAGCTTCGCGGTCACGTGCCCGCTCGCCCTGGCCGGCAGCGCATTCTATCCGGTTCTTGTTCATCCGCCCGCAGCTTCCCTCCACGCTTGCTCCCGACACTCGGTCACTCCCATGCCGTTGCGCTTCGCTCGCAGTGACCTGCTTACGGCGGGACTTACACCCGCAGAGTGCGCCCATGCCGGGCGGACACGAAAATGGGCGCGGCTTGTATTGTATGCCGCGCCCTGATTAACCTTGCCTGCTGCGTCTTTCTCAATTCGACGTGACAACGGTCCCTGCTGCGTTGTTGGGCAGTAGTCGAGGGTTCGTGAACTGTGCCGCAATCGATAGAGAGATATCCTGCAGGGTGGTCACGCTGTGCGAGTTGTCCACGCAGCTCGTACTGACCTGGGAGCCGCTTTGCAGGTAGTCGGAGTAGAAGTCGCCCAGGGAGGAAGCGATATTCTCGACGGTCACACAGGGAGAGAGCGTCGCGAGTGTGAACGACGCATTATTCCCCGTGGCCCACAATGTGGTGTCGGCGATGAAGCTGTTTTCAGCAGTCGCGCAGCCGCTTTGCTCGGAACCATACGCGACGCCAAACACCCTGGTCCCCGCAGTCGTCGCGTCCTGGGCTGCCTTGATCGCCTGCTGGCATTCATCGGTACCGGATGGGTAAGTCCCGTTGCTGGTCAAGGTGTTCAGCCCGGTCAGCCCGGCACTGTTCGCAGTCCCGGTATAGGCGGTGGGGAAATTGTTCGTGCTGGTCGCAAGCTGCGCCTGGCCGTCACTGAGGAAGATGATGGCATTCTTGCTGCCCGAGTTCGCTTTCTGCTCGGCTACAAGCGCCGCCTGCGCCGCATAGATCACGCTGGCATAGTAGGTGACGCCGCCCGTCGAAGCCGCTTGCATCACCGGCGCCGCATTGCTGTTTCCCGAGTTCCAGTTCATGGGCTCTGTGGTCATGCAGCCGCCGATGGCCTGGTTGATAGAGGATGTGGATTTCAGGCCGTTGGAAGCCGTGGCATCGTAGTAGTCGCTCACAAACCCGTTGGCATCGGCATCGCTGGCGCCGTAGGTCACTTCATAGGTCCCCGTCCAGGTCGCCGCCCCCTTTTTGTAGGTGAGGGGCGCGTACGAGGATGCCCCGGCAACCGGCAGGGTGTAGAGCACGAAACTCGGCGTCGTTACTGTGCCGTTGCAGTTGGTAAGGTAGGATAACGACGTTCCCCCCGATGTATAGGAATAGGAAACGCCGGGAAACATGAACAGCGCCACATGGAAGTTCCCTGTGCTGCAATTCGATGCGCCCGCGCTACACGGATCAATGGCGGCAAGCAGGGCCTGAATACCGTTGGTGGCGCACTTGAATTCGGTGACGCCGCCGCAATTGGTATCGGTCGTCCCCATCGACCCCGTGTCGTCCAGAATGATGGCCACATTCCATGTTTGCGCCTTGCCCTGCATGGAAGCTGTGGCTACCGCGGAGATATTCATGGTTTTCTTCCCCAACAGAGCCATAAATGTCGTGGGAATGCTTGCCGACTCCCTGACCTGCACTGCGTTTGCCGGCGAGCCGGTGCCGCACGTCCCGCTCGCAAGCAGCATGTTCAGGCACTTCGTGGTTACGGACGTGGTGACAGTCCCCATGTATGAAACGGCGTTGTTATCGCCCGTCGAAGCGCTGAAGTTGTTGGCATACGTTGTGGCGCCGTCCGTCGTCGAAGTGTTGTACACCACGCCCGCTGCCGCCAGTACCGAAGCATTGGCGTAGGTTTGCAGCCGGGCCTGGGCAATGTACGCGCGCCCGAAGTCCATGCTTAAGCCGCCCAGCGACAACAGGGCCACCAGCATGACGGCCGAAATTGGCAATATCTGTCCTCTTTGATCCGCAATGGCTTTGCGCGCAAAGGATATGACTGCATTTCTCATCGCATTTACCTCCGTGGCGTTGCGATTAATACTCATACTCAGTCACCTGAGCCGAGAGCTGGCAACTGTTAGCGAATTTGACACCGTAGACCGAAAGGGTACAGGGATATGTGGTCGCAACCGTGACCGTCTCTCCCTCCACTAGCTGGGTCTGCTTGCCGGAGCAGCTCGCGCCCGTAACTGGCGCGTTGCCGCCCATAGTCAGGGTTAGGTTGATACTCCCTGGAGCGAGATTCGGAGCCGCATTTTCGATGGCCGTGATTGTGTCCTTGCAGGGGTCGGTAGTCCCGTTCCTGAGCTGTTGCAGGTATTGTCCGCCGGAACCGGTCGCCTGGATCAACGTAATCTGGTTCCCCAATGCAATGGCAAACGACCCAATCCCGGTCACAAAAGCCAGGAACACAGGCAGTACGAGGGCCATCTCTACGAGCGCATTGCCGTCGTCGGCACCGAGGTGGAACAAGCGTCTGAGGCGGTGAGCCAGCGAATTGGCCGGCTTGCGCAGGCCGCAATCAGTCTTCATCGTTTTACCTCCAGCGCGGCGATTCCCGTTTTCGGAACTTCGCCCCGCAACCAATCAAAATGTTTATCGGCGCCGCCTGCGCCTCTCATCGGCGCTTTGCCAGCGGGTTCCGAAAGCTCATAAATCCCCTCCCGCCCGCTGCGTGCGATACACGCCGCATGCTGCGGTGGTCGCAGTTCGGCTGTTTTCGAGAAGGAGTCCCCGTACGCGGCGCCTGGCCGGGAAGGTCCGGCACACGGCTGCCTATCCGCTGTGCGCGGGGACAAATGGACGCGTTCGTCTCTGTGCGATACCAATTTGCAGCCTCGCCGACACCAATGTGACCTCACGGGAAATGGGCCTGTCACGTGTATGATCATCCGCCGCCGGGGCAGGGTACATGCCCCGTTGGTGCTATACGGTATGACATTCGTAACCCCGAACAACGATTCAGCAGGCTCCGAATCCGCAGGTGTTCACCCTGGCCGAGAAATTCCAGCTCACATCTGCGCCTATTCGCTCTACGCTGGGAGAAATGGGCGCTTTCGCCGCAGGGGGAACCATTGGGGAGCCTCGCCGGCATCACCCCGACCTCTCGTGGAAAGTGAGCCCTATGCTCATCATCGTCGATCTCTCAATCGCGTGAGAATCCCACTTTAGGGTTACGATTTGTCAGGTTTAAACCAGGATGGGTGTCCCCGGCCGGCGGGTGCAGGTTCTGCTTGTCCTCCACAAAGCCGCTGAGGACAGGAAGGGCGGTGACAGCAACGTAAACCTTCAGGTGTCATCACCCTGACCGTGCAGCCTTCGTCTTTCGGCACTTCACTTGGCCCGTTTCAACTGCCCCAGAAAGCGTTCGAATTCTTTCCTGCCCGCCGCATCCAGGATCTGCGGATTGCCCCGGCGCCGCTCCTGCTCATCGGGCAGAAGAAACTGAAGGCCCACGCCGTCCGGTCCCCAGCGCACTGCCCGAGATTGCACGGCAATCGAGCGCTCGGCCATCTCATCGCCCAGATCGTTCCTCTGTAGCGTCATCAGAACCAGGGTCCCTGGATACCAGCGCTCTTCCGTCACCACGTACAACCCCGACGAGCTGATATCGCGAATGCCATGCGCTACGGGCGCCTCGCCGTTCCAGTAATACGCGGCCAGCCCCGGCGTCCGTACCCGCGGAGCCTTGCGCGGATCGGGCGACCACCAGCGCTGCAACCAATTGCGCGGCTGCTTGAAGGTCTTCGCGACGCCCTGCGTCAACTCCATCTCGTAGGCCTCTTGCGCGGCCTGGTTGAAGTGTCCGTTCCGGTCTTCCAGTTCCAGGACTCCCGGCCCGCCGCTCCACAGCGGCTTCTCGCGCAACAGCACCGCCCCGGCAATCGTCGTCGACATGGCTCCCGTCTCCTTCGGCGGATTGCTCATCTCGTACCGCGGATCGCTCAGCCGCTGCAACTGCCCCTCCATCTCCTCGGCCACGCACAGCACCAGTTGATCGCCGGGCTGGGTCTGCGACGAATAAATGGAATGCGCCGGCAACGCCAGCACGCTATCGGGCTGCGGGCTTGAGGAACTCACCTGAAAAGTGGGGAACGATTCCACCGTTTCGATCACCCGGCACTCCTCGTCCAGGTAGATCAGGTCCAGCGGCAGCGGCATTGCCGCCGCGGGAATTCCGCGGAATGGCGTCATCCATACGCCCTCGCCCGATTTCAGCGGCCGCGCCATCAACTCGCCCACGCGCGCTAACGGCAGATCTGCCGCCTTGACCCCCAGGCCAAGAAAGCATTCCCGCGTTTGGTTATAAGCGCAATGTATTCGCGATTCCATGGTCCTTTTGTCCCGTGGCGTCTGCGCGGCAGCGCCTCTTCTTCCCCCTGCCTCAGCCGCTTCATCAAATCTTTCCAGAAGCTCCATACAACCTGGCCCTCGTGGTTCGCGCATGCCGGGGCGCGAAAGAGAACATCTTACCCACCCGACACTCCGGGCTTCCTGCCACGGCGCGTGTGGCGCCGGGCAGGTCCTCCCGAATCTGCGAAATGTCTTGCTCTCGCCGTGGCGCCTGTCCTTCTGAAGACACCCACGGACTCAAGCTCACCGTTTACTTGACCCGAGTGCGACGGCGTTGAATCAGAATCACCAGAATGATGACTGCCACTACCCCGGCAATAATTCTGACAAGCGTGGTATCCATATCGTTCTCCTTTCCTGCCCCTTTATTTGTTGGTTAACTTCGAAAAAGACTCGACCATAACAATCGCGGCTGGTCCCAGTGTAACCAGAAATAGCGCAGGAAAGATGAACAGTACCAGCGGAAAGACCAGTTTCACTGAAGTCTTGCTTGCCAATTCCTCGATCATTTGCACACGTTGAACGCGCAGCGAGTCCGAATGGACGCGAAGCACTTTGGCAATGCTGGTTCCAAATTGTTCCGTCTGCACCAGCATCGAAACCAGATTGCGCACACTCTCTACGCCGGTGCGTTCTGCCATGTGTTTCCATGCATCGGCGCGGCCTCGGCCGGCATGTTGTTCCAGCACCACGATGTTCAGTTCGTCGCACAACTCCGGCTGCGACTGGTTTAATTCCTGCGCCGTGCGCGCCGTCGCCTGGTCCAGGCTCAGGCCAGCTTCCATACAGATCACCAGCAGATCCAGTACATCGGGCAATCCGCGGTTGATTTTCTTTTGCCGCTTCTTGATCTTCTTCCCAAGCCAGAAGTCAGGCGCCAGAAAACCCACGCCCAGCGTCATCAGGTACACAAAAAACGGACCCAGGCTTGCCAAGCCTGTCACCAGCGCGAGGGCTGACAGCAGAATCGGCGCTGCCACTTTGCAGCCGTAGAAAACCTTCACCGCCGACTCGTTGCGGTACCCCGCGCGCGTCAGCCGCTGCACCACGATCGAAACTTCCTTATCGCTCCTCGGCATCAGGTTCTCGACGGACTCCATCAGGCTTCCGATCGAGGACTTGGCTTGCTGCACCACCGACCCGATGCTTTTCTCCTTGGGGCGCGGATGGATCACTTCGCTGATGCGCTGTAGCATGACTTCGCGATAGAACAGCAGAAGTCCGCCGCTGGCGATGAGCAGAAATACAGCCAAGAATGCGAAAATTGCGAATTCCATACCTCTCCCCTATACGTCGATGTTGACGATCTTCCAGATCACAAACCCGCCTAGCATAATCAGTCCGGCCGCGCCCCACATCATATCGATGCCGATTTGGCGATGCCACAAAATGCTGATCATGTCCGGATCTACGAAATAGATGCCGATGCCCAGCACGATGGGCAGGCAGGTAAGGACCAACCCCGTAAGCCGCCCCTGCGCAGTGTGCACCATGATCTGCCGCTTCAGCCGGAACCGCTCCCGGATTACATGCGAGGTCTTGTCCAGCACCTCGGCCAGGTTGCCGCCGCTCTCCTTCTGAATCAGGATCGCGGTTGCTGTGATCTTCAAATCCTGAAGCGGCACCCGGGCGAGCATGTTTTCCAGCGCCGTCTTCATCTCCAGGCCGTAGTTCTGTTCTTCAAAGCAAATCTTGAACTCGCTCTTCACCGGCTCCGGACACTCACGGGATACCAGGGCCATGGCTGCCAGCAGGCTGTGCCCCGCGCGCAGTCCGCTCACCATCAGGTCCAGCGCCTCCGGCAGGTTCTTCTCGAATGCCGAAAAACGCCGGCTCCGCTTGAATACCACCCATCCGAAAGGAAGCAAACCACACACCACGCCGCCCACCAGCGCCAGCGGGTAGGACTGGAATGACAGGAACAAGAAGTACGACGGCAGCGCACAGCACGCCACGGTCATGATCAGCAGACGGCCCGGGCTCCAATCCAGTTCGGCCTGGCTCAGCATCTTGCGCAAATAGGGCGCCAGCTCGATGCTCAGCAGCTTCTTGTTCAGCCACGGAATGCTGCTCAGTTGCTCATCCTTGCGCAGGTCCATGTTTTGCTGTAGCACTGCCTGCTTGGACTCGCTTTTCAGCGCCGCGTCCAGAGTAGCCAGCGCCTTCTTGGAGTTGTCGGAGGGTGCGGCGAGTGCCATGGGCAGCGCAATGACCACAAATACGCCGATGAATACCAATACTGCAATGATTCCCATCTCAGTTCGCCTCCTTTCTTCTCAGTTAACTTGTGTTTCCTTGTCGAACAGGCTGGGCGGCAGCACGATGCCCGACACCCGCAGCCTCTCCAGGAAATGGGGACGGATGCGACTGGGCATGAACACGCCGATCACCCGGCCGTCCGGTCCAATCCCCTTCTTTTGGAACGAGAAGATCTCCTGCATGCTGATCACGTTCTCTTCCATGCCCGTGATCTCGGAAATGCTTGTGATCTTGCGGGTTCCGTCGCTCATGCGCGTCGCCTGCACCACGATCGTGAGGGCCGAGGCGATCTGCTGCCGCACTGACTTCTCCGGCAGGTTCATGTTCGTCATCGCCACCATTGACTCGAGACGCGAAATGGCGTCGCGGGGCGTGTTGGCGTGAATCGTTGTCATCGAGCCCTCGTGGCCCGTGTTCATGGCCTGCAACATGTCAAAGGCTTCCTCGCCGCGCACCTCGCCGATGATGATGCGGTCGGGACGCATACGCAGGCTGTTGATGAGCAGTTGCCTTTGCTTGATGGCGCCCTGGCCTTCGATGTTCGGCGGCCGCGTTTCCAGGCGCACAATGTTCTCCTGCGCCAGCCGTAATTCGGCCGCGTCCTCGATGGTCACCAGACGCTCGTTGTTAGGAATGTACTGCGACAGAATGTTCAGGAACGTGGTTTTGCCGGCGCCCGTACCACCCGAAACCAGGATGCTGATGCGTGCCCGCACCGCCGACGACAGCACTTCCATCATCTCCGGCGAAATGCTCTTCAACTGCACCAGTTGATTCGCCGCCAACGGACCGGTTCCGAAACGCCGGATCGACATCGACGGCCCATCCAGCGCCAGGGGCGGAATAATTGCATTGACACGCGATCCGTCGGGCAGGCGGGCGTCCACCATGGGAGATGACTCGTCCACTCTGCGGCCCACCCTGGAAACAATGCGGTCGATGATCTGCATCAGATGCCGGTCGTCGCGGAAGGAGGTGTTCACCTTCTGTAGCAGGCCGCCTTTTTCCACAAACACGTGGTCTTTGTCGTTGACCAGGATGTCGGAGATCTTGGGATCGCGCAGCAGCGGCTCCAGCGGCCCTAAACCGAAGACTTCGTCCAGAAGGTCGGCGTGAATCCTCTCCTGCTCGTCGAAGTTCAGCGGTACCCGCTGGTCCGACATGATCTCTTTCACCAGCCCCGACACCGCCTGACGCGCCTGACTTGAATTCACGCGCGACAGCTTCTCCAGATCCAGCTTTGAGATCAGTGTGCGGTGAATCTCCGCTTTGTAATCATCCAGGTTCAGCAGTTCCACGGTTTACCTTCCATTCAGTTGGGGAATTTAACATCTCGCTACATCATCCAAAGAAACTCAGGCTGAATATGTTCTTCTTGCTCTTGGCCACGGTTTCGCTCTTCCCGGTCACCGCGCTCACCATCTTCCGGATCTGCCGTGATATGGGTGAGTCCGTCAGCACCAGCGGCGTGGCGCTAATCTGCATGTTCCGCACCGCTGCGTAGTCGTTCGGAATCTTCCATTGCGCCGGCCTGGTTAGCGCCTTCGTAACGTGTTCCTCCGGCAGGCTCTGTCCGCGGGATTCAAACCGGTTCAGCACGATCTCCAGCTTGGGCACCGCGCCCGCGAAAAACTGTTGGATCAGCCGGTTTGCGTTGCGCAGCTCCGGAATGCCCGACTGCGTCACCAGATACACCGTGCTCGCTTCCCGGTACGCTGCCGTTTCCATCATCTCCAACTGCGACCCCAGATCTACCACCACGTTTTCGAACTCATTACGCGCCACGTTCATCAACTGGTTGATGGCCTCGCTGGCTACCTGGTACGGAATGAACTTCCCGGGAGCCGCCAGCATCCACAGACCGGAGCTGTGCTTCACCAGGAGCTGGGAAAGGAATTGTGTATCCAGACGATCCGTGGCTTCCAGCGCATCCACCGTCGAAAACTCCGCTGTAATGCCCAGATTCAACGCCGCATCACCCAGCGGCAAGTCCAGATCGATCAGAAGCGTCTTCTCTTGCGACGCTTTGGCCAGCGCCACCGCGAAGTTGCAGGCCAGCGTGGTGGCCCCGGCGCCGCCCTTGGAAGCCATGAACGCAAACAGCTTTCCCACCCGCTTCTTCGCGGTCCGCCCTACCGGCTGGCGGGCTGCGGCCCGCAGCAGCGCTTCTTCCACTACCTTTTGTTCCAGCGGAAGCGTGAGAAACTCGCGTGCTCCGGCTCGCATGCACCGCACCAGAAGCTCGGGATCGGCGCTCTCGGAGTACACCATCACCGTCGCAAACCCATCGGCGCTGATGCTCTCTACCAGCTCGAGCGCGAACTTCGGGTCGCCGTCGAGATCAATGATCACAACGCTAAACTTCTGGTCCATGATCTCCGAAGCATCGTCCAATCTCACCGGGTAACTCGAGAACTCGGAGACCTCATATCCCGCGCATCCGGCCAGCGCCTGCGCCGCCGCATCGCGGTGGCGTCTATCAGGACTGATCAGCGCGATGGAGATCGGTGCGCCGCTGACTGTCTCGGCATTCGAATTGACGAGATGTGGGGAGAAATTTGTTGCCACTTTACGTACTCTCCTTGCCGTGCCGCCGCTTTGTGGCGCGATCGTGTTGCGCGCCCGAAACTCGTATCCGGCTTGCTGCAAGCTGGACATCAGCTTTCTTCATTCCTCAATGCGCAAAAAACGAAATCAGGGTCCCGATCGCGATGGCGGGCGCGTACGGCATCTTGCGCCGCCGCGGGTTGCTCAACACTGCCTCTCCGCGATCGTCCTTTGAACCGAATGCCAGGTCGCCCGCGTGCTGGAAGAGCTCACCCAAGAATCCTCCCCACACCGCCCAAGCCAACGCCATCAGCCCACCCACTAATCCGGTGAACACCAGGGCATAAATCAATTGCGCCGGACCGATCCAGGCCCCGATCGCCGCGCACAGCTTCACATCGCCTGCGCCCATGCCGCCCATGAAGAAAAGAATTCCGTACAGCAATAGTCCCAATCCCGCCCCGCCCAGGCTGTGGCCTAAACCATGCCAGCCGTGGAGCCATGCTGAAACCGCAACTCCAACCGCAAAAAAAGGCAAAACCAGCCAGTTCGGAATCCGCCGACTGCGAAGGTCAGTGAACGTCGCCACGCCCAGAACGATAACGGTGGGCCACCAGGCAAACGAATGCATTCCTCCTGCTCCTTCATCCCTCCGGCGTTCCGGGATCACCCTGCTATACAGCAATTGCGCAACCAAACTGATTTAGCCAATATGCCATTTAGATTGAAGTAGATGACTCAGGATGATCCGCGGGGGTGTACACGGTTGTTTACGGCAGGACCGGCTTTTGGAGTGGTCCGTATACACCTTCACATCGCCTTCACATCACCGCAATCTGCCGCTGCAAGGCTGCATGCTGAGGGGGGCCGTAACCTTTACCAGGGAAAGAGTTTCTGGCCCCTGCCAGCGAACTTGACCTATTGGGCCGGCCTGATGTCTTGCGCTTCGGGCTACGCTCCAGGGCACCTTCCCGCGCAATCGTCAGTAACGTGGAGAGCCGATCTTACCACTATCTCCGCTGTCCCCGATGCCGATATTACCGGCATTGACGATTGCGACGGGGCTGCGGCGAGAGATTACTGGCGAGAGATTACTTTGGTGCGGGCGTTCTCAACTGCATTTCCTCATATTCCGATTGACGAAGGAGGCACAGGCATCTTCCTAGCACGAAAGAGTCATATCTTGTGTGGTACCGAGTGTCGATCATGAGGTTACATCGCCAAGCTCCCAGGGCGGCACCGTAAATGCCGTGAGTTGGATGACCGTGGGCACATGACAAGAATTGGACTATATTCCGAAGACCGAACGCTGCAACCGCTTCTTTCGCCTGCCCTTGGTAAGGATTTCGAGATTCTGCTCGAGTCCGACGGCGAGGGGATGGAAGCGCTGATTGCGGCCGGGAGCTGCGATGTCCTGATTCTCGATCTGTATTCCCACGGGGACTCCCTGCAAACCCGCATCGACTGCGCGCGCCGGCTCATTGCCTCCAACGTCCCGACCATCCTTATGGCCGATGACAGTCTGCGGTCCACCGCATTCGAGCTTGTCCGTTCCGGAGCCTTCGGCTACACGCGCCGGCCGCCTTCGGTTCGCGACCTCAAGACCATGCTCAGCCGCGCCTGCGAGACCTCCGCGCTCAAGCAGCAGTTGTACAGTGTGCAACACCGCGTCGAGGAGCCGGGCAAGTGCGATCGCATCATCGGATCCAGCCCCAGCATGCAGCGCGTCTATCAGTTGGTGCGCAGCGTAACCAATCTCAATGCAGCGGTTCTGGTCACCGGCGAAAGCGGCACCGGCAAGGAACTCATTGCCCGCGCCATTCACAATCTCGGCTCCCGCGCCAACAAGCCCTTCGTCGCTGTATCCTGCGGCGCCATTCCTGAAACTCTCATCGAAGCCGAGCTTTTCGGTCACGAGAAGGGCGCCTTCACCGGAACCGTCGGCGCTCGCGAAGGCTACTTTGAGCAGGCCGCCGACGGCACGCTATTCCTCGATGAAATTGGCGACCTCAGCCTCTTCACCCAGGTCAAGCTGCTACGCGTCCTGCAACAGATGGAATTCAACCGCCTGGGTTCGAACAAGCTGGTTCCATTGCGCGCGCGCCTCATCTTCGCCACCCATCAGGACCTTTCCAAGCTGGTGGCCGAAGGCAAGTTCCGCCAGGATCTCTACTACCGCATTAACGTCATGCGCATCGATTCGCCGCCGCTCCAGGATCGTCCCGAAGACATTCCGCTCATCGCGAGCCACTTCATGCGCCACTACGCGGGCGTCTTCCAGAAGCCCATGGATTCGATCGAGCCCGATGCCCTCGACATGCTTCTGGGCTACCATTGGCCCGGCAACGTGCGTGAGCTCGAAAACGTCATGCAGCGCGCCATCATTCTCGCTCCGGGCCACGCAGTACGCGCGGAAGACCTGGACCTGCACAACCCCGAGCAGGAAGAAGACCCGGGCGCATTCGACGAAGTGGTAGATATCGCCGACTACCAGCCGACAAGCTCCTTCGAACGTCAGCTCCGCGACTATAAAATCCACCTGGCCGTCTCAGCCGTGCGCGAAGCCAACGGTAACAAGACCCTGGCCGCCCGCAGCCTCTCCATCTCGCGTGCCTATCTGCATCGTTTGCTGCGCCTCGCCGAAACCGGCTCCGAGGCCATCTACACGGAACAGCCCCTGAGCCACTCCGTCAACGCCTGACGCCGCAACATACTCCATCCAATACAAACACGAATACCCCGTCCAAGCTGTGCCTGGATGGGGCGGTTTCTCTGACTCGCTAACTTGCTGAGTTGCAGGCTCGCCGAGTCGCTATTCCACTCAGGCAAAATAATCGACCTGCCGTGACCCGCCTTCCGCTTCTGCGCCTGGCTCCGTTTCGGGTTCCAGCATCAGATCGTCCTCATCGTTCTCTTCCGCTCCCGAGCCTTTTCTGCCGCCGCGCTGCCCGTCGCCATCGCCCGGTCTCGCCGAGCCGTCGATATCGAGGACCTCCGGCGGGCTAAATTCCCCTTGCGGCGCTTTCACGGCTGGCAGCGTGCGAATTCCGGGGATGGGGGTTATTCCCATAATTATTTCTCGATTCTCCTGGAGTATATCGGCGGCAAAACGCAAGACTTTAATCTTCCGCGATTTTTGTCCAGTCTTGGGACACACGAGCTTCCATAGCGCGGGCAGAATCACGAGGATTGGGGCGGAATTGCCTTGCTACACTGTGTCCATGCCAGACGAGCAGGACTTCCGGCGCGCGGCTGAAGCGGCGCTCGACAACCTCAAGCGGCATCTTTTCGCACGAGAGGAAAGCGAACAGGCAGGCTTCGAGGTCGAGGAACAGGGCGGCGTACTGAATGTCCTCTTCGAAGATCCCGCGGCCCGTTTCGTCATCACTCTCAACGCGCCGGTACGCCAGATCTGGATCTCCGCGCTCGCCACCAGCTTCAAACTCGACTACGATTCGAAGG
>Ga0302278_10000711_pt1 | contig 41975 bp, 30 predicted proteins | sample III_Bog_N3_2_FD_194543 | JGI IMG/M metagenome (GOLD analysis project Ga0302278, IMG submission 194543) | Peat permafrost microbial communities from Stordalen Mire near Abisko, Sweden - III_Bog_N3_2 | ecosystem: Environmental > Terrestrial > Soil > Wetlands > Peat | place: Sweden: Abisko...
GAGGGGCACCAGCGCCACCGAGACAAGCAGCAGCACGGCCACAGCGATAAAGAATATGGTGCGGTTGCGAGAGGATTGAATCAGCGGCGTCATGATGCGGCGATAGATCCTGGTCCGCCAGTTCTCGGTCTCGGGTTCCAGTATCTTGGCCCCTTGCAGATGCTTGCCCAGAAGGCGAAGAGCAGCCCAGGGCGAGACCACGAAGGCAACCAGCAGAGAGAAGAGCATGGCCGCCGAGGCGCCCACGGGAATGGGACGCATGTACGGTCCCATCAGGCCGCGGACAAAGGCCATGGGCAGCACGGCCGCAATCACGGCAAAGGTGGCCAGGATGGTGGGATTACCCACCTCGGCTACGGCTTCAACCGCAACTTCGCTCATGGAGCGGCCATGGCTTTCAGGAAGCCGGAAATGGCGCACCATATTCTCGACCACAACTATGGCGTCATCGACGAGAATGCCGATGCTGAAGATCAAGGCGAAGAGTGTGACGCGGTTGATGGTGTAGCCCAGGAAGTAAAACACCGACATGGTGAGGGCCAGCGTGACCGGGATGGCCAGCAGGACCACACCCGATTCGCGCCAACCCAGGAACAGAGCGACCAGCAGAGTGACCGACAGCGTGGCCAGCAGCAGGTGTTCGAGCAGTTCGTCCGACTTGTCCTTGGCCGTAGCGCCGTAGTTGCGGGTGATGGATACGGTTACGTCGTTGGGGACCGACACACCCTGCATCCGGTGCACGCTCTTGAGCACGGCATTGGCGATGTCGGTGGCGTTGGTTCCCTTGCGCTTGGCTACGGTGATGGTCACCGCCGGATACTGGCGCGCCGCCGGAGACCCCGCATGGCTCGCGTTGGTGGTGCCATAGACGACGTAGTTCGACGGATCAGCTGCGCCATCGACGATCTTGTCGGCCACATCGCGCAGATACACGGGATGTCCGCGCACCACGCCCACCACGACAGCTTCCAAATCTTCGCGGCTGGTGAAAAGGTTGCCCGCGTCCACCTGGACTTCCTGATTGTTCTCGGCATAGTTGCCCGCCTGCACGCTGGCGTTGGCGGCTTGCAAATGGCCGACGATGGCCATGGGCGACAAGCCGTAGGCATTCAGCTTTTCTGTGCTGAGTTCCACGCGCATGGTGCGCGGAAGGCCGCCGATGATCGAGGTTTCCGATACATCGGAAATCTGGCCGATGTTGTGCTGGATCTCAGCGGCGATGGCGCGCAACTGATAGCCGTTGTAGTGCTCGCCCCAAAGAGTCAAGGCCATGATGGGCACATCGTCGATGGAGCGGGCTTTGATGATCGGCTGCGAAACTCCCGGCGGCATGCGATCGAAGTTCGAGTAGAGTTTGCTGTAGACCTTGATCAGCGCATCTTCCTGCTGCGTGCCGACCAGGAAGCGCACAATCACCAGGCTCTGGCCCGGAGACGAAGTCGAGTACACATACTCGACGCCCGATATCTGATGCACCAGGTTCTCGATGGGCAGCGTGACGCGCTGTTCCACCTCCGCGGGCGAAGCCCCCGGCATGGCGGTCGTAATGTCGAGCATGGGCACAAGAATCTGCGGCTCTTCCTCCCGAGGAATGATGGCCACGGCGAAAATTCCCAGGGCCAGCGATGCGGCGATGAAGAGGGGCGTTAGCTTGGAGTTGAGAAAGGTGTGCGCCAGGCGCCCGGCGATTCCAAGTTCTACTTTCATGGCTGGACCTCGATGCGCTTGCCGGCCAGCTCGCGGTCACCCGGCGTGTCAACAAGCCTTTCGCCCGAAGAGATGCCCGACAGGACCTCGACGAGGCTTCCCTGTGCGGCTCCAAGAGTGAGATAACGGAGCTGTGCGATTCCCTGACTGTCGAGGACAAAGACACAGGGCAGCGAGCCGTGCAGAACGACAGCGGAACGCGGAATCAGGATTGCCTGCCGAGTGCCGTTGGCGAACTCGACCGTTCCATACATGCCGGCGTGCAACTGGCTGGATGCGGGCAGATCGATCTTGACCAGAAAGCTATGACTGGATGAATCGGCGGCGGGGACGATCTCCGCGACAACGCCCGAGAGGTTTGCGGAGGAAACGCCATCCATGGCAACCTGCGCCTTCATCCCCTTGTGAACCGCGGCGATCATCGACTCATCGACCGCGGCTTGCAGTTGCAGAGCGCCGGTCTGATCCACCTGAAGCAGAGGCACGCCGGGCGAGGCCATGGTTCCGGGATCGGCCATGCGCGCCGTGACCACGCCGGAGAAGGGCGCCACCAGGCGCGTGTAGCCGAGCATGGTGCGCGCACCGCTTTCCTGTGCCCGCGCCGCTTCAGTCTGCGCACGGACGGCATCGAGCCTGGCGGAGGAAGCCTCAGCCTGACGAGAGACAACATCCATCTCCTGCGGACTGACGCTCTTCTCGGACTGCAATTGCCGATAGCGATCGAGAGTGCTGGCCGCCAGCCTGGAGTCGGTTTGCGCGGCAACCTGCTCGCCTTGCGCGGCTTTCACCGCGGCCTGCGCCTGATCCACCGAGGCGCGCAGGGCCGCATCGTCGAGCACGGCCAGGGTTTGTCCGGCGCGCACACTGTCTCCCTCGCGGACCAGAACCTGCTTGATCCGGCCCATTACCTGAGCGGACACCATGGCCGTCTCGCGGGCATGCACGGTACCCGTGGAACGCACATTCAGGGGCACCTGCTGCTGCTGGCTCTCAACGACGCGCGCCTGCATGGTTTGGATGGCCGCAGGCGAAGCGGACTCATCGCCGTGGCAACCGGCCATCATTGCCGCGGATGCGGCAAGCAAACAACCCGATAACAGAATTCTCATTGCAAATCCTCCGCCGCATCGGGAGTCAGCGTCCCTGTCGCGTAAAGCAGTTCGGCATAGGCCATGGCGTTGCCGTAGACGGCATGCCAGTAGTTGGACTGGCTCTGCCGCTCGGCATCCTCGGCGCGCAGCAGATCGGTGATGGTGGCAAGGCCCGCAGTGTAGCGGTTCTTGAGGATGCGGAGGCTCTCAGCCGATTGATCCATCGCGGCCTGGGCTGTAGCCAGCGATAGCTCCGCTGTCTCGCTGTGAATATGCGCCTGGCTCACTTGCAAGCGCACATGCTGCTGCGAGGCAGCCAGTTGTGCATCGACCCGCTGCTTGGCGGCATTCTCACGCGCAAGCTGGGCGCGCTTGCCCAGGGGGAGAATGTCCACACTGATCTGGACACCGGCCACCCAGTTATTGCCTCCCGTACCGGCAAACGAGGTGCGGTCTTCTTCCCAGTTTCCGTAGGCGCTCACGCGCGGGCCAAAGTCAGAACGTGCGGCTCCGAGGGCGGAGGCCTGCGCCGATTGCGCCTCTCCCAGCGCCTTCAGGTCAGGCCGCGTTTTTGCCGCGGTGGCCATCTCCTCCTCCAGCGGGGGCTGGGGGAAAGTATGGGGCTCGATCGGCTTCAATTCGGTTGCCTTGAGGTCCGGGGTGCCCATGGCCTCGCGCAACTGGGCCCACGCCAGCTCAAGATCGCCCTGCGCCGCAATCAGTTCTTCCTTGCGGGCCGCTGTATTCACCTGGGCAGACATCCGGTCCGACTCCACCGCGAGGCCCGCCTTCACATGGTCGTCCACTGAAGTCAGCAGCGCCCCCGCCGTCTCCTGCTCATGCTGGGCGACGGCGATCTGCCGCTGCGCGTAGAGCACCGACTGGTATGCCCCCACAACGTGGAAGACAATCTCCTGGTCCACCGCCTTGGCGGAGGAAGAGGCGCTTTGCTTGAAGAGATCGGCGCGATGGATCTCCTTTTGTGTCTTGAACGAGTCAAAAGCCATCCATGAGCCGGAGAAGCGGGCGGCAAAGTTGCCGATGGGCTGAGGACGGTTCAGAGCGTTCAGGGCAAAGTCGGCCTGGGCAAACTGGCGCTGCCGAAGACGGGTGCCGAAGGCATAGACGGGATCGTTTCCGCGGGAGATGTCCTCAGTGAAGTTGAGTTGCGGTAGCAGTTGGGTGCGCGCCAGGACCGCGGCCGACCTGGCATCCTGGGTGCCGGCGCGCGCAATGGCCGCCTCGGGGCTTTGCCCCAGGGCCTCATTGATGGCTTGCCGGAGCGTCAGAGGTTGCTGCGCTGCGGCGGTCAATCCTCCCATGCAGAGCAGGAGAGAGAGACCCAGGGCTGGATAGCGGGAAATCATAGGTAAAGTGACCTCGGCTGTTGTGTTCACAAGACTAAAGTCACGGAGTGAGCAATTCGTTACAAAAGAAGACCCAAAAAACTCGGTCCGCCCATTTTGCCGCTGTTTGGCAAGTTTCTGTGACAAAGGAAGGCGCAAGGGCCAAAGATGACTGCTGTGCTGGTTCAATAACTCGCCGGGCGCAGCTGCCGGCGCGGACAACTCCGAATGCCCGTTTTGCGTCGAAGAAGAAGGGCCAACCACCTTACGCAAACACACGAAGGGTTCACAGAAGCCCGTGGTATTCTGGGGCCGCGACACAAAGGAGAAGCATGCTACACGATCTGAAAGCCTTGATTGGTTCTTCCGTAGTGGCGACTGACGGCGAAATCGGAAGTGTCCGCAATTTTCTGTTCGACGACCAGTCGTGGACGGTCCGTTATCTGGTAGTTGACGTGGGGACGTGGCTGAAACGCCGCGATGTGGTTCTCTCGATTGCCGCGGCGGAAAAGCCGGATTGGGGGAAGCGGATATTTCAGGTCCACTTTACCAAGGAGCAAGTGCAGAATAGCCCCGAAGTCGATACCGAGAAGCCGGTTTCGCGGCAGCAGGAAATTGCCATGCGGGAGTACTTCGGCTGGCTTGCCTATTGGATTGACAGCGAGTTGGGCGGGTCGACTCTGATGCCCACGGGAAGGAAGTATCCGGTGCACACCAAGGAGGATTCTCACCTCCGCAGCACCGCGGACCTGCTCGACTATGAAGTTTCGGCAACAGATGGCGAAATTGGGCGTCTGCAAGGATTCATCGTGGACGAGGCATCCTGGCATCTCGGCTACCTGGACGTGAAAGCCGGGGATTGGCTGCGGGACCGCTCGGTGCTGATTCCCACGCGCTGGGTTGAATCGGTTTCCTGGGCCGACCGCCGCGTGAATGTGCAGCACAGCAGAAGCGGGCTTTAAGATCGATTCGCAAGCAGGACATTCGTTCCTGTCTCGACGACCGGCTTTATGGGCCCGCAGGGACTGTGGCGGCAGGCGATCTTTACCTCGCGGTCAAGGCCCTCGCCAACCTTGCCGCCAGCATCTCGCTGCACCATCTGCCTATCATCCTGTTAGCACAACCGCGTTGCGCCCTCGCAAAGTACGATTCTCAGCTCGGAATCTCTCCCATCCAGCGAAGAAACGGCACCATGCTGAGGCCTTGCACGAAGACGGAAAAGGCGACCACGGCGAAACTGATGGCAATGATGTCTTCGCGCAGCGGCACTGTAGGGGGCAGACCAAGAGCGAGCGCCAGGGCCACGGCTCCGCGCAAGCCGCCCCAGAACAGGACGTGCTGATGCTTCCAGGCTACGCGCAGCCTGGTCGGCAGGAAGAGAAGGCAACAGGGGTAGATGGCCACCGCCCTGCCCAGTGTTACCAGGGCAATTGCGATTGCCGCCGGAAGCCAGATGGCCACGAAATTCTGATGGGCCACGTGCATGCCGATGAGCAGAAACACCAGCGAGTTGGCAACGAAGGCGGCGTATTCCCAGAATGACTGAACGGCTTCTTTGCCGCGCGGGGAAATTCCGTTGAGCAACCTGAAATTGCTCATGACAAGTCCCGCGGTAATGGTGGCCAGGACCCCGGACAAGCCGAAGTGATCGGCAAGCAGGAAGGAGCCGTAGGCGGCTACGGTGGTGAAGGTAATTTCGACAAGATGATCTTTCGTTCGCCCGGTGAGCAGCAGGGCGGCAAGTGCGACCGCAGCGCCGCAAAGGACGCCTCCCACGACTGTCTTGAGAAGCATGGCGGAGATGGCAATGGCCGAGAACTGCTGTCCAGAAGCCAGGGCCACCACCACGCCGAAGCCCACCGCGGCCGTGCCATCGTTGAAGAGGCTCTCTGCCTCGATGAGCACCAGCAAACGGCCGTGCGCCTTTGCTTCCTTGAATGTGGCAACCACCGAGATCGGATCGGTAGCGGCGATGAGCACGCCGAAGACGAGAGCGCTGATCCATTGCCAGTGCAGGGCAAAGTGCATGCCGACCGCGGTAACGCCCGCGGAGAGCAGGACTCCCAGAGTGGCCAGCACGAAAATGACGGCAAAATCCCGGCGCAACTGATTCCAGGAGATGTAGAACGCAGCTTCAAACAACAGCGGAGGAAGAAGGGCCGTGAAGATAAGGTCCTTGGTCAGGACAATATTCGGCGCAAACGGCATGAAGGCGAGAATGATGCCGGCCGTAACCAGTCCGACGCTGTAAGGGAGACGAAGCCGCCGGGTGAGCATGGCGACGACAGCGGCCACCAGCAGGAGCAGGGTTACGGTTTGAATGTTGGGTTCCATGCGTTCTCGTCCTGACCTTTGGCTGCTTTTCCCTGTTGACCCATTGCGATTGGCGGCGCCTTATTACGCCGGGGCGACGGGCGCCCGCAGCCGCACCAGCAGTTCCAGCAGTTCGTCGATCTCACCCTGGTTGCGAAGGTAGTAGCGAGCGTGAGAGCGCAACTTGCGCCCGATGCGCACGGCAACGATGTTCCCCTCCAGGGCGAAAGCGTCCTCGTCATTCTCGTCGTCGCCCACGTACAAGACCCAGTCGCACCCCAGGCGATCCCGTTCCGCGGCCACGGCATCGCCCTTGTTGGGAGCACAGTCCATCACCACGTTAACAACCTGCTTGCCGCCAAAGACACGTACTTTCTTCAATGCCCCGGTGGCCGCGAGAATGCACCTGCGCGTCTCAACCTTTTCCGAGGCCTGGCGATAATGCACGGCCAGAGAGAAGCCCTTGTCTTCCACCCACAGCCCCGGCACCTGCCCAAGCGCAAGCTCCAGGGCAGCCTTCCATTGCTCCACCAGGTGGCGGGACTTCTGTGCCGCACCTGTTTCCGCGCCGTGATTGCCGATGACCTGAGCGAAGCTGATGCCGCTGAGTTTGTTGAGGACGTTTGTGCGGGCGCGTCCGGAGACAACGATGCAGGGATAGAGCGGCGCCAGGCGGTGAAGCAGATTGCGCGTCCGAACGCGCATGGCCGCCTGATCGGGATGGGCGACAATGGGCGACAATGTTCCATCGAAGTCGAAGGCGCACAAGGTCCGTTCCCGCGCCAACCGGGCTGGGATGGAGAGACAAGCCTGGGAAAGAAGATACTTCATTTTCAAGCCGCCGGGCCCGGGTTCGCTCGCTCGGCCAGGCGTCCGGCCACGCGGTCCTGATCGCGTGACATACTTTTGATTGGAACATATGAGGCTTGAGCCATGGTGTCTAAAATGCGGCTTGAAGATCTTGGTCTGATTGGGAACTGCCAGTTTTCAGCGCTGGTGCACAACAGCGGGGAGATTGTGTGGTGCTGCTTGCCGCGCTTCGACTCCGAGCCGCTGTTTTCAACCCTTCTGGACAGCCAGGAGGGCGGGAGCTTCCGCATTGGCCCGGCGGGAGGAGAGGCCGGAACGCAGCGCTACGCGCCCAACACGAACATCCTTGAAACGACCTTTCAGACCTCGACAGGCTCCTTCAGGGTGATCGATTTCGTGCCCCGGTTCCTGCAGTTTGGGCGCGCGTTCCGTCCCACGCAACTGATACGCATCGTGGAGCCGATCGAGGGCACCCCGCGCATCGCGGTAGCGTGCGAACCGCGGCTGGGCTGGTCCAAAGACACCCCCTCGCGCTTGCAAGGTTCGCATCACGTCCGCTTTGAAGGATTCGCCAGCCAGGTCAGGCTGACTACCGACATTCCGCTCTCCTACCTGGGCGGCCAGGCGTTTACCTTGACCGGACGCCAGCACCTGGTGCTGACCTGGGGAGCACCGGTGGAAGAGCCTCTGGCGCCTCTGTGCGAGCGATTTCTGAACGAGACCTCGCGCTACTGGCAGCGCTGGGTCAAACAGTGCGACACCCCTCCCCTGTTCCAGCAGGAAGTAATCCGCTCCGCGCTGACGCTGAAGCTGCATTGCTTTGAGGACACCGGGGCGATCATCGCGGCCATGACCACGTCGATTCCGGAGTCCCCCGGCAGCGGCCGCACCTGGGACTACCGCTACTGCTGGCTGCGCGATTCCTATTACGTGCTGAATGCCCTGGGGCGTTTGGGGCAATTTGAAGAACAAGAGCAATTTGTCCAGTACCTGTTGAATGTGGCCGGAGGTGCGCCGGGGCTGGATCTGGCGCCGCTCTACCGGGTAGACGGATCGCAGAACCTGAAGGAATCGAGCCTTGCAAACTGGCCCGGCTATAACGGCGAAAAGCCGGTGCGCATCGGCAATGGGGCGGCGCTGCACTCTCAGAACGACATCTACGGAGAGATGGTTCTGGCGCTGACGCCCATCTTTCTGGATGAGCGGCTGAGCGCGGAGCGCTCGCCGGCCGCGTTGCAGTTGATTGAGGGGCTGGCTCGAAAAGCCATCTCCCTGACGGGAGTGCCGGACGCGGGCATCTGGGAATATCGCACCGAGTGGAAGCCGCAGACCTTTTCAAGCCTCATGTGCTGGGCCGCCGCGGACCGCATGGCGCGCATCGCGGACCTGCATGCACCGGAACACGCCGCGGAGTTTCACTCCGCCGCAGGCCGGATTCATGCCGAGGTCATCGCCCAATCGTGGAGCGCAAAGAGAGGCAGCTTTGTGGGCCACTACGGCGGTGAAGACCTTGACGCTTCCCTGCTACAGATGGTCCGTTTGCGCTTTTTGCCGGCCGGCGATCCGATGCTGATCAACACCATCGAAGCGATTCAAAAAGACCTGTCGCTGGGCGACTGGCTGCAGCGCTACAGCCTGAACGACGGCTTCGGCAAGCCCTCAGTGGCTTTTGTCATTTGCACATTCTGGTTGATCGAGGCCCTGGCCGCGGCGGGACGACGCAAAGAAGCGAGCGCACTGTTCGACCGGATTCACGGAGCGCTGTCGCCTTTGGGGCTGCTTTCAGAAGATTTCGATCCTACGGAGCCGCGCATGTGGGGCAATTTTCCGCAGACTTACTCGCACGTGGGACTCATTCACGCCGCTTTTGCCGCCTCGCCGCAATGGGCTGAAGTGCTGTGACGCCTTGCCTGCGTGTCGCTTGCGCAGGCCATCGCAAACAGGGTCATTTACCGAGGCCCGCGAATGGATTGAATTCGTGGGAGCGGCTTCCCTCAGGGGCTAGGTCTCTGGCCGGATGATTTCGTACCTTGAATTCATCCTCTCCCAGGTCCCAGAATCGGGACCTGGGGCACCCAAGTTGGTACAACTTCAAGCGGTCAGAGACCTAGAGCGTTTTCACCGTTTCTGTAAGGCCGGCCTACTGCTTTCCCACCCTTTGCGCAAAGAGCGCGAAAAGGACGGGGCACCCAGTTCCTTACACTCTCCTTGAAAACGCGCTAAAGCCCTTTGAGGTTTGCGGCTTTTGTCGGCACGGCTAAAGCCGTGCCCTTTCAAAACATAAGCGACCATCTGCGTGGCGGACAGCACTCGTGTTCCCGGACTCCGCGCCGTGACGCGCCTCAGACACTGAGAACCGGGCACGGAGACTCGCGGATGATGGCGTACAAATGCGACCATGCCTGAGAAAACGTCTCTCTTGCATGACCGCGGCCCACGACGACCAGGTCCGCTTCTTCTTCCGTGGCGATGCGCCGGATTCCCTCCGGGATTGCCGCGTCCATGATGCGCACGCGGGCCTTTGCTCCAATGGCTGCGCCGCCGGGGCCCACAGCCCGCTCGAATGCGTCGCGAATCTCTTGCGGGTCAGAGGGCTGACCGCTCTGCCCAGCCGAGGGCTCAATGTGCAGCAGGCACACTCTTGCCCCAAATGACTTGGCCAGGAAAGCCGCGGCTCTGAAGACATCCGCGGTTTCTGAGTCCATGTTCACCGCGCAGAGAACCGAACGGCAACCGGCGGGCGCAAGCGATCCAGGATCAGGCTCGTGCGCGCTGGTCAGCACGGGGCAGGCGACGTCGTGAAGCACCTTTGCCGTGACCGAACCCAGCAGCAGACGGCGAAATCTTCCCAGGCCCTTGGTCGGCATCATGACCAGATCCGCATTTTCGTGGTGCGCCGCCCATTCGATGACCATGGCAGGATCTCCGTCTTCAACAAGCGTCGAAGGGCTGGTATTCGAGAAGTGCGTGCGCGCAAACTCTTCAAGGCGCCGCACCCGCAGGTCGCGAAGTTTCTGGAGGGCGGCAGAATAGGGGATGGGGACGAATTCGGCGTCCCAGAGGTCATCGGCGCTGGGCGCAAGACTGTAATTGCGGACGAGGTTGAAAGCATTGAGCACCGTGACGGCCGCGCCGAACCGCGCAGCCATTTCAGCGACGGAGGGAGCCAAGTCAATCACTGCCTGGGAAAAATCGACCGGGAAGAGGATTTTCTGGAAGGGCATCATGGGTCACGGGTCCTTGATCCGAAAGGTCCACAGGGCCATCAACCGCAAGGCCGCCGCACCAATGGACTCGACCGCAGGGCGCTGAATGCGCTCCGCGGTTCCCCTCCATCGTACCCCGGAGGAATGCGGGGCGCTGTTCGCCGCCGCTTTCAGCGCAGCGCGGATGCGCCTGCCGGATGCGTTTCAACGCCCGTGGGAAGATAGCCGCCGGCTAGTCCCGCGAGGAAGCGGCGCGAATTCCGGACGGCTCCGGGGGCCAAGATGGTTCCCCGCAACCTGTTGACAAGCAGCCACTTGCAGGGCTGATTGCGGGGGCAACCCGGCCCGGAAGGAGGAGAAGATCGAAAAATCTCACGGAGGTTAGCAACTAAATGATTAGTTTGGCGTCTGAGAGAACAGAGAAGGTCGATGAGCGGGCTCCAGAAGCTTCAGCGATCCTCAGTTCCTATGCCGCCAAAGAAATCCATCACGCTGACCCAAGCCGAGCTCCGGCTGATGAAAGTGCTGTGGGAGCGGGGAGAATCGACGGTTGCCGAGATGGTGACCGCGACCTCAGCCGAAGCGGCGCTGGCCTACACCTCGGTACTGACGACCATCCGCATTCTTGAGACCAAGGGCTACGTCCGCCACCGCCAGGAGGGCCGGGCGTTCCTGTACAGCTCCTGCATCGGCGAGGCCGAGGCCAGCCGGTCTGAAGTGCGGCATGTGCTGCAACGGTTCTTTGGCAACTCGCGGGAGCGGCTGCTGCTCTCCATGCTGGGCGACGGCGAGATCCGGCCCGACGAGTTGAAGCGCCTGAAAGAGGCGATTGCGAGTTTACCCAACGAAACTCCGGAGGAGTCCTGAATGGATCATCTCCTTCTCAGCGTTTCACCCCTCAGCGCGGCCGTGGCCGGCGCATTGTTTTCAGCAATCTGGGAAGGGGTTGTGCTGGCAGGCTGCGTGGCTGTCTGCCTGCGCCTGCTTCCCGGTTTGAGCGCGGCTGCCCGCTCGCTGGTGTGGACCAACGTCTTTCTCCTGCTGATGCTGCTGCACGTTCTTCCCTTTGTGGGAGGACGTTGGGCCATTGGGAGCGCCGTACCTCACCCACCGCTTCATTTGAGCTTGGTGTGGAGTGCGGCCATTGCCGGCGTCTGGGCGATGCTTTCTTGCTGGAGAGGAGCGCAACTGGCTTTGAGCGCAATCCGTCTGCGCGGGTTGGCGAGGCGGGCAACTCCCGTGCATGCTGACGGGGCGTTGCAGACGCTGCTTGAGGACCGGGATGAAAGCGGGAAGGCTGGACGCCGGGCAGAGCTTTGCACATCCGCCGAGGTCGAACGTCCCAGCGTCTTTGGGTTCTTTGGACCGCGCGTTCTGCTTCCTCCTGCCCTGCTGGAGCGGCTCACGGCCCAGGAGCTGCGGCAGGTGGTGCTGCACGAGATGGAGCATCTGCGCCGCGGCGACGACTGGACCAACTTGCTGCAGAAGATCGGGCTGGTGCTCTTTCCGCTGAACCCGGCGTTGCTGTGGGTGGAGCGCCAGCTTTGCGCGGAACGGGAATTGGCCTGTGACGACCGAGTTCTGCACGCAACCGGCGCTCGCAAGGCCTATGCCGTATGCCTGACCCGCCTGGCAGAGTACTCCATGCTGCGCCGCAGCGTTTCGCTGGTGCTGGGCGCCTGGGAGCGGCAGTCGGAGTTGGTGAGCCGTGTGCACCGGATCCTGCGCCGGCCAACACAGTCGATGAGCGGCAAACAAGCCATGGTTCTGACCGGCAGCCTGCTCCTTGGCGTGGCGGCGGGCGCCATGGTTCTGGCCCGCAGCCCGCAGTTGGTGAGCTTCTCCACGCTGGCGCAGCCGGTGTTGGAGGCTCGCTCCCTGCCGGCTCCAAATCCTGCCGGCATCAACATGCGCGGATTCAGCGGCTCGCCCGTGCTGGTAAAGGCGGTCATGCCGCAGAGGCCCTATCAGGCTTCGCGTCTCTCGAACCGGCGGGGCGCCAGCGCTGCGAGAAACATCGTCAAGGCCAGGCAGAGCCTCCAAAGCCAGCCGGATTTAGTGGTGCTGACGGAGTGGGAAGAAGTTGAGACACCCGCGCACGTGGTGATTGCCGTCGCCCAGATCAATCGGTCTTCGTATGCCGCCGTCGCCATTGAGAACGGCTGGCTGATCGTTCAAATCTAACCGCAATTTCAACCAGGAAAGGAATTTCCATGCTCCTAACAACTAATCAATTAGTAGCACTTGCGAAGAAGATATCCGCCCCGGCGGCGGTGGTTGGCGCCTTTGTCCTGGGCGCCGCACTCTTCGTCGGCCACGACAACGTTCACGCCGCCTCGGCAATCGACGAAAACAGCGTGTCCGCACTTACTTCGCTGGATCACGCCATGGAGGCGGTGGCGTCGCGGGTGACTCCCGCCGTGGTCAACGTCGCCGTCACCTCGCGGGGCACTGGCGAAGCAGCCGCCGCAGACGGGCAGATGCAGGGCATTCCGCCGGGACTGCAACAGTTCTTCGGGCCCATGTTGCAGCAACCCGCGCAGCCGCAATTCGAGCATGGCGTGGGAAGCGGCATCATCATCTCGCCGGACGGCTACATTGTGACCAACGACCATGTGGTGGATGGCGCCACCCAGATCAAGGTGACGCTGAACGATCGCCGCATCCTGAAAGCCAAGCTGATCGGCGTAGACAAGCTGACCGACCTGGCCGTGCTTAAAGTGGATGCGACCAATCTTCCCAGCATCCCCTGGGGAGACTCGACCAAGCTGGAGCCGGGACAGACGGTACTGGCCTTCGGCAGCCCCTTCGGCTACTTCCAGTTCTCAGTGACGCGCGGCATTGTCAGCGCGGTCAACCGTCCGAACCCCTACTCCGACGATCCCCGCAAGCCGGGTAACTTCATCCAGACCGACGCCGCCATCAATCCGGGCAACTCGGGCGGCCCGCTGGTGAATGCTCATGGCGAACTGGTGGGCATCAACACCTTCATCATCTCCAACAGCGGCTCGTTTGCCGGCGCAGGCTTTGCGATTCCCTCGCAACTGGTGCGCGCCACCGCGGAGCAGTTGATCAAGAGCGGCAAGGTCGAACACGGCTATCTTGGCATCGGCATGAACGACGTAACGCCGGACAACGCGCACTTCTTCAGCTTGCAGGATGCGACGGGAGCGATTGTTTCCGAGGTCACGCCGGGTTCGCCGGCCAGCAACGGCGGCGTGCAAACCGGCGATGTGATCGTCCAGCTCAATGGAGCAAAGATCGTCAACGGGAGCGCCTTGCAGGTTGCGGTCAGCGAGATGACTCCGGGAACAAAGATCGCGATGGGTCTGATCCGCAATGGCAAGCCGATGAACCTGAACCTCACTGTGGGCCAGTTCCACGGCAACAGCGAAGTGGCCAGCGACGACCAAGGCGATGGACCGCAGAGCGGCAAGCTGGGGTTGGCGGTGAGCAACCTGACGCCTGAAAACCGGCAGCAGTACAACGTGCCGGACCAGGTTCATGGCGTGATGGTGCAGAATGTTCGCGCTGGCAGCCCCGCTGAAGACGCAGGCATCCAGCCGGGAGATGTCATCCTCGAAGTGGACCGCAAGCCCGCTGACTCCGCCGGCCAGTTCGCCAGCGAAGTGCACCAGGACAAGGACGGAAAGAACATCCTGGTGCTGGTGTGGTCGAAGGGCAATTCGAGTTATCGCACCATCCATTCCGATCAGAACGGATAGAGAAACTGTAGCGAAGCCGCCGTGGATTCCATGGCGGCCTCGCGGCACTCCTTTATGGCTCGGAGGGCGGCTTCGACTGCGCAGCGGCAGCGGGAGACGCACCGCCGGTCGCCGGAGCAGCCGCTGGAGGAACGGCCGGAGACACGGGCTTGGCAGCGGGAGAGGCAGGCGCTCCCTTTTCTGGCGTTACCGGACGCGGCGCCTCGGGCGTTGCCGCAGCGGCGGGAGCAGAACCTGACTTGGCGCCGGGCTCGGCCGCATTCGCAGGCTGTGCAGCCGATTTCGAGGCGGTTGCCGGCGCGATGCTGGGCGGAGGCGGCAGTTCTGCCGCAGGAAATGCCGCAGTATTGACGACCGATGGATCGTCGTGGAGCTTGAGATAAAGCTGACCCGCGATGGGAGGCGGAACCGTCAGTACAAATCCGGGAAAGCCCTCGGGAACCTGGACGGGGTGATCGAACGCGGCATCGTTGGCAACCGAATTGACCAGGAACAGATTCGAGCCCGTGAGCTTGCACGGCTGACCCGGACCGCCGGCGCACTTCAAATCGTGAAAGACAGGCAGGCGAACCAGGATGGCCAGCGGCTGCCAGTCGCCGGCCACCCCATCTTCGAGGATGCGGAAGCGCAGCGGGCCGGCGGCAGACGCGCCAAAGGCCTTGGCAGTATCCAGCGTAGCCAGCGCCACATGGGAATCCTCAAGGGTCAGGCCGCTGGTGAGCGTGAGGGTGGTCAGGAAGGTGCCCTGGGTGGTTGCCACCTCGATCTTCTCGTTGCCCGTGAACATGGCCGGAACCTGGGCATGGATGGAGAAGGTCAACTGCGCATTCTGCGGCAGCTCATCCGGATCGGCGAGCTGAATGTCACTGGAAGCGCTTGTGGCCGTTGGTTGAACGCTCTTGCCGATCAACGTGACACGGGGACGGGGCGACTCGATGGTGGTGGCCAGGCTCAGGGTCCGGCCGTCTTTGAGAGTGACCTTCGCGGTTTCAGATTCTCCGGCCTTCAGCTTGCCGGCGGCCAAGGCGTTGGCAGTGACCAGCGACAGCTCATCGCTGGCGCCGGTTGAAGCCTGCGGCGCAGGCTTGAAGGCGGCACCGGCGAGGGTGAGTTCCACCACATCGTCCAGGCTGCTGCCTTTGAGGATGCCGGAGAGATCGCCGGCATGGAGCGAAAAGCCCTCCAGGTGGCTGGCTGGAGCGAAGGTCTCAAGCGGGACGACATCGGCCTCTTTGCTGCCGTATTGCTTGATCAACAGCGCCAGTGCGCCGGGATGGGCTTTTTTGAGCGGCACAGTAACGGTCACTTCGTTGGGCAAGGGCGACTTCCAGTCCGCCTTCTCGGTTTTTCCCGAGGGCTGGCGGAGCAGGATGCTGTCAATGCACGCGGCCTCCTGCGCCTGCAGATGCACGGTGCCGTCGTGGCCCACGATCAGCGCCTCCTGATCGTCGTCCGCGAGCTGCCAGTGCTGGGGATGCGCATTCTGCAGGCGGAATTCGGGACCGTTGTAGGGCTCGAAGCCCCAGTAGCCATGAAGGGAGCCGTCCAGCACATCGCCGAAGTTGGCGGGACTGAGACCTGCGGTGTTGGCCACAAAGCCGCCCTTCTCGGCATCGGCCTTGACCGGCAGTTCGACGAGCTTGCCATCCTTCCCTTTCAAGCGAAGAACCATGTCGTACGCATAGCCGGTTGAATAGGCCAGCGGGGCGCCGTCGGCGGGAAGGACCAGTTCCGTCTTCTCCGCGCAATAAACCTCCTTGGGATTGACGGGATGGAGCGGCGGCATCTGCGGCGCCTCGACGGCCGGCAACGCGACAACCAACACCGACTTGGGATTGTGGAAAGAGGGAGGGGTGTTGAGCTGGAGGGCCATCTGATCGCCATGCTCGGCGGCCAGCGCAGGAATGTACTGGTACTGCGCGGTATGGAAGGAGTCCATAATGCGCGCAATGTCAATCGCCGAGGCGATATAGGGGCTGGAATAACCGAAGCCGGCCTGCGGAGTGCTGCTGAGCGCAAGGGCCAGATCGCCGGTGGGACCCGAGGTGAGCGCCTGAACAATGGATGTGCTGTGGCCGTCATTCAGCACCAGGGAGTCCTGGCCTTGCATCAGGCAGGGCGCCTGCAACTCCGGCATCTTCTGCAGGCATTCGGAATCGAGCTTGATGGTAAGGCTGCGGGCAAGCAGCGGAGACGCTGTCTTCAGATGCTCGGGATCGGTCTGATTGACCTTGCGGATGGCTGTCACATAAGCATCGAGCCGGGAACGGTCGAGCGTGGCCTGATTGAGATCCTGGGAGGCGCGCACAAAGGCGCCGGGACGGCCGCGAACCGCACTCACAATCGTTTTGAAGTCTCCGAGGGTCTCTGGAGCGAGAAAGACGAGTACCTGCTGAGCGTCTTGAGGAACGGTGATGGTGAGCCCGCGGCTTCCCTTCTGGCTCCAGGTCTCCGACTGATGAAACCAGTCTTCCGGGGGAGGATTGGTGGCCCCGCGCAGAAAGACCGCGACCAGAAGATAATGCACGGACTGGGCCGGAGGAAGATCGGCCTTGATCCACAATTGGTCGCCGACCGAGAGGTTGGGCACCGCGGAAATCGGCAGGGTTTTGCCGGCATGGGTGACCTTGACTTCAAGCTTGGGACCGGCCAAATCAAACTGGGCCGGATCGGCGAATCCCAAGCCAGGCACAACGACAAGCAGAACCAGACACAAAACGCGCAGCAATGATGCCATAAGAGAATTTTACGCCTGACGGTGAACTGGGGCCGATGCGCATGCCCCGCCAATCTTCGACGCAACCTGTTGAGTCAGAGGGCGGAACCTCGAATTGGAAAGCCGCCAAAGGCCTAACCTGACGCGAACCTTCTACTTCCGCAGATGGAATGTCCGGCCGGGCTCCAGTGTCTCGTTTTTGTACAGCGTTTAGAAACGAAGCATATTTGACGAAATGAATAGCGTCGGTGCGAGCCGAGTTTGAGTCGGAACGCAGTCTGCTGGTGCGCGCAGTTGACCCAGGTGCGCCAGAACGTTGCTCGGCAGAAGAGGAAAGCGGATGCCAATTCGAGCGAGTGGATCAATCTCGATCATCCTCATGGGTTCCGCTGTTGCCGGCGCATGGGCTTCAGGCGCGCCAGTTTCAGGAGGAGAGCGCTGTTTTTGCCGGAACGCCAAAGCAGAAGCAAGTGCAGCACCCGGTAACTTCGCGGATGCCTCATGAGTCTGGCGACGACCATGGCGAGGCGGGTTGGGCGGACGGTGCTGCTGATGCTCTTTGCGGCGGCGGGGACGATCTTGCTGGTGCGCTTCGCTCCGGGCTTTTTCTCTGACTCGCGGGAGATGGACGCCAAATATGCGCAAGCTGCGCAAGCCGAGATTCAGGCCGAAAACAGCCAGCAGCAGTCGGTGCGGCAGATCGCGGTTCATACGGTTGAGAGCTGGCTGAAGGGCGACTTTGGCGAGTCGCGCGAATACCAGGTGCCGGTGGCGGAGTTGATCGGCGCGCGGGTGCGGGTGTCGGCAGTGCTGCTGGCACAGGGCATCCTGAGCGGCTGGCTGCTGGCCATCTGCTTTGCGTTGCCCATCAGTTGCCTGCGCACAGGCGGGCTAGTGTGGGGCTTGCCCTTCACTGTGCTGCTGGCGATTCCCAGCGCGGCCATGGCGACGGCGTGCATTGTTGCCGAGACAGGCGGCCCGGTGCTGGTGCTCTCTCTGCTGATCGCCGCCAGGGAGTTCAAGTTCCTGCGCAGCCTGCTGGAGGGCGCGTGGTGCTCGCCGCACCTTCTGCAAGGCAGGGCGCAGGGCATGTCGGCGCGGGCGCTGGTGACGATGCACATCGTGCCCAACGTCGCTCCGCAGTTGCGCGCCTTGGCCACGCTCTCCATCGTCACTGCGCTGGGAGCGCTGGTTCCCATCGAAGTGATCTTCACCGTGCCGGGCATTGGCCAGCTTGCCTGGAGTGCGGTGATGAACCGCGATCTGCCGGTGCTGGTTGCGGTCAGCCTGCTGATGGCATGCGGAGTGGGATTGGCGAGCATGCTCTCCAGCCGTTCGGTGACATTGGAGGCGGCATGAAGAAGCGCATTCCCGCCGTCCTTCTGTTGCTGCTCATCCTCGCAGCCGTGCTGGTTCTGCTGCTGACGCGCTACGGCTATGCCGATCAGGACCGCGATGCGATCATGGCGCCGTCCACGGCCCAGCACTGGACGGGGACCGACGAACTGGGCCGCGACCGCACGGTACGCGTGGCCGCGGCGCTGCTGATCGGGCTGACGGGCGCCGCGGCCGCCGCGGCCATTACCACCGCGATTGCCGCCTGCTTTGGCCTGCTTGCCGCCTTCAGCCCCGCCTCGATTGCGACGCTGCTGCTTTTTGTGAGCGACGTGTTTCTCTCGCTTCCCTGGCTCTTTTTGCTGATGATGGCCCGCTCTGTGCTGCCTTTGACCGCTTCGCCGCTGGAGACAGCCGTCACCACCTTCCTGGTTCTCGCCGCCCTGGGCTGGCCGGCCTGCGCCCGCGCCATCTATCGCGGCGCGATCGAACTGCGCTGCTCCGAGTGGATGATTCAGGGGCACGCGTGCGGGCTCAAGAAGCGGCAACTGATCAAGCTGCATCTTGTGCCTCATCTGCGCTCGCTGCTGTTGCCGCAGTTTCTGGTTTGCGTGCCGGCGTTCATTGTGGCGGAGGCGAACCTGGGCGCGCTGGGGCTGGGGGTTGGCGAGCCGATGCCCTCCTGGGGCGCGATGCTGCTGGAACTGGACAACTCCGCCCTGCTGGCGCGCTCCCACTGGGTGTACCTGCCGATTGTGCTGCTGGCCGTTGTGCTGCTGATTCTTGAATCCTTCACCACCGAGGTGGAAACCCATGCGTAGCCTGCTGCGATCCTCGTTTGTGTCTGCCGCCCTGGTGGCGCTCACCGCCGTCTCCGCCCCCTGCCAAGCGGCTCCCAGGCTGACTGGCGAGCTTGCCTGGGCCATCCACTACGACCCCAAGACCTTCGATCCGGCCAAGGTGGACGATCAGGCATCGGAGCTGGTGCGTTATCTCACCGGGGGCGTGCTGCTGCGGCTCAACCGCCAGACGCAGGCGCTCGAGCCGCAACTGGCCGAGAGCTACAGCGTCTCTCCGCAGGGCACGCTGATCGTCTTCAAGCTGCGCGACCGGCTGCGCTTTTCCGATGGCTCCGCGTTGACTTCGACGGATGTGGCCTGGTCGCTGCGCAGGGTGCTGGCGGCGGCGACGCAAGCGCCGGTGGCCGAAGAGTTTGTTGCGCCCGGCGAAGTCACCGTCGACACCCCCGACCGGCTCACGGTGCGGGTCCACCTGCCCAAGCGCGTCATAGGCGTCGAGAAGAGCTTCGACGAGATCGCCATCGAGCCGGCCAACCGCCCCAGCGAGGGCCGCGTCACCGCGGGGCCTTTCACCGTATCCGACTACCGGCGCGGACAGTATGTGCGCCTGCGCCGCAATGCGAACTACTGGCGGCGCGACAGCGCGGGCGTGCAACTGCCTTATGCCAGCGGCGTGCGGCTGGATGTGCTGAACAACCGCGAGCAGGAGATTTCCCTGTTCCTGCGCGGCGAGTACGACGTGATCGACGGACTTTCTCCCGACTACTTTGCCATCCTGACGCAACGGTCGCCCCAGTCCACGCGCGATCTTGGCGCCTCTCTCAACACCGAGCAGCTCTGGTTCAACCAATCCCCGGCCGCGCCCTTGGCGGAGTTCGAGAAGTCCTGGTTTCAGAATCGGGGCTTCCGCGTGGCGGTCTCCGAGGCCATCCATCGCGCCGACCTGGCGCGGATTGCCTACAACGGCCACGCCACGCCGGCCTACGGCTTCATCTCTCCCGCCAACAGGATGTGGCACAACGAAGCGTTGCAGTATCCGCACGAGAGCGTTGCCGAGGCCGCGCGCATGCTGGCGACATCGGGCTTTCATCGCAGCGGCAACCAGCTTTACGACGCTGCCGGCCACGCGGTGAAGTTTTCCATCGTGACCAACTCGGGCAATGCGGCGCGGCAGAAGATGGCATCCATGATTCAGCAGGACCTGGCCGCAGTCGGCATGCAGGTGACCATCGTTCCCCTGGATTTTCCCGCGCTGATTGAGCGGCTGATGCACAAGCAGGACTATGAGGCCTGTCTGCTCGGTGTGGCCAATGCCGAGCCCGATCCCAGCTCGATGGTGAATCTGTGGATGAGTTCTTCGCCCAATCATCAGTGGAACCCCTCGGAGAAGACGCCCGCAACGGCGTGGGAGGCGGAGATCGACCGGCAGATGGAGTTGCAAGCCTCCAGCGCGGTGCAACAGGTTCGCAAGAAAGCCGTGGACCGGGTGCAGCAGATTGTGGCTGACCAGCAGCCGTTCATCTACCTGGTGTATCCGAATGTGCTGCAAGCCATCTCGCCGCAACTGCGTGGCGTGCAGCCGGCGATTCTGGCGCCGGGGCTGGTGTGGAACATCGAGGTAATTCGCCGCCAGGGAGGCGCGCGATGAACGCGCCCGTCATGCGGGTTCGCTTGCGGGCGGACTATGGAGAGCGATGCGTCCTCAAGGATGTGCAGTTCGACCTTTGCGCCGGGGAGGCGCTGGGGATGATCGGCACCAGCGGCGCCGGCAAGACCACGCTGGTGATGGCGCTGCTGGGGCTGCTTCCGTGGCGCGGCGGCAAGGCAACCGGGGAGGTCCTCATCGACGGCGTCAATCTGCTGACCATGCCAGCGGGCGAAGCCAGGCGGATGCGCGGAAAGCAGATTGCCTTGATTCCGCAGAGCCCGATGACGGCGCTCAACGCGGCTGTTTCCTTGCGGTCGCATTTTGAAGAAGCATGGCGGGCGCACGCGTCCAGCGGAAAGAAGGCGCTGGAGCCGCGCCTGCGGCAACTGATGAACGAGGTGCAACTGCCGGCCGGCGACGACAGTTTCCTGCGCAGAAAGCCGGGCCAGATCAGCGTGGGCCAGGCGCAGAGAGTTTTGATCGCGCTGGCCCTGCTGCATCGACCTTCCATCCTGATTGCCGACGAGCCAACAAGCGCCCTGGACCCGGTGACCCAGGTGGAAATCGTCCGTTTGCTGCGCCAGTTGAACCGCAACAACGGAACCGCGCTGCTTTATATTTCCCACGATCTGGTGTCGGTGCTGCAGCTATCCTCAAGGCTCGCCGTGCTGCACTCCGGCGTCATCGCCGAGTGTCTGCAGGTGGCGCAGATCGAGCAAGCGCGACATCCGGCAACACTCTCTTTGTTGCGCTCGCTTCCCGCGCCGGCCCGCGTCCTGCTGTCTCATTTCGATACAGACAGCCATTGCAATGAACTGGTGGCGAGGCCCGCACTTTGCGAATCAACCTTCAATACTCTGGCAGGGCAGGCGCAGGGCGCTGGAATGCGACCTCTGCCAGATTGCGGGACTTCATTGGATGCCGGTGAAAACGGAAGTAATGCCGGTGCCACCAAAGACAGCTACGATCCCACTTTTGTGTGATCCAGAGGAGATGCATTGCTCCGAAGAACACATTGTGTAGCAGCGCCGACACTGGAGAGCCTGGACTCTTCGAAGTGGCGCACAAGGAGAGACACGATGAAGCGGAACCAATGCAAGAGCGCTATGTGGGGAAGGACCTTCCTGACAGTGTGCGCGTTGATCCTGAGCGCCAGCCTGGCCTTTGCTGGTACGCACAAGATGTCCAAAGACCTGGAGGGGAAAAAGAGCTCCGACATGGTCAACGTCATCGTCCAATTCAACCAGGTGCCGAGCACAAGGCACCATCAGAAAGTGCTGAACCGGGGCGGCAAACTCAAGCGGCAGCTGGGCCACTTCAGGGGCGCAGCCTACGCGATACCGGCTTCGCAGCTTGCCAGTCTGGCTAACGATCCCGAGGTCACCTACATCTCGCCCGATCGTCCGCTGCGCGGCGCGAGCACCGGCTCGCCTGTCGCGCTCCTCGACTACCATACCGACGCAGTCAACGCTCCCGCGGCCTGGCAGCAGGGCCTGGATGGCACCGGCGTCGGCGTGGCTTTGATCGACAGCGGCATCGCCGCCAACTCCGACCTGAACGCCAACAACGTCGTCTACAGCCAGGACTTCACCGGCCTGGGCAGCACCGTTGACCAGTACGGCCACGGTACGCACGTCGCCGGCATCATCGCTGGAAGCGGCGCCGCTTCGGCCGGGGCGAACGACTTCTATACCTTCAAGGGCATTGCCGGCAATGCCAACCTCATCAACCTCCGCGTTCTCGATCAGAATGGCGCTGGCACCGACAGCGAAGTGATTGCAGCCATCCAGACCGCCATCCAGTTGCAGAGCACCTACAACATCCGCGTGATCAACCTGTCGGTAGGCCGTCCGGTGTATGAAAGCTATACGCAGGACCCGCTGTGCCAGGCCGTGGAACAGGCCTGGCAGGCCGGCATCACTGTGGTAGTGGCGGCAGGCAACTATGGCCGCGACAACCTGGCCGGAACCAATGGCTATGGCACTATCACCGCTCCGGGCAACGATCCGTATGCCATCACCGTAGGCGCGGTGAACACGGAAGGGACCGCGGACCGCACCGACGATGTGCCGGCGAGCTACAGCTCGAAGGGACCGTCTCTGTTTGACCAGGTGGTGAAGCCCGACCTAGTGGCTCCGGGCAACGCTGTCGTCTCCCTCTACACTCCCGGAGATACTCTGGATCAGGAAGCCTCCAGCAATGAGGTTCCATTCTCGGCGTACCAGACCAATGGCAGCAACGCTTCATCTGGCACCTACTATATGTTGAGCGGAACCAGCATGGCCGCACCTATGGTCAGCGGGGCGGCGGCACTCATGCTGCAACAGAACCCGAATCTCACGCCCGATCAGGTTAAAGCGCGCCTGATGAAGACCGCCTTCAAAGGCTTCGTGCAATCCAGCACGGCCACGGATGCGGCCACGGGCCAAACCTTCAGCGAGCAGGCCGACATCTTTACGGTGGGCGCCGGCGAGCTGGACATCCAGGCAGCGTTGGCGAACACCGATCTGGCGCCTGCTGCGGCGGCGAGCGCCCTGTCTCCGCTGGCGGCAGTCGACTCCAACGGCAACGTCGTTCTGGTGGAGAATGGCTCCTCCGTACTGGGGAGCGACTTCAGCGGCGGCAACGGGAGCGGAATTATCCTGTGGGGTTCCAGCGCAGTGTGGGGCGATGACATCATCCTCTGGGGCTCCAGTGCACCGGGGAGCGACATCATTCTCTGGGGTTCCAGCGTTCCCGGAAGCGACATCATCCTCTGGGGCTCGAGCGGGTTGGTGAACGACATCATCCTCTGGGGTTCCAGCACACCTGGAAGCGACATCATCCTTTGGGGCTCGAGTTTGTCTGGAAGTGATGGCATCATCCTCTGGGGTTCGGGAACACCGCAAGAGGATATTATCCTCTGGGGTTCCAGCAACCCAGCGGCCGTCATGGACAAGTAAACCGAGCAGGGCAACTGGCTGGGGAGCAGAACAATGGCAAACCAGCCAGCCTTGCACAAAAGGAGAAACTGCATGAAAGGACATTTCCACTGATGTGCAGCCCAACACGCTCAATGCCAACCGCTGTTGTTTGATGCGCGGAAGACGCCATCAAATGTGCAGCCTGAATGAGGCATGACTCCGAGGGTATCTGTTCGACCACTTCTCAAGTCGAGCCGATACCTTTCGGAGCATGGCACATTGGATTCATAGGCTCACGCTGCCAGCATAACTTCTGGCTTGTTGAACCAAAGGTAGCCAAGATGAGTGATTCGATGCCAATTCGAGCCAAGGCTTTCGTCTTCACGACCGCGGCGTCTGGCATCGCACTGTTTGGAGCAGCTTGTGTGCATTGGCAATCCCACGATCTGTTGAAGTTCGGTTGTTACCTCTTGATTGCGGTTCTTGACTCTACGATGAAGGTTAAGTTACCCGGCATGGACAGCACCATGTCAGTAACTTTCCTTTTCGTCCTCCTCGGAATTCTGGAACTCTCGCTGGGAGAGACGCTGCTTATCGGATGCACCTCGGCTTTGGTTCAGAGTCTGTGGAGGAACAAGCACCGTCCGGAAGCCGTCAAGGTGATCTTCAACATCTTCAGCTTGATGTCCAATTCAATCTGCTTGACATGGTTCGCGTTTCACCTCCTCTCGGGCTTCCTCAGAAACAGCACGCCGCTGCTGCTCATCGTGGCCTCCTGTGCTTACTTTCTCAGCAACAGCGTTCCCCTTTCCATCGTGATCGCGCTGGCCGAGAGACGCCCTTTGCGTGGGATGTGGTCGGAGACCTACTTCTGGACTCTTCCTTACAACCTGGCTGGCGCCGCCGTGGTTGGCCTTATCCACTTTTCCAACCGTTATGTCGGCTGGGAAACATCGCTTCTGATCGTGCCTGTGATGTTCGTGATCTACAGATCCTTTCAACTGTATCTGGGCCGTCTGGAAGAACAGAAGAAGCGGGTCCAGGTTGAAGAATTGCAGGTCATGGCCGAGAAGCGTCATGTGGAAGAGGTGTGCGCGCTTCACTTGCGCACGATTGAAGGTCTTGCTCTCGCCATTGACGCGAAGGACCACACCACCCATGAGCATCTGCATCGCGTGCGCACCTATGCCATCGAGATCGCCAAGGAACTGGGGTTGAACGAGGAAGAATCGGATGCGCTGCGGGCGGCGGCTTTGCTGCATGATATTGGCAAGCTGGCCGTGCCGGATCATATCATCAACAAGCCCGGCCGCCTGACGCCCGAAGAATTCGAGAAGATGAAGATTCATCCGATCGTCGGCGCGGACATTCTGGAAAGGGTCGCATTTCCTTATCCAGTGGCTCCGATCGTCAGGGCGCATCATGAGAAATGGAATGGGAAAGGCTATCCGGACGGGCTTAAAGGCGAAGAGATTCCCATTGGCGCGCGCATTCTGGCGGCGGTGGATTGCCTGGATGCGCTGGCCTCGGATCGTCAATATCGCAAAGCCGTGCCCTTGGATGAGGCGATGAAGAAGGTGGCCGGGGAGGCGGGCGCGGCTTTTGACCCGAAGGTGATCGAAGTTCTTCAGCGCCGTTATCTCGAACTGGAAAGCTATGCGATCCGCGGACTTGAAGAGGCCAGGAAAGATGCACTCAGCTTCAGCTACAAAGTGGAGCGAGGCGAGCAGCCGGGGGCCGGGTTTGCCGTTGACCCCAGCCATCGCCGCAGCAGCCAGACAGACTTCCTGTCCTCCATTGCATCGGCCCGGCAGGAGGCGCACACACTGTTTGAACTGAGCCAGGATCTGGGCAACTCGCTGAGCCTGGACGAAACTCTCTCCCTGGTTGCAATGAGGCTGCGCAAGCTGGTGCCTTACGATTCAATCGTCGCCTTCATTCGCAAGGGAGATTTCCTGGTACCCACATTCGTCAGCGGCGACAACTTCCGCCTTCTGTCCTCTCTGGTGATCCCGGTGGGGACAGGCCTCTGCGGGTGGGTCGCTCAGAACGCGGAGCCGATCGTCAATGGAAATCCAGCGGTCGAGGCCGGTTTTGCGCACGACCCGAGAAAGACAACTGAACTTCGCTCCGCCCTGGCGGTGCCCCTGGAGGGGGTCAGCGGCCTGGTTGGCGTATTGACGCTCTATCAAACCGAAGCAGATGCGTTCACCAGCGACCACCTGCGCGTGCTCCAGGTGATCACTTCCAAGGTTGCGCATTTCATCGAGAATGCCTTGAAGTATCGCCAGGCCGAAGACTCGGCCACCAACGACTTCCTCACCGGGCTGCCCAACGCACGGGCCTTGTCCATTCACCTGGATCAGGAGTTGGCGCGGTGCAAGCGGGAACATGCAACCGTGGCGGTCATGGAATGCGACTTGAACGGTTTCAAAGAAGTGAATGACCGCTATGGCCACCTGGCCGGAGACAAGGTACTGAAGCTCTTCGCCAACCTGGTGCGCGAGGTTTGCCGCGAGTACGATTACGCGGCGCGCATGGGCGGCGACGAGTTTGTTATCGTGGCGCCCAACATGACGCCCGCTTCGGTGAGCGAAAGAGCCGCCTTGCTCAGCGCACTGGCTCAGCAGGCAGGGCGCGAGGTGTGCGGCAAGGACATATTGTCACTGAGCCTGGGAGCGGCATTCTACCCGCAAGACGGGTCGGACACGGAACAACTCCTGGGCGAAGCCGACAAGAAGATGTATGCGGCCAAGCAACTTCATTATGAGAGCCGCACACTTGTCCCGCAGGGAGGTACGCCGCATACTCAGTTGGCCGTTGTGAATTGAGAAGCGTCGCTCAGGGGCTAAAGCCCAACTCATTCCGGGCCGTTTACGGCACGACTGAAGTCGTGCCCTTTCAAAACATAAGCGACCATCTGGGTGGCGGATACCACTAGGTCTCTGACCGCTTGAAGTTGTACCAACTTGGGTGCCCCAGGTCCCGATTCTGGGACCTGGGAGAGGATGAATTCAAGGTACGAAATCATCCGGCCAGAGACCTAGCGGTCGGTGCAGGAATAGCAGGGATCGCACGATGCCTGAATCAAGGGTGAATCGGCCAGGTCCTGTCCGAGCACGGTAAAGCGCACAGTGGCCATATTCATGAACGTGGGTGTACGCACGCGCACCCGTTCGGGAATTTCCGTTCCGTTGGAAGTGATCTGATACATGACCTCGCCGCGCGGAGCTTCAACGCGGCTGATAGCTGTTCCCGGCGGCACCTTGAAGCGCGCCGCAACCGGTGGCGTGGTGTGGAACGGTCCCGCGGGCAGCGTACTGAGCGCCTGGCGCAGAATGCGGCAGCTCTCCACCATCTCCAGCGCATGAACCACCAGCCGGGCACGCACGTCGCCCGAAGTTTCGACAGGCACGTTGAAATCGAAGCGGTCGTAGGCGCAATACGGAGCGGAACGGCGGATGTCCTGGCCGACGCCGGATGCGCGCGCCAGCGGACCGACGGCGCCCATGGCCACAGCTTGCTCCTTGCTCAGAATCCCGACTCCCTTGCAGCGTGACTCTACCGTCCGGTCCTCAAGAAAAATGGGAATGATGGTGCGCGTGATATCGCGCTCCATCTCGTCGAGGATGTTGAGAACGGCTTGCGGATCGGCAATGTCGCGATTGACGCCGCCGATGCGGTTCATGCCGTAGTTGACGCGGTTGCCGGAGATGGCCGAGAGCGCATCCATCACCTTTTCACGCAGGGTGAAGCAAGCCATGAAGATGGTCTTGAAGCCGATGAGCTTGGCGGCCACGCCGGCCCACAGAAAGTGGGAGTGCAGGCGCTCCAGTTCGGCGAGGATCACGCGAATATAGAGGGCGCGCTCCGGGGGCACGGCTCCGTTAAGCTGCTCCACGGCCTGGCAGAAAGAGAGCGAGTGCACGTTGGAGCAGATGCCGCAGACGCGCTCCACCAGCGTGATTCCCTGCAGATAGTTGCGGCGCTCGGCCAGGTATTCGATGCCGCGAAAGTTGAAGCCAATGTGCATCACCGCATCGCGCACCGTTTCGCCGTCGCAAACCAGTTCCAGTTTGTAAGGCTCTTCGAGCGCGGGGTGATAAGGCCCGATGGGAATGCGGAAGCTCATTGGACAGTCTCCTTGTGCAGGTTGATGCCGATGGGGTCGCCGGGCCTGGTCATCAGGGGCTTGGTAGTCTCGCGCCCGGTGAATTCAACGGCGAAGTACTCATGCGTCTCGCGCTCCACCCAATCGGCGGCGGGACAGAGATCGGTAATGCTGGCAATCTGCTGCATGCTGGTGGCTGTGATGAAGGAGAGAAGCTGGCCCTTCAGATCCCACTGGTAGTCGAGACGAAGCTCCTTGTCGGGGCGCTCCATGGCGGTAATGGCCACAAGCCGCGCCTCCAGCGAAACCATGGACGCGGCGGTGGCGCGCACATCCGATGCATCGAGCGTCCTCCACCAGGAGCCGTTCTTCCACTCCCAATCGCCGCCCAGGCCCAACTTCTGAAGACTTGCTGCAAAATTGTCCGAAGTAATTGTCATTCCAAATCCCCTTTCCGCAGGTTTGTCTGCCTACTCGACCGCAGGTTCTGCACAAGCTGCCGGCGGCGTGGAGGGCATGGCTTGTGTGGACGCAGCGGGTTCGTGCTTTTCTGCTGCGGACGCCGGCGCGACAGCCGGACGCACAGGCCGCTTGCGCACCATATCCAGCACCTTGATCAGTTCGCCCTCGGTGCTGTAGAGCGGCGGCAGTTGCGACTCCATGCTGAGCGTGTGCGGCTTGCAGCGCTCCAGGCAGCGGCCGCAGAAGGTGCATTTGCCGGGGTCGTAGGTCCAGCGATAGGTCTCGCCGCTGCGCGTCACCTCAATGGCGGCGGTGGGGCACACATAGGCGCAAAGACCGCAGCCCACACAGCGCTCCGCATCGTTGACGATAAGGCCGCGATACTCCTTGCTGGTGCACTCGTGCTTGTGGGGCAGGCGGAAGGACACGGGACCGCGACAAAGATTCTGAAAGATGAGGCGAAGGATGTTCACCAGCGGTACCTCATGTAGATGGTTGAGCAGACGACAAGGACGGCAAGCACGGCAGCCCACCGCCAGTAGAAGCGGATGGCACGCTGCAACGTGAAGCGCGCCGTAGCCGCAGCGATGGTGGAAAGCAGCATCACTTGGGCAAAGGACGCCACGACAAAGAACAGAGCGTGGAACCACCAGGGACCGCTGGCAGGCACAACCAGCGTGGCCACAAATCCAGTCAGCGCCACCCACTCCAGGCCATGGGCCAGTTCCCACATGGCCAGCGCCGCACCGGCGTACTCGGTAAGCGGACCGGAATAGATCTCCTGCTCCGCGCTGGACGTGGAGAAGGGATTGAGCCGCAGCTTGGCGGGAATGCACAGGAGGATGCCGAAGACCCCGATCCAGTGGCCGGGATTCCACGACCCTCCGGCCATATCCGAGAGGCGAAAGGTTCTCTCAGTGACCGCGATGGTGACGATGGACAGGAGAAAGACCAGGTTGTTGGCCACGCTCAGGACGGCCTCGCGAATGGCGCCGATTTCTCCATAGATGGAACCGGAAGTGAATCCTGCCAGGATGAAGCAGATTGAAGGCAGTTCGAGCAGCGCCACCAGCAGGACGGCATCGCCGGAGAAGCCGCGGCCGCTGGGAAAGACCGGCAACATGGCAATGGCGCCGATCATGGAGAGCACGGAGAGGGCCGGCCACAAGCGCAGCAAGTCGGCCTCGATGCCGTGGCGCGACGGCGTGCGCTTGCCGAGCAGCTTCACAAAATCGTAGAAGGGCTGGAGCAGAGGCGGCCCAATGCGGCGCTGCATGCGGGCGACGGCCTTGCGCTCGCCCCACACATAGAACCAGCCGGCGGGAACCGCAAACAGCAGTCCCGGAAACAGAAAAAAGTGAATCAGGCCGGAAACGTTCATCTTTGCGGCTCTCCTTTCGCCCTGGCGGAGACGCCGCGGCTGGCCAGGATCTGCGCGGCGCGCGCAATGCCCTCGATCATGGCGTCGGGGTGCGGCGGGCAACCGGGCACGTACACATCCACGGGAATGTGTTTGCTGAGAGGGCCAGCAATCACCGGGCTGCCGGCAAAGACATTGCAGGAGGCCGGGCAGGAGCCCAGCGCCACCACGGCCTTGGGCTCGCAGACCTGTGAGTAGACGGTCTTCACGGCCTCCAGCGTGTTGCGCGTGACCGGGCCGGTGATGCAGAGAATGTCAGCGTGGCGCGGGCTGCCCTCGAGGTGAATGCCCAACTGCTCCACGTCGTAGCGCGGCGAGAGACAGGTGACCAGCTCGATATCGCAGCCGTTGCAACTGCCGGTGTTGAGATGAAACAGAAACGGACTCTTCCGGCGGCATCTATGCATCAATCGCTTGATCAGGTTCATCGCATCCCCCGCATCAGGGCCAGCAGCGCATTGGGCCAGAGGCCGCCAGCCAGTAGAACAACAATCAAGCCCACCACCGCCAGCCGAAACGGCAGGGTTTCCGGGGTGTGCCTGGTTACGTCGCCGGCATCGCGCGGTCCCCACCAGCAGCGGGTGAGGCACAGGACGTAGGCCAGCAGCGCAAACATCGAGGAGAGAATGAGGACCGCCAGGAGCGCGTGGTTCATTCCCGCGGCCGTCTGGTAGAGGCGCCAGCGTCCTGCAAAGCCCAGCGTTGGCGGTATGCCCAGCATGGCCAACATGCCAACCAGAAAGCCCGCCGCGCTGACCGGGTAACGCGAGGCCAGTCCGCGCGCATGGTTGGTCAGCGCGCCATCGGCTTCCGGCGCGCTCAAGCAGATGAAAAGCAGCGCCTTGGCCAGCGCATGGACCGTGGCGGCGAACAGTGCGCCTTGCAGGCCCAGTTCGCTGGCCGATGCGACGCCCAGCAGCAGGAAGCCCATATCCTCGATGGTGGAGAGAGCGAGCAGCCGCTTGAGATTGCGCTCGGTGAGCATCAGCAGAGAAGCCAGCAGCGAAGAGGCCACCGCCGCGGCAATCCAGACTGCGTGCGGCGACAGAAGCTCAGGATGCGCGAGGGCCAGCAGGTAGAGTTCGCCGAAAGCGGCTATATCCACCACGGCGACGATCACACCCATGGCCAGCGCGGGCAGCGCCTCTGCCACCGCGGGAAGCCACAGGAAGAGAGGCACAATTCCCAACTTCAGGACGAAACCGCCCAGCAGGAGCGAACGCGCCCAGGCCGTATCTCCCATGGAGAATGCGGCCTGACCGGCAACCAGGCTGGCGGCCGAGAGAGCCACCACCACGGAATAGATCCATGCCACGCGGCGCGCAGCGATGCGCCACACCAGCACGAGGACCAACGCGCTGGCAATCTCCAGAAGTGCCATGCGCTGGATTGGTTCCACCGTTCCTGTGGCAGCCACGGCGAATGCCCCACTGAGCGCCATCAAAGGCAGCAGCGCGCACCAGACCTTTTGTGCGCCGGCGGCCACGAGCATTGCAATAAGCGCGATAGCGCATCCGACTCCGAGCAGGAGCGGCATCCCCACTGCGGTTTCGATTCCATGCGCCTGGCCAACCGCGGGAGCAAGCCAGCGCAGCCCGCACACCAGCGCCAGGGTCAAAACTGCAAGCCAGGCGATGATGTGCTTCTCTGCCCAGGCCAGGGCACGGCCCAGCGTGGCGGAGAGAGCCTGCAAGCCGGCCCAGACGCTCAAATAGAGGCGATCCACGTCGGTATTGCGGTAGAACGGCGCCCAGTGTTTTTTCAGAATCACCGAAAACTCGCCCGCGGGAAGACGGCCAGGGCCGGAGATGGATTCACCGCCGGTGAAAACGCTGGCGCCGCCACCGCCGGTGGACCCGCCCACAAGCACCACGCCGCCGCCTTCGACGGCCAGTGCACGCGTTCTGGACATGCCAGCCAGGGCGTAGACCAGCGCCCCCACGCCCGCGGACACCACGGCCAGCAACAGGCCGCCGGCGGTCCACCAGGAACCGGCGTTGGGGGTAAGGCCGAACCAGGAGACCTGGACAGTGGCCATGCCCAGAACCGGCAGGATGGGATTGACGATGTAATTGACGGCCAGTTGCGGCGCCAGGCCCAAGACCACGCTGCCCAGGCCAAACAAGCCGAGCGCCCAGACCATGGTGGGCGGCGACTCATGCGCACCTTCAGTCTGCGGGGTTGTGGGGCCCAGGAACACGGAACTGGTGGCCTTGACGCAGGAGAAGACGGTGCCCACGCTGACCACCCAGGCAGCCAGCGCCGGGACCACTTGCCCGGCTTGCAGCGCGGCGGTATAGAGCAGCCACTTGCTGGCGAAGCCGCTCATGAAGGGCACGCCCATCATGCTGCCCACGCTGATCAGCCACACGATGGAGGTACGCGGCATGCGGCGCGCCAGGCCGCCCAGCTGATTCATGTCGCGGGTTCCGGTAGCGTGCTGCACGGAGCCGGCCGCCAGGAACAGGCCGCCCTTGAAGAGGCTGTGATTCAGGCAATGCAGCAGAGCCGCGGCGATGCCCAGCGGTGTGCCGATGCCGAGCCCGGTAACGATGTAACCGATCTGGCTGACGGTATGGAAGGCCAACATGCGCTTCAGGTCGTGCTGCACCATGGCATAGACCACGCCCACCACCATGGTGACCGTGCCCGTCCACATCATCACCGCGCCCCAGGAGCCGGGCCACTGGTTGAAGCAATGCATGCGGGCAGCCAGGTAAACACCGGCCTTGACGTAACAGGCGGCATGGAGCAGCGCGCTCACCGGCGTGGGCGCGCTCATGGCCTCGGGAATCCAGGTATGCAGGGGAAACTGCACTGACTTGGCCAGGAGAGCCACCAGCATGAGGGTGAAGACGCCGCCGGTGAAAGCCTGGGCCACCCTGGGGTCGGTCCACAGCGCGCTGCCGGTGCGCGCAAAGAGCAGCAGAATGGCGGCCAGCAATCCGTAGCCAGCCAAGTGAGTCATCAGCAGCACTTTGCGTGCGCCCGCAACCGCTTCCTTCTTCTCGTACCAGAAGCCCACCAGGCTGAAGGAGCAGAGCCCCATCGCTTCCCAGCAGAGATAGACGAAGAAGAGATTGGCGCTATAAACAAGGCCGACCATGGCGCAGATGAAGGTGAGCATGAAGGCGTAAAAGCGCGTGGCGGAGCGCTCGTGGGCCATGTAGCCAATGGAGTAGAGCAGCACCACCGCGCCCAGGGCCGTGGCCATCAGGGCGAACATGAGGCTCAATGCATCGACGTGAAAGGCCAGCGCCAGAGGCCCGTCCCAAGCGAGAGCCGTGAAGTCGATGGGCCCGCTGTTGTTGACGCGCACAAAGGTGGCCACCACCGCCAGAAGGCTGGGCAGGCAGGAGGCCAGCGCCAGCACGCCCTTGGCGCGGGAGGAAAGCAGGCGCGCCGCAAGAAGCTGCAGCACGACGCCGACCAGAAGTGGAAGCAAGGCAAACAGAACCAATGCTTCAGATGTGAATCTCATCGTCCCTCCCCGGAACGCTGCTCATGGTGCGATGCGCGTGAAAGCGTTTTGCATGTCCGCCTGTTTGCAGAGACTTACCGGCCTTGGCTCGCAGCTTCTTGCTGGCGATGCATCGGATTTCCCGATTGAAATCGGAATTCCATTTGAAGCTGCAATGTCGAAAAACCCGCAATTGTCCGAGCATCAGGACCCAAACGCACGGTCATTTACACCACATTGCAGGATGGTGTCCCAAATCTCGAAAGGCGAAAAAATTACGCCGGGAGGGGGAGAAGCCGCAAAAACTGCCGTTCTCCCCTTCCCGGCGGATTCCTACTTGGAAAGCAGCGCTTCTTCCAGCTTCGCTTCCGCTTTGGAGGCGAGCCTGGCATCCGCAGCCTTTGCCTTGTGGGCCGGCTTCTCCGCCGGGACTTCCAGATCGATGCGCTCCGTCAGTTCCACGAAGGGCCGACCGTAGAAGCTGTCGAGCAGAATCGCCCGCAATTCGGCGATGAGCGGGTAGCGTGGATTGGCGCCGGTGCACTGGTCGTCAAAGGCGTCGATGGACACATCCTTCAACTTGGCCAGGAAATCGGCCTCGCTGACGCCGGCTTCCTGAATGGATGGCGGTATGTCCAACTGCTTCTTCAGATCGTCCACCCACTGAATCAGGTTCGCGACCTTCTCATCCTTGGTGGTTCCGCCCAGCCCGAGATGATCGGCAACCTCGGCATAGCGGCACTTGGCCTTGGGCCGGTCATACTGCGAGAAGGCCGCCTGCTTGGTGGGATTGTCGTTGGCGTTGTAGCGGATCACGTTGCTGATGAGCAGCGCATTGGCCAGGCCGTGGGGCAGGTGGAAGGCGGCGCCGATCTTGTGGGCCATGGAGTGGCAGGCGCCCAGGAACGCGTTGGCAAAGGCCACGCCCGCCAGGGTTGCGGCGTTGTGCACCTTCTCCCGCGCCACCGGGTCCTTGGCGCCGTTCTTGTAGGCGGAGGGCAGGTACTGCTTGAGCAGCTTCAGCGCTTGCAGGGCCTGGCCGTCGGTGTACTCGCTGGCCATGATGGACACATACGCTTCCAGAGCGTGGACCACCGCATCGATGCCGCCGGCAGCGGTGAGCGGCTTGGGAAGATTCATCACCAGGTTGGCGTCGATGATGGCGATATTCGGCGTCAACTGATAATCGGCGATGGGATACTTCTTGCCGGTGGCGTCGTCGGTAACCACCGCGAACGGAGTCACTTCGGAACCGGTGCCGGAGGTGGTGGGGATGGCAATCATCTTGGCCTTGATGCCCATGGTGGGGAACTTGTAGATGCGCTTGCGGATATCCATGAAGCGCATGGCCAGGTCCTCGAAATCGACTTCCGGATGCTCGTACATCACCCAGGCAATCTTGGCCGCGTCCATGGGCGAGCCGCCGCCCAGGGCAACGATCACGTCCGGCTGGAAGCGATTCATGACCTCGACGCATTTGCGCACGGTGGACAGGTTCGGATCGGCCTTGACCTGCGAGAAGGTGTCCACTTCCAGTCCCAGCTTCTTGAGCGCATCGATCAAGTCGTCGGCATATCCGTTGCGGAAGAGGAAGTCGTCTGTCACAATGAGGGCGCGCTTTTTGCCGGCGATCTCCTTCAGCGCTTCCGGCACGCAGCCGCGACGGAAGTAGATGGAACTGGGCAGCTTGTGCCACAACATATTCTCTGCGCGCTTGGCAACGATCTTCTTATTCAGCAAATGTTTTGGCCCCACATTCTCTGACACGGAATTTCCGCCCCAGCTTCCGCAACCCAGCGTCAGGCTCGGGGACAGGCTGAAGTTGTAAAGATCTCCGATGCCGCCGTGCGACGACGGGGTGTTGATGAGGATGCGGGAGGTCTTCATCTGCGCGCCGAAGTATTCCACGCGCTCCTTCTGCTGATCCTGGTCGGTATAGAGCACCGAGGTATGTCCGATGCCGCCCAGGGTCACCAGCTTGCCGGCGATTACGACAGCGTCCTTGAAGTCCTTGGCGCGATAGAGGCCGAGGATGGTGGAGAGCTTCTCGTGCGCAAACGGTTCGGCCACGGTGGCGTCGGTCACTTCGCCGATGAGCACCTTGGTTGTGGCGGGAACGCTGATGCCTGCCAACTCGGCAATCCTGGGCGCAGCCTGGCCCACGATCTTGGCATTCACGCCGCCATTGACCAGGATGATGGCGCGAACCGCTTCAGTTTCCTTCTTGTTGAGGATGTAGCCGCCGTGACGCGAGAAGCGGTCGCGGATGGAGTCGTAGATGGCATCGACGGCAATGACCGCCTGCTCGGAAGCGCAGATCACGCCGTTATCGAAGGTCTTCGACATCAGAATGGAAGCCACGGCGCGGGTCTGATCGGCTGTCTCGTCGATCACCACCGGCGTGTTGCCGGCGCCGACGCCGATGGCGGGCGTGCCGGAAGAGTACGCGGCATGGACCATGCCCGGACCGCCAGTGGCCAGGATCAGCTTGACCGCCGGGTGGCGCATGAGCTGGTTGGAAAGCTCCACGGTGGGCTCGTCGATCCAACCGATGATGTCTTCGGGAGCGCCTGCGGCAACGGCGGCTTCGAGCACCAGGCGGGCAGCGATGCAGGTGCACTTGCGGGCGCGCGGGTGGGGGCTGATGATGATGCCGTTGCGCGTCTTGAGGCTGATGAGTGTCTTGAAAATAGCGGTAGAAGTTGGATTGGTAGTCGGAATGATGCCGCAGATGAGGCCCACCGGCTCGGCGATGGTGATGGTGCCGGCCTCGTCGTCCTGGCTGAGGATGCCGCAGGTCTTCTCGTCCTTGTAGCTGTTGTAGATGTATTCGGAGGCGAAGTGGTTCTTGATGACCTTGTCTTCCAGAACGCCCATCCCGGTTTCTTCTACAGCCAGTTCGGCCAGAGGGATGCGGGCATCGGCGGCAGCCAGAGCGGCGCTGCGGAAGATGAAGTCAACCTGCTTCTGCGAGAAGCTGGCGAATTTCTGTTGGGCGGCTTTGACGCGTTCCACAAGGGCGTCCAGTTCTTCCTTGGTGGCGACTGGATGCCTTTGCGCTTGGTTGGCGGTAAGAAATGCCTCGAAATTTGTCATGATCTCCTCGTGCTTCCGCGCCTGCCTTCACGGACCGGGAAGGGCTCGCGGCTGGTGGATTTCCGAACAGCGTTGCGACACAGCTATATTTTGGTACGCGAATGAAATGATCGTCTGTGACGAGTAACACAAGATTGATTCACTCCGCGCGGGTGTGATATAGCGCACTTTGTGCGAGATTGAACTGAATGGCGCACATTTCTCGCCGACTTTTGACCGTCACGAGAGCCCCCCGGATTTGGGCTGAAATTCCAGGAAGAGTCGGGTCATTCGCTGGCTGCTTTGTCCCGAGGCTCCGGACGGCCGATTGCCAGCAGGCGCAATTCCGTGTATTGCTTCAATATTCCGTGAAATGCGGCGGGGCCCTGTTGCATACTTATGCGTTCTAGTTGTATATTTATGCAAGCGCGGCCGCAGCCTTGCGAGCCGCGCTTTCGATTGGCCTGAAAGCGCGATCGATGTGCACGGAAAAACGATGAAGTACCAAAGACACAACGCGATACGGGAACTGGTGGCCAACTCCGCCATCGCCAATCAGGACGAGTTGCGGCGCAAGCTTCACCAGCATGGGTTTGAGGTGACGCAGGCCACTTTGTCGCGCGATATTCACGAGTTGCGCCTCTCCAAGGGACCCGGCGGCTACTCCCTGCCCAACGGCAAGGGCGCGGGCGGTACAGAGGAAGACGACAGCCCGCCTTCCGTGGCTGAAATGATTGAGAGTTTCGGCCTGCGGGTACAAAAGGCAATGAACCAGGTAATCGTGCGGACGGTGGCGGGCGGAGCCCAACCGTTGGCCAGATCTCTGGACTACGAAGAATGGCCGGAGGTGGTTGGCACGGTTGCCGGAGACGACATCGTTCTGATCATTTGTCCCGACCCGCCGCGGGCAGGCGAAGCAGAAGCCCGGCTGAGGGCGATGCTGGAATCATGACCGACACCATACAAACAGCAGTTGCAGGAGTCACCGGCTATGCGGGTGCGGAGTTGGCGCGCCTGCTGTTGCGGCATCCGCGCCTGCAAGGCAAGCCCCCGGTTTTTGCCGGACGGGTGGACGAAAAGGACGCGGCCCGGGGCGGCATTCCCCTGGGCGAGATTCATCCCCACCTGGCCGACAGCGCGGGCAGCGGCAACCTCAAACTCGATCCATTCTCCTGGGAACTGCTGGCCAGCCGCGGAGTGGATGTGCTGTTCCTGGCAACGCCCCACGAGCAATCGCGGGAGTGGGTGCCCGAGGCGCTGGCGCGGGGACTGCGGGTGATCGACCTGAGCGGAGCATGGCGGCTCGTCCATGCGGCGAACAGAGCCGTTTATGCCTTTGCCGACGACGGCAGCGAGCGGGCCGCAGCCATCCAGGCGCAGGCCGTTTATGGCATGCCCGAGCTGCATCGCCAGCAGATTCGCGGCGCGCGGCTCATTGCCAACCCCGGCTGCTATGCGACTTCGGTCATTTTGCCGCTGCGCCCTCTGGTGGCCGCGGGGATCGTCGACCTGGAGCACGGCATCGTTGCGGATTCCAAAAGCGGGGTAAGCGGAGCGGGCAAGTCTCCCACCGCCAAGACGCACTTTATGTATGCCGCCGACAATCTCTCGGCGTACGGCGCCTTTACCCATCGCCATACGGGCGAGTTGCTGGAGCAGATTGGCCTGGGCTCGGAGCAGATCGTCTTCACCCCGCACCTCCTGCCGATACCCCGCGGGATTCTCTCCACCCTCTACGTGCGCTTCAGCGAGCCGCAGACCCACGCCAGCGTGATCCGCGTGTACCGCGATTTCTTCGCCGGCAGTCCGATGGTCCGGCTCTACGAAAAAGGGTTGCCGCAGATTCAGTACTCGGTGCGAACCAATTATGCGGACATCGGCTTCCAGCTTGCCGCCGATGGACGGCGCGCGGTGATCGTCAGTTGTCTCGATAATTTGTTGAAGGGCGCGTCCGGCCAGGCCGTGCAGAACTTGAACGTCATGCTCGGTTGGGGTGAGGCGGAGGGGCTTGAATGAAGTATGTCGTCAAACTCGGCGGAGCGGGCCTGGAATCGCCTACGCTTCTTGAAGGCTGCACCCGCGCCATTGCGGAACTGGTGCGCGACGGCCATCAGGTGGCCGTGGTGCATGGCGGCGGCGTGCAGTTGACGCGCATGTTGAAGGCCCTGGGCAAGCAGAGCGAGTTCATCGACGGGCTGCGGGTGACCGATGCGGAAACGCGCGACATTGCCTTGATGGTCTTTGCCGGCAAGGTGAACAAGGGCCTGGTGGCAGCTCTCGGCGCCCTCGGCCAGCCCGCTGTCGGCCTTTCCGGCGGCGATGGACTGCTGTTCCGCGCGCGCAAGAAGCGCACCGCGCCCGACCTTGGCTTTGTGGGCGAAATCGCCGCCAGCGATCCGCGCTGGCTTGAAGCCATTTGGCAGTTGAACGGTGTGCCCGTGATCTGCTCCATGGCCTTGGGTTTCGACGGCGAGTATTACAACATCAACGCCGACGAAATGGCCGCGGCCTGCGCCGTTGCCTGCCACGCCGACGCCCTGGTTTTCCTCACCGATGTGCCCGGAGTGAAGGGCGCCAACGGCCAGGTACTCCGATGGCTCAGCATCGATCAGATTGCCGAGATGGCCAAGAACGCCGTCATCTCCGGCGGCATGTTACCCAAGTTGAGCGCCTGCCGCGAAGCTCTTTTGAACGGCGTCAAGCGCGTACGGATTTTGCCCGCGGAAGCGGCCGGCTCGTTGCCGGACCTGTGCAGTTCCCGCGTAGCCCACGGCACCGAAGTGATGGTTGCCTAAGGAGATTTTGAGAATGAACATGGAAGAAATTCGCGCTGCTGAAGCGCGGCTGCTGGTTTCCACCTACGAACGCAACCCGCTGCTGTTTGTGGGCGGGGAAGGCGTGCACATTATCGACAAACAGGGCGAGCGCTATCTCGACCTGCTCAGCGGCATCGGCGTCAATGCTCTCGGCTACGGCCACCCGGTGATTGAAGAAGCCATCGCCAAGCAGAGCCGCGCGCTGATCCACACCTCGAACCTCTACTTCCACGAGGGGCAGGCGGAACTGGCGCTGCGCCTGACTGAGCGCACCGGTTTGGACCGCGCCTTCTTTGCCAACACCGGCACCGAAGCCTGGGAGTGCGCCATGAAGCTGGCGCGCGCTCATGCGGGACTGCTGCGCAACGAAGGCGTGAACATCGGCACCAAGTTCCTGGCCCTGGAGCAGAGCTTTCACGGGCGCACCTTCGGCGCCATGTCTACCACGTACAAGGACAAGTACCGCGAGCCATTTGCCCCGGTCGTTCCCGGCGTGGAGTTTGTTGCCTTCAACGATGTGGCCGATCTGCGCGCCAAGTTTTCCAATGAGGTCTGCGCCATTTTGGTAGAGGCAATCCAGGGCGAAGGCGGCGTGCGCCCGATGACCCAGGAGTTCATGGACGAAGCCCGCGCGCTGGCCACCTCGACGGGCGCGTTGCTGATTGTGGATGAGATTCAAGCCGGCATGGGCCGCACCGGCAAGTGGTGCGCTTATCAGCACTACGGCGTTCAGCCCGACGTGACCACGCTGGCCAAGCCGCTGGCTGGCGGCATTCCCATGGGCGCGGTGCTCTGCACGGAAGAGGTTGCGCGCTCGTTTCACCCCGGAATGCACGGCACCACGTTTGGCGGCGGCCCGCTGGCCTGTGCCGTGGCCATCGCGGTCATCGATTACATGGAAAGAGAGAATCTGCTGGCGCACGCAACTGAAGTTGGCGATTACTTCCAGGCGCAGTTGCGCTCCCTGGCCGCGCGGCACAAAACAATCGTGGATGTGCGCGGCAAGGGTTTGATGGTCGCGGCCGAACTGGACTCGGCCGAACTGGCCAAGCTCACCGTGGCCGAGATGCTCAAGCGCCACATCCTCATCAACTGCACCAGCGAAACGGTGCTGCGTTTCCTGCCCCCGTACATTCTGGAGCGCACCCATGTGGACACCGCCATCCAGGCATTGGACGAAATCTTTACCGAACACGCCGTAGCTCACACCGCAGGAGGACATCACAATGGCTAGCAAAGCAACCATCGAACGCCCGGAGGCCTCCATTCCCGTGCAAAAAGATCCCGATATTCTTGCCGCGGCAGCGCGGCTGGCTGGCGAGGACCTGTGCTCCATCGCCGATCTATCGAGCGCTGAGGTGCGCGCCATCCTCAAGCTGGGCCACGACGTGAAGCGCAATCCGCGCGAGTACCGCCATGCCCTGGACGCCAGGCAGATGGTGCTGATGTTTGAGAAGGCCAGCCTGCGCACGCGGCTGAGTTTCGAGGCCGGCATCAACACCATGGGCGGCAACGCAATCTTTGTGGATCAGACCAGTTCGCCGCTGGGCGAGCGCGAGTCCATTGCCGACGTGGCGCGCAACGTGGAGCGCTGGGTGGACGTGATCGTGCTGCGCACCTATGCGCACGACACCATCACGGAAATGGCCGCCAACGCACGCGTGCCGGTCATCAATGCGCTTTCCGACTTCGAGCATCCCTGCCAGGCGCTGGCCGATTTCATGACCCTCGAAGAGCACTTCGGCACCGCGGCCGGGCTCAACTTCACTTACGTGGGCGACGGCAACAATGTGTGCCACTCACTGATGCTGACCGGCGCACAATTGGGCTCGAACGTGACCATTGCCACGCCGCGCGGCTACTCGCCGGACATCGAGATCGTCACCCTGGCGCGGGACATCGCCCAGGCCAACGGCTGCGAGATTCGCCTGTTGCAGGACCCGCAGGCCGCCGTCGAAAACGCCGATGCGGTCTACACCGACGTGTGCGTGAGCATGGGCTTCGAGCACGAGTCCACCAAGCGCGAGCCCATCTTCCGGCCCTTCCAGGTGAACGAAGCGCTGATGCAGAAAGCCAAGCCGCACGCGGTGTTCATGCACTGCCTGCCCGCGCGCCGCAATGCTGAAGTAACCGATGAGGTTTTGGACGGGCCGCAGTCCATCGTCTTCGATCAGGCCGAAAACCGCCTGCACGCGCAGAAGGCATTGCTGCTGCTGCTGCTGGGCGGGTTGGCCAACGTTGACGGGTTCAGAAATTAGGCAGTTGGGAGAGCATGATATTGCGTTTTGAGTTCATGCTTTCCCAGGTCTCAAAAGCGAGACCTGGGGCACCCGGCTTCAGCCCCCGAAGGAAAGGAAAACCTCAGATGGGCCTTCCTCAGATAGACAGAATGAACGTAGGCAGAATTGCCGAGCGCATTGTTGCTAATGAACTCGAAGCTCACGGGTTTTTGGTTCGTGATTTGAACTTGGAGGGATTGGCCGCAAATGTCGATTTACTCGCCGGGAAAAATGGCCAGATGTGGCAAATCCAGGTTAAGGGATGTACGTACGACGCCACCCACGAACGAAATGGTTGGTGGTTCGGTTACGGCTTTTGTACCGAGGAGCATATACACAACTGTGATGCTCCGTTCTTCAATAGACGTGCAGGATCATTTCATGCAGACATCGTCGTCCTCGTGTGCGTCAAGACTCCAAAGGATTATCAGTGCGTCGTCCTTCCTATAGGAGTTGCTGAAACTGCCGCCCAGACTAATCTCGCGTTGTTTAGGATGAAAAAGCACGACGGATCGGACCATAAGCCCGGCAAAGTCTGGTTTAGTTTCTATCCGACGAAAGCGCGAACTCCAGACCGACAGAAACTGTTGGATCGCGAGTTGGAATTGCTGGCACCCTTCAAAGATAAATGGGATTTCGAGATGATCGAGCAGTCCCCAAGCTCCTAATCTGAAGTTAACGTTGAGTTCTTTTTGAGGTTTCGCAATCATGTCCGTCATTCTCGAATCCTTGCCTGTCGGCCAGAAAGTTGG
>Ga0302278_10000716_pt1 | contig 41805 bp, 24 predicted proteins | sample III_Bog_N3_2_FD_194543 | JGI IMG/M metagenome (GOLD analysis project Ga0302278, IMG submission 194543) | Peat permafrost microbial communities from Stordalen Mire near Abisko, Sweden - III_Bog_N3_2 | ecosystem: Environmental > Terrestrial > Soil > Wetlands > Peat | place: Sweden: Abisko...
GCTTTGGCAACGTGGAATTCAAGCTGGCGCAGCCCTCGGCTGGCGAAGCGATTCTTTCCTTGAAGACGGACTTCACTGCAGCTCCGCGAGAGATCGTGGTGCATCTGCCTTGGTTTGTGGATGTGCAGAATGCGATGGCCGACGGAAAGGCGATTCGGGCGACCAACGGAATGCTCGCTGTATCGCCGGGGACGAAGGAGATTCACATTCGCTGGACGGTGAAACCCGGTAGGGCTGCTTTGAGTTACAAAGGCGCGGTGGAGGATTACAAGACCGAATACGCCCGGCGTTATCAACTTCTGATGCACGGAGGTTCGGGAGCAAGGTGAGATAAAGGCGTGCCCCACAACTCAGACACTGCTGCCTTGCGATGTTGACAGGGGCTGAAGCCCGACTCATTTTATGGCTTCATTGGCACGACTGAAGTCGTGCCCTGACACTTGTCGGGGCTCCGCAAGAGTTTTTCCGCAGGCTGTGGAGACCGGCGGTACTATCCACCGCAAGTGGATGGACGTTAGTGCATGTCCTTTACCGGCGTGCCCTTGGGAATGTTCGTGATTTCGAATTGGTCAGGGTTCATGGGCGCGTTCTGCTTCACGCTGTCAATTGTGAGAACGATCCGGACTTCATCGAGCGGGCGCTCGATGGTGATGGACGATGGGTACTGGATGGAATCGAAGTCCTTATAGGGTCCATAGGTCACCTGGGTCACCAGGTTTCCTTCGCTGTCGTAGATATCCTGTTGCGACGGAAGGAGATTGTCGCGATGGAAGTACACCACGCGGCGCGGCTCGAGCTCAGGGCTGCCTGCCTTGCGGCGCATGATGGTCAGCTTGTATTCGGGCACTGAATAGAGGCGCTTCCGGGCCGCGTCTTCCCCAATGACCGTATCGGCGGTCACCATGTACTCATCTTCCGGCTCAAGGCCACGCACGACGATTGCGTCGAAGAAGAATCCTGGGCGCAACTTTGCCTCCAGGCTATCCGAGGCCGTTTTCGCGTCAACAACATAGGTGCCCTTGTACACCATGTTGTAGTGGGGAATGTAACTGGTGAAGGTCTTCCCATCGCCCACAATATCGAACGCCTCAGTGCGAATCACCGGAACCCGGCCGAAAACCCGGAGCTTCTCCGGCTTTTCCATGAAAATGAGTCCACTGAAGGTGGGGGAATCTTTGGCCAACCCTTCTTTCGTCTTGGATTCGCTGGCCTTAATATCGACATTTAAGTTGAGGGTGTTAAGCGCGTCCCAACGCTTGTTCAACTGCGCGACCAACTCATCGGGCGCAACGGTTTGGGTAAGCGCGGGCGCTTTGGGCACAGGAAGCTTGCGCGTGGTGGGCAAAAGGGAACAGCCCGACAGCAAAATTGGGAGCAACAACGCGGCCGCGCCATAAGGTCGAAGGGGCAGGCTCAATGGCCACCAGCTTTCCGGATGGCGGTTCGGTACCCTGCCACGTTGCGGTTCTGCTCTTCAAGGCTGGAGGAAAAGAGCGAATGCCCCTGAGGATTGGCCCCGGCAGCCACAAAGTAGAGGTAATCTGACTTCGCGGGATCGATGGCCGCGCGCAGCGATTTCAAGCCGGGGTTTGCGATGGGGCCAGGCGGCAGACCAGCGTGGAGGTAGGTGTTGTAGGGAGTATCGAGCTTCAGATCGCTCTGGTAGATGGCGCCGCGCCAGCGGCCATCGAGTTCCAGCCCGTAGATGACGGAGGGGTCGGTCATCAGCGGCATTTTTTTGGCAAGCCGGTTGACGAAGACGCTGGCCACCAGCGGCCGCTCCGCATCCACTGCCGTTTCCCGCTCCACCAATGAGGCCATGGTCACAACTGTATGCACGTTCCCTTTCAAACCCAATTGCTCCGCCTCTGTCCGGAAGCGCCGCAGCATGGCCGTATAAATCTGCTGCGGAGACGCCTTCCGTTGGAAGCGATATGTATCCGGAAACAGGTAGCCTTCGAGGCTGGTTGCGCTGGGATCCAGATCGGCAACCAGTTTCGTCTGCTCTTTGGCGGCATCGAGAAAACTTTGCCGCGGGCCAAATCCCGCCTGCTCCAGCCGGGCCGCTATTTCAAAAACGCTCGATCCCTCCGGAATGGTAACCGCAACGGTAAAAACATCTCCCCTGGCGAGCCGGGCGTAGACCTCAGTGGCCGAGGCCGGGTGATCGAAGCGGTATTCGCCCGCCCGGAGCGTTCCCTTCTTCAGCCAACGCAGCAGGTCGAAGGCATATTGGCTGCGGATGACGCCCGCCTCTTCCAACTGTTGGGCAATGCGCGGGGTGGACGAGCCCGGCGCCACGTCGACAAAGACTTCAGTGTGCGGCCCGAAGGGCATGAGGAGCAGCCACGCCGCAGCCCCTGCCGCAATGAGCAGTACGAAAAGAAGCAACAGGAAGGTTCCCGCAGCGCCAGAACTCTTCTTTCTGCTCCTCCGCCTGCGAGTCGCCATTCAATCTTCAGTTACCCTTCTTATGAGTTAAAGACGCGCGAGGACCCCATGAGGATGCTCAATGTTCATTGTATCGGTCCTGATTCGTTAGGGATGGCGGATTGCCGGCCAGGGTTTGGGCGGGGGGTAGCCGGTTTAAGATCAGGGCCTGGAGACAACAGATGGAAATGCAGCCGCGCTATCTCGGCCTGGACGTGGGCAACCGCCGGATCGGGGTAGCTGTGACGGATGAACTGGGACTGACGGCACAGCCGGTGATGACGCTGGAACGGGGACGAAACACGCGCGACGATTTGCGGCGGCTGACACGGCTGGCGCGCAAGTTTGGCGTGGCGGGGATTGTGGTGGGAAACCCAGTGCATCTCTCCGGCGAAGAGAGCCCGCAGACGGAAAAGACGCGGGCCTTCGCCGCAGAGCTGGGCGTGCTGAGCGGGCTCCCGATTCACATGTGGGACGAACGGTTGACCACCCGCGAGGCACACCAGATTCTGTACGAGGCGGGACACAGCCGGCAGGAGCACCGGAAGGTGGTGGACCAGGTGGCGGCGACGTTGATTCTGCGATCGTTCATGGAGAATCAACAACTTAAGAGTGGCGATGGAATGGGATCGGCCTGAAAATCTCCGGATTGCCGACACCCGATCGGGGATCGATTGCCGCTCCTGACTGGTTGGGTGCGATATAGTCAAAAAGGAATGGCAACAACACCCAACAAGGTCTCAACGGCTCCCGAGGAAACACAGCAAGGGTTCGTCTATCTTCCCCTGATCGCCGGCTGGCTGGTGCCTGGAGCGGGACATTTTCTGCTGGGCAAGTGGGGACGCGGCGCATTGCTGGCGGTTTCCATCCTGAGCATGTTCGGGCTGGGCATTGCCATGCAGGGAAAGCTTTACGGCGGTGCGCACGACATTCTTGACATTCTGGGCCTCGCCGGCGACCTGGGCAACGGAATTCTCTACTTTATAAGCCGCATCGGGGGCTGGGGCGCCGACCAGGTTCAGGTGACTACCGCCGATTATGGATCCCGGTTTATTGTTGTGGCCGGCCTGCTGAACGTCATTGCCGCGGTGGACGCGCATAATCTGCGAACCGAGAGGAAGGCGTAATGTTCCGGCCCTCTCATTTTGCGGCGGTTTTGCTGTTTGCGCTGTTCGCTTCCGTGGTGTTCGGGATTACCCAGCGGGACACTCCGCCGCGGATGCTTCGCTATGGCGTTTATTGCTTTGTGCTCTTCGCCGGATCGGCGATTGTGCTGAGCTGGGTGATGTTCTTCATCGCGCGATAGGCACCTGCAGTGCGGCAGACGGCACCTGCGGTGCGGCAGACGCTCGCGGGAGGCTCGCACTCGCGTACTGCTTCCCGCCCTTTCGCCAAAAACGCGAAAGAACGGGGCACGGAGCCTCTGTGGCAGATTCATTCCGACTTTTTCCCGCAGACGCGAGACTATCTACTCCTTAGCCAACCCGGGGGCGCTCCCATACTGCGGCGTCGAACGTGTGCGCGCAGGTGTAGCCCTCGGCAAAGTAGAGGTCGATGGCCTCCTTGTTCGACTCGGTGACGGTAAGCGATATCTCAGTGACGCCATGGCGCATGAAATGAAAGGCGGCGACGGAGAGAAGCTGGCGCGCGATGCCGCGGCGGCGATAGTCTGGACGCACACAGACCTGGGTAATGTGGCCACTTTGCGGGCTCACGCGCGACCCCAGCACCAGGGCAACCAGGTCGCGGGTGCGGCGCTCCACCACCACGTGTGAAACCTGTGGAGAGAAGACGCCGCAACCGGAGTAGCGGACAATGTTGTGGAGAAAACGCTGGGAACCGTAGTTGCTGCGGTACTGGTCGTTGATGAGGCTGTCGGGATGATCGCGATAGGCCTCGGAGATGAGACGCCCCGCGGGGGCAAGATCGTCATCGCGCCATGCGCGCAGCTCCAGTTCGTGGGGCAGGTCCACCTTGGGCTGGCTCCAGAGCCCCTGCAACTGCTGGACCAGGAAGAGGCGGCGATAGAGCTGGAAGCCCGCCTCAAGGAAAATTGCGGAATGCGCGCCGGAAGCATGCAACAGCAACTGCGACTCGATGCGGGCAAGCTGGGGAGAGTTGAGCAGCGTCTCAAAGAGGTGTAGGAGTAGTTTCTCCTCGATCTCCAACGCCGAAGCAGGCCCTGGACGCAGAGGGGGGAGCGATGCGGCCGGGGCGCTGCGCAAAGCGAAAACGTCGCCGATGACGGCCTTGGTTTCCTCATAGACGCAGAAGACATAGCCGGAGACCTGACCGTCTTCGATAGCTACGTAGCCGGGCAGCATGTGGCTATCCAGATACTGCATCAGCAACTTGGTCGAGGTTCGAAAATCCCAGTGCAGGCGTTGCTTCCACAGCTCGCCTTCGGCATCCAGCAGGGCGCGCAGCACCGGCGCGGAAAAGTGGCGCAGGTCGAGAACTTCGATGGAACCGTTGGACGCCATGCTCTTCCCTGGATGCGACATCATAAGAGGCTTGTTACGACCGGGAAAGGGTTCCGGCCTGGATTCGGTTAGGCATCTGCGATCATGCGGTCAGGCATTGCCTTCTGGTCACTTTGCCACGTCTTCCGGCCAAGCGCAACTTGAATCGATAGTTTGTCGGGTCAGCGGCTGCCGACGAGATAGACTACCAGACTCTGCTCAGGATAGGTGAAAAGCTGCTGGTAGTGCCGGCCTTCCAGGTACTCGCCGAGGTCGGCCGTGGTCTGGGGGTCGACGCCGCGGCCGGCCACCCGGACCACCAGAAGGTGCTGACCGTCGGGTACCCCGCTTTCGTTGTAGTTCACTACCTCGCGATTGCGATAGAACGACAGGCCGTACTCCATGTCGCGACGGACGTGAAAGACCGCGACCGTCTCATCGGCGGGAGCAATGGCGGCAAGCCGGTCGGCAAGCGGACGGGCGGAGTAGGCGCGGTCAAGCGCATGAATCACGCGCTTGGTGGCGTTGATCGGGGGAATGCCGAAGAACGGGCCTGCGCCATAAAGAAACACGACGAGCACCACCACCACTCCGGTGGTAACCAATCTTAGGCGGGCCACACCAAAGCCGTTCACGACGATGAGAATCAGGAGCGCGGCTCCAGTTGCGGCAAGCGCGGCAACCGCAAAGGCTCGCGGTAGCGGCATTTGCCGGCCGTGGACCACAAACCACGGAAGCAGCAGCGCGAACATGGTCATGACGCCGCAAAGCACCGCGTGCCCCAGAAGGACCCAGCGGTTGAGGCCAGGTTTGCGCTGGCGGAAAAGATAGTCTCCGGTAAGGATGGCGATGGGAGGGACGGAAGGAAGGATATAACCGGGCAACTTGGACTTGGAGAAGGAAAAGAAGACGATCGGGATGAGTGCCCATAGCACCAGGAACTCCGGGAAGGCGTCGCCGGGCCGGTTGGGGGCGGGTCTGCGCGTGGAGGCGCGGCGCAGACGCCACTCGGCGACGGATGTCTGGATGCCGTCGATGAGCGCACGGACAGCAATGACGGTCCAGGGCATCATGGCCAGCACGATGACGATGAGGTAATACCAGGGCGGCTGCACATGCTGGTAGCGGTCGGTGGCGAAGCGCTCCAAATTGTGTTCGAGGAAGAACTCGCGGAAAAACGTGGGGTTCTGGTGCTGCACGGCAACGAACCAGGGCAGAACCATGGCGAAGTAGAGCGCCACGCCCGGCCACCAGAGGGAGCGGTAGAGGATGGACCACTCGCGGCGCAGGAAGGCGAACGCGGCAATGATGGTGAGGGCCAGAAACGGCGCGACGGGCCCCTTGGCAAGCGTGGCCAGTCCGGTGAAGAAATAGATGTCGTAAAGCCAGAACTTGGAGTCCGTCTCGTACCAGGCATACCAGCCAAGGAGCCCGATGGCGAGGGGCGCGGCCATCTGCATATCCGTTGAGGCGCCTCGGGAAAAGCCGATGATGCCGGCGCAGGCTACGGTGATCAGCGCGGCGTCAAGGTGGCCCCCGGGCCGGAAGCGGCGCATGTGCAGATAAATGAGGAACACCATGACGAAAGCAAAGGTGGTGGAGGGCAGCCGGGCAGTCCAGTCGTGCACTCCGAAATCCTGGAAAAGAAACATCGCGCGCCAGTAGTAGAGGGCCGGTTTCTCCAGCCAGGGATGGCCATAGAGGTAGGGCGTGACGCACGCGCTGAGCTTTTCTTTGAGGTCTGGCGCGGAGTCAAACCGAACCAGCATCTCGTGAGCGATCTGGGCGTAGCGCGGTTCGTCGGCGCCCACCAGGCCCAGGCCGTCGCCGCCCAGGTAGGGCGTGACGCCGTAAAGGAGGAAGAAAACGGCAAAAAGCAGAAAGACGGATACTTCGGCGACGCTGGCCCATTTAGGGAGCCATTTGCGCAAGCCTTTGGGTGAATCCGGAGCGAGAGGTTCCAGATTGGTTTCCACTTCCAGCACGTCTCCAGCGATTGCGTCTCTCCGTCAGCGGGCCTGGTTTGTGCCGCGCAGACCAGCGAATCCGCATTGGCCTGGTGTTGGGAACCTGCTAATGGTCACGATCCGTCGCCATTTGGAAGACGGCGATTGTAACCCTATTGACTGCAGGGACAAGGCTATCAGATTCGGGCGGAATCTGAAGCGAAGGCGGCCGGCACGGCTTCCAAGCCGGCAAACCCCGCTCAATCCAAACACAAACCGTGCATGCGCGCTAGACTCGGGGCCGGAGCCACGGCCGCGGATCACACCGCCGGCGGCTGCTCTTCCACTGGCGATTCTTGCACCGGCGATTTTTGCCGCTTGCGCGACCGGTCCATCAGTTCCACAATGCGCGCCTGAAAGCGGCCTGACCGGTCCGCGAGAAAGGCCAGGTCCGGCACGTGGCGAACTCCCATGCGCTCCTTGAGCTCGTACCGGATGTACCCTTTTGCCGCTTCAAGGCCTGCGACGGTGTCTACTTCGGCTTTGGCGATGTTCGGGACGGCGCTGTCAATGGCAACGTAGACGCGGGCCGACTTGCCGCCGGGGTTGAGGGCCACCTCGCTGACGTAGCAGTTGGCGATGCGCGGGTCGGCGAGTTCGCCGTTGATCATGGTGCCAATTTCAAGCCGTAATGTTTCCGCCACACGGTCCTGATGGTGCTTGCGCGCTCTGTGCTCGGGCATGGCGATTGTCTCCAGTTACCGCTAAACGATTCAGGATAACAGAGGGGGCCAGCCGCGCCAGATACAACCTCGCGCACAGTAAAGCTCCCAGAGCCGAGTTGGGAAATGTTATGGCGTATGGTGTGCGGCACGCCCCCCGTTCCAATCCTGTCCACATCCGAGCCCTTCCGCGATGCCGACTTTGAGGAGTCCCGAATGTTGGTTAGCGGATCACCAGCAGCCACAGAGCAACGAGGGAGATTCCTCCCGTGCCGTCAATCGCCTTCCTAACATCGGCAATTGTGGCAAGCCTGCTGCCAGAACTTGTGCGTATGACCTCGCCATCAAAATCGGCGACACGGCTGCCGTGGACGTCGCGGATAGTCTTGCCATCGAAGTCGCCGATCCGGCTGCCCTGAGAATCGCGGACGTACCTCCCATCTATCTCAGCAACTCTGCTCCCTGACTTGTTTCGGAGCAACTTACCGTCAAACTTGTACTCTGCCATGTAACCCTCCAATTTGCGATTTTGGACAACGCCCGATGCCGGGCCAATGCTTTAACTCCCTACCGGATACACGCACAGCCCGCTGATGCTTCATCCTTAAAAATAGAGCTTCAAACCATCAGCGTTGCCGCCCGCACGCACTGATTTTGCGCCGAGCTGTTCTTTCAATTTCTCAAAATGTTTGTGCCCGATGCCGCCTTCCGCTTTCTGGTCAGCGTCGAAGCCAAAAATGACGAGGCCGACGTTAGCCGGAGTACTCATCCTCAGTTCCTTCTCCCCTTCCGCGACGGCTCGAATTGCAGGTCCGACTTTGCGGACTCCGCCGCTCATTTCTGCAATTGCGACCAGGTTCTTGGCAATGCGAAGGTACGAAGAGATCACTCCGCCTTCTCGTGCGTGCAGTACCTTTTTGTATTCTTCGATCTGTCCGACGACCTTTGGAGAAGCGGGTTTCTTGGCGCGAACCTCCGGGTTGATGAACAGCTTCGCTTCCCAGAACACGAGTTCGACACCATCGGGCCGTTGTTCGAACGCGGCGATGTCAATCCTGGGGAACTTGCGTTTTGTATCGAGGCCGGTCGCATCGAGCGTAGTCTCGACGTCGATGATGTTCTCGTTGGATTGAGCAATGGCGTGTACGCCTTGTTTTTCCAGTCCCGAAAACAGGTCTGCGGCCTTTTTCAATTTCTTCAGCGTGCCCGAAGCGTAGCTCGTAAGCATCGGTGCCAACTCCACAGGAATCGGAAAGGTGCCGTTTTCGTTCAAGTCGATATGATCCTCCAGGTCCGGATCGAGTAAATACTTTACGTGGGTGTTGACATTCACTCGTCTGCCCTTGAAGTTGGCATGAAAGATCGATTGTCCATGCCAATAAACGTCAAACTCTTCATAGCGAATGCCGATGATCAGCGAAGCGTCGGCGAGCACATCCTTCCACCAGCCGGGCTTCTTCGCGAGTTCGGCCAACGCCGTCATGAATTCGTCACTCAAGCCTCTTTTGAAGACACCTACTTCAGACAAAACAGCCATTTCGAAACCTCCATCTGGAAAAAGCGTTGTGAACTGTCATGCAACGACAAAAAACTCGCCATCGTTGTATGTGACTACGTTTGCAAAGATTTGAGAGAAATCTTCTCTGTATTCGGTGTGAATGGGAACGAGCATGCGGGGCTTCAGTGCTGCCGCGAATTTCTTCAGGTCCTCTACTGGCGCATGTCCGCTCGTATGGGCGTAGACGAAGTTGATTGCCGGGTCGCTGCGGTAGGCCGAGATTTGGTGACTGCCGAATTGGCCGGCGTGCTTTCTGTCGATGTACCCGAGCCACTGCGAGTAGATGACGTTTGCGGGGGCTGCGGCGTTCTTGAATTCATCAATGAGGCGAAAGCTGGACATCTTGCCGAAGAAGAGAAACGATTCCGGGGTCGCATGTAACTCCTCACGCTTGACCCTGTAGCGATAGAGTCGCTTTCTGAAGTCTCCAAAGTAGTCTGGATTGGCCTTGAGCCTTTCGTCTTGGCTGTAATTGGCGAAAACTCTAACCTCGGGCCAGTCCATGGCGGGCGTATTTTGAGTGATTTCCCGGAGTTGTTCGAGCACCCATGCGGTGTAGATGTCGATGACGAGGAGTTTGCCGGCACGTTTGCAGGCCCGATAAGCGGAGACAATGCGGTCGATGTTTTGTGAGGACGAAAGCAGGAATGAGATGTTCTTCTGTTGTCGAATTGTTTGGAAGATTGTGTTTTCGACCGCCGTCTCGTCAGGAAATTGGTCGTTGCTGCGATGCAGCATGGTGCCTTCGAGGAAGAGGAGATCGATGTCGCGAATTGGGTTCTTTATGAGATTGTCGAAGAGCTTTCCCTTTCGGCCATGCGAGCGAAGATCGCCGCTGTAGAACAGGCGCTTGCCTTCAGCTTCGATCAGGAAGGCAAAGGCCTCGGCGGCCGAGTGGTCCATGAGATAGGGAGTTATCATAAAGTCGCCTATCTGGAACGATTTCCTGGCCTGAAAGTGACGATACTCTCTCTTCTGAATTTCTTTGCCCAGGAAAGTCTGGGTGGCATCAATGAAAGACTTCGCCAGTTTTCCAATATATATCGGTGTCTGCTGCGGCAGCAGCGTCATCAGCCCGTAGTGATCCTGATGATAGTGGCTGATCAAAACCGCATCCACGGCCAACTGCGCCACATCCACGGCTTGGCTTTCAGCGCTGAGCGGCAAGCCCACATCCAGCAGGATAGAGGTTTCTCCGGCCGTCAACTGAATGCAGGTTCCACCTACCTCATGGCTTCCTTTATGCAGAACAATCTTCATGCGCCCCTTGCTTACTGGTCCCGCTTCAGAGTCCTGCCAGAATTGAATGTCGTTAAACTGACACTTTCTCTATAGACCCGAGTAACCGCACAGCGTACCTTTCTTAACCGACTATTTCCTGCAGTTGATCCAGTTCGGCATTATATGTGGAATTTCTGCCAACTGTTGGCCAACGATAGGACGGCTACAGACTTTGCTCCCGCCCCGTAGAATGCACACTTATATATTCAAATTTCGCAGGAAGAAATTTACACTTACTGGCGCGTTATCGAAAGAAAGTTGTGGAAAACTCGGTTTGAGCTATATCTCGATCCCGCCCTTGACGGTTGCACCTCACATCAGCTTTCCAGGTACTCCCAGAACGAGTCGGCCAACTCCGCGCCCAGTTCGTTGGTCATGCGGCGGGCGGCGCGCTCCACTTCCTCGATAAGGCCGTGAAGGTAACTGCGCGAGCCGGAGATGGCCACCACGCCGATGGTGGCCGACTGCCAGGTAACCGCCTCGTCCATCTCGGCTACGGAGATGTTGAAGCCCTGCTTCAGTTGATCTTTGAGCGAGCGCACCACCTGCCGCCGGTCCTTGAGCGAGTGGGCGTGCTCAATGCGAATCTCGAGGGTGAGTTGGGCTACGGGCATGGCTTATTCGAGTTGTCACGGACAGTGTATGCCGGGATGGAGCAGCCGGGTGGATTTTTCCTCGCAATTCGATGAGAATCCAGTTGCACACGAAACGCACACAATGCGCCGACAGGACCTTGAATGAAAAACATGCACACCTCAATCGCGCTCGACCGCAGGAGGTTTTTGAAGTCGGCAGCAGCCGTGGCTGTCGCGGGCGCGATGCCGCTCTGGGCTCGGCTTGGCGATGCCGGAAGCAAGCGTACTTATCGGCTTGTGGCCGAGACAGATCGCGTCCGAATCCTGGAAGCAGCGGCCAGGTATGTTTCCGAAGAGCCGCTGACGATTACTGCCTTCCCTACGAAGCGCGGCGCCGGCGGGCTGCATGATTTCTATTCCCAGGCGGACTACTTCTGGCCCAACCCGAAGGATCCGGATGGACCGTATATCAACCGCGATGGGCAGAGCAATCCGGATAATTTCGACGAGCATCGCAGGGTGATGGTGCGGCTCTCGATCCAGATGCCTGCGTTGACGGCTGCATGGCGCCTGACTAAAGAGAAGCGATATGGCGAGCGAGCATGCGACCACCTGCGCGCCTGGTTTGTGACGCCGGAGACGCGGATGAACCCGAACCTGCAGTTTGCCCAGGCGGTTCAAGGTGTTGCCACGGGACGGTCCTACGGCATTATCGATACGCTGCACCTGGTGGAAGTGGCCAGGGCTGCGAGTTTTCTGGTAAAGCGGGTGATGAATGCACAGGACGCGAATGCCGTCAAAGAGTGGTTCCGTAGCTATCTGGATTGGCTGAGCACCAGCGATCCCGGAAAGACCGAACGCGACGCCAAAAACAACCACGCCATGTGCTGGGCGCTGCAGGCGGCCGAGTTTGCGCGTCTGGCCGGCGACAATGCAACGCGGAACGAAATCTATCGGCGCTATCGGGAGATTCAGCTCCCCGACCAGATGGCGATGGACGGATCGTTCCCGAGAGAGCTGACGCGTACCAAGCCATACAGCTATTCCATCTTCAACTTCGATGTCGTGGCGGGCCTGTGCCAATCGCTCAAAGGACTCAAGCCGGATCCACCGAAATTCGAACTAGCCGACGGACGCGGGCTGCGGAAGGCGGCGGAGTTTCTTTATCCGTTTCTCAAGGACAAGAGCACCTGGAAGTGGGCGAAAGACGTGGAGCATTTTGACGCGCTGCCTGTGCGCTCACCGGGCTTGCTGTTCTCGGGTGTTGCGTTTCACGAGCAGAAGTTCATCGATCTATGGAACACTCTGAACCCCGATCCAACGGACAAAGAGATCATCCGGAATTACCCAATCAGACAACCGCTGCTTTGGGTTTGACGAGAACGAGACGGTCGTAAACCCAGAGCAGCGCGGCGGTCGCCACACCCACTCCAGATACCGCCCACCAGATGAGTTGCGGCTGATGCAGCACTTCCCCGAAGTGATGAATGAGGAACCCGCCAAACCACCCGCCCACCAGCGACCCAATCCCAATGGGCAGGAAGGCAAAGCCCATATAGGTTCCCTGCTGCCCGGAGGGCGCCAGGCGCGAGATGTACTCGTAGTAGCGCGGCTGCTGCGTGATTTCGCCAATGGCCACGACGATCAGCGTTGTCACGGCCATGATCACGCTGGGATGCAAAGCCAACATGATCCAGGCCAGGCCGGAGATGAGGGTACCCAGCGTGATGCCGCGAAACGACGGCATTTTCTGCGTGAGAATGCTGACCACCATCTGCAGCGCGATCACCGTCAGTGAATCCGCCATGAGCAGCATTTCAGTATTGCTGTTTGCGTTCACGTAGTCATGGATATAGATGGGAAGAATGATGAATTGCTGCCAAAAGGCGATGTAATAGCCCGAGAAAATAATCAGAAAGAGCATGAAGCGCCAGTTCGACACGACGGTTACAAAGTTCCTGGCAACCTGGCCGAGGCTTTCGGTCTGCGCCTCGCCGGTGCGGCGGGGCTCCTTGAACAGGAGCAACACGGCGAAGAACATTAGAAAGACGCTCAATGCCGCCATGCCGAAGACTTTCTCCACGCTCAGGTGCTGGTGCACCCAGCCGGCGAGAAAAGGCCCCAGCGCTCCGCCAATGTTCACCACGGTGTAATAGATCGAATAGCCAATGGAGCGTACGCTTTCCTTGGAAGCGCGGGCCGTGGTCCCGACGACGGAGGGCTTCACGAGCGCGATACCAAGGGCCGGAAGCATCAGGATCAGGGTCACCAGCACGACCAGAGGCATGGCATTGCCGACCGGAGCGAGCCACGGCGAACCGATGGAGCCCAGCATGAAGTAGGAGACGGCCAGAATCAGGTAGGCCAGCGAAAGCGCCCGGCGAAAGCCCATCCGGTCCGCGAGAGCTCCGCCGAACGCCGCCAGAAACCATACGAGTCCGCCAAACAACCCCGCCAGACTGCTGGCGCGCTCGACGCCGAAGTTCAGGGTTTCATGCAGATAGCGGGGCAGCGAGGCAAACGCCGCGTAATACGACAGTCGCTCAAAGAGTTCGCTGACGTTGGCGACCCAGAACGGCCGCTCAAAGCCAGTGCGGATTTCGTGGAAACGTTCGGAGAAGGTCAAAATGGCTCCTGAGTGTTTGTGGCGCGAACAATTGCGGGCGCCTCAAGGATGATAGTGAGTTCCGGACAGTGTACCGGAAGCCGCAGACCGCCGGGGTGACGCGGTTTGAGCGCCGTCCATTTGACCCCTCCGGGGTAGGTTGCTAAACTGGTTATGCGGGGTGGAGCAGCCCGGTAGCTCGTTGGGCTCATAACCCAAAGGTCGCTGGTTCAAATCCAGCCCCCGCAACCAAACAAATTAATCCTAATCAATAACTTACAGAACGATCAGCTCAACTTTCCAAGGTATAGGGTCCACAATTCCCTCAATTTACCAATTCAACTGTTGGCGACAGCATCGCGCCGATAGCCTCAGTTGCGTTTTTACCGTCGGAATCAACCTTGTGCGTGTAGTGGATCACGGTGGTCTCAATCGGCGCATGCCCATTCTGGCGATGCTGCAGTATTCGGCTCAGGATTCGAGACCCTAAAGCACCATTTTCACCAAGCGGCAACTTGATTTTTCAGGAAGATGGCGGAAGATGCCGCAACCGAAGCAGGTACTTCAAGTTTGGGGTAACTGCCGTGACCGCCATTACATCTGGATTTATGTGAGCCCTATCGCAATTATTTGCTATCGAGAAACCAGGCGGTGCGCTGGATCACGAAAAGTCATTTTCGAGCGGCGGTTGAGTACGCCAAGCGGAGCGACGGTTGTGACGAGGAGGGTTCATGAGGGGTCGTATCTCATTTTGTGTGTTCGGGTTGCTAGCCTGCGCCGTGGGATTAGGTCCAAGCGCAAACGCGCTTCCCAGTTACGCTCGCCAGACTGGATTGCCGTGCAGTGGCTGCCCCACTACTGCCCTCGAGTTGAACAACGGCGGACGCTTGATCAAACTGCTGGGGTATACAGATCGCGCACAGAACACGAGCATCACCGCCGAATCTACTACGCGCCGCGCATCCTTGAACTTGCTTCAGAATCTACCCTTGAGCGTATTCCTCGAAACATCGATGACGAGCACCAAGGTTCCGCAACCCGCCACGCAGAACTGGAACTTCGAATTTCCCCAGGATGTGTCGCTTTTCCTCGCTGGAGCGTGGGCCACTCACGTCGGCAGTTTCCTGCAGATCGCGGTTGACTCCGGCGTGGGTCTACGCGTGGCTGAAGAATCCACAGGCGCTATGGCCAGGGACGGCAGAACCAAACCAGAACCTCAGCGACGAGGATGCCCGCGCGCTGACGGCTTTCCTGATATCGCAGAAGGGTCACACTGGGCGGGGAGTGAAGCAATGATGAGGCGATTCACTGCGAGCATGACATTCGAGACCTCGGCGACGATGGTGCTTCTCTCATTCGCTGCACTCGCTGGCTGCAAGCACTCCGCGCCGGCGAATGCAGGGCTGAAAGCGACAGCTCAAGGAACCGCGCTCGTTGAGTCAAGCGGCGGTCACCAGGTGGGCGCCACCGGCACGGCGCTTAAAGACCCGTTGGTGGTGCAGGTCAACGACGATCATGGGACCGCGGTTCCCGGCGCGCTCGTCGAGTTCCACGGCTCCGCGGGAGTCAGCTTCGATCCTGCTGCGGTCCTCACAGACGCGAGCGGACAAGCGACGACCTCTATCACTCTTGGCGCCATTGCAGGAAGATACGAGTGGAGCGCCGTCACACCTGGGAAGAACAAGGCGGTTCCCCTGGAGATTGTTGAAACGGCGCTCGGCTACCAGCAGCGAGTGGGGTCAGTTCTTGCAGACAAGTATTGCAGCCGGTGCCACGATTCAGAGTCGTCGCCAGAACGGGTTTCCAATTACGACAACCTTGAAGTCAAGCCGCATCCGTTCACCGATGGCAGCACGCTGAACAAGATGACTGACGCCGATCTCACATCGATCATTCTGCACGGCGGTCCGGCGCTCAATCGCTCTGCCTTGATGCCGCTCAATGGCAACACCCTTAGCGCGGCGGATGTTAAAGCACTTATCGCATACGCGCGCGCAGTCTCCGATCCCTCGTATCAGCAGGCCGGGACGGTTTACGCTGGACCGAATTTGTGAAAGGGGATTCGTTCGTGCTTGCAGGCTGGAAGCCAGCGATGCGCGATGTGAGCCATTTTTAGTGCAGGATACCGACGGTGTGCTCACATAAACAACGATGTCTGTATATGATTCAACTTGTCCATGTAACCAGCTTGAGATACACCACTTTGCACTCGTTCAAGGCCGAAGGCCGTTGGTGTCAAATGTTCTCCCCGCCGCCGGATGGAAGTCGCAAATCGGAGTCAAAGCATTTGATCATGCTGCGATAACAGACAAATTCCAAATGCCACCATTCTTATTTGCCGAGTTGCTTCACGCGCCACCCGAATAGATGGCCGGGATCTCCCGGATTTTCCGGGATTGGCACACGAAGATGAGGTTCAAGCTCGAGTGAAGTGTTTAGCCCGCAATGCAACCAGCACGGTGTGATACGGTTGCGGTTATGCGCCGCAATCTCATCCTTCGTGCCGGTTCTGTGCTTTGGTGTTTTGCGGCGGCGACCCCGGGGCTGCATGGCCAGCAGCAAGTAGTTGCGCATGTCCTGGATGTAAAGGGAGAGTGGCGTCTGCAGGGGAAAACTGGACTGTTAGCCGGCGGGGAAGGTTTGATTGCCGGCGCGAGGATAACGGCTGGATCGAACCGTGCGGGCGATGCAATCACGATTGTGCGCGACGAGAACATGTCGCGCCAGCGGATGATCTGCGACGGCTCAGCTACGAACCCGTGCCGCAATCCGATCGTTGTGGAAGGAGCCTCTTCCGCTGCGCCCTCAGGCCAAAGCCAACTGAAAAACATGGTGCAGACCGCGATCGCAGTGTTACTGAGCAGGCCGCCCGCGATTGGGAGCCACTATGCCCTGACGCTGACGCGCGGCAATGAAACAGTGCGTGAGTGGGAGGGAGTCGCTGTGCTGGATCCCGCGCAGGGGCTTACGCTGCCGCCGGCTCCGGAGGATATGCCTGCTGGACGGTATACCGTCTCGATTACGCGGGCAGGGGAAGCGTCCTCAGGTACCGAAAAGGAAGCGGTGTTGACCTCGGAGGGTGTATGGAGGCCAGTCCCGCTGGAAGCCACCGGGCTCTACGAGGTTGCAATCGCGAGTGCAGACGGGGAGCGCGTGGCCGATGGAATGCTTCTGGTGGTTCCGGCCGCGCAGTATCAGGCAACGCGAGCGGGATTCGACGAGATGAAGAGCCGCACTGCAACCTGGTCGGGACCGGGCGCGCGAGCGGATGAGCATCTTTTCCTGCGGGCATTCCTGCTTTCCGAGTGCCAGGCATGCTGACAGGAGATGACATTCTCGACCGCGAAATTGCGCGGCTGCAACATCTGATCGAGAACCGCAAGATTTCGTTTTTGGGACGTCTCTCCAACTCGAAGCCAGCGTTGTTTGTCATCGCGATTATGGTTCTGCTGTTCCAGATGCGGAACCTTCCGGAAACACTTGCGAATAGCTCTCTGGACGCCGCAATTGCCGTAGAGCGGCCGGTACAGGCGCGGTCGGTGCGACTGGTGACGATCGACAACGAGGACTATGCGACAATGTTTCACTCCCGCAGTCCGCTCGACCCGGCGCTTCTCGCCAAAATCCTGGTTGCGGTGGCAAAGGGTCATCCGCGGGCCATCGTGGTGGACATCGATACTTCGGACGTGTCGTTCCTGAACCTCGGGGCGCCGCAGATTCCAACCGTATGGAATACTTCCGGCGAGCAACACCCAGACGGCAAGTTCAGTGTGGACGCACCGCTTGGCGGGCGGGCGATGGCGTCAGGCTCGGTGGCGGCGCTGGCGGCAGTGCCACAGGATGACAGGGGCGTTGTGCGCGGGTATCGGCACACGTATCCACTGGAGACGGGCGGATCGATTGACTCTCCAGGATTTGCGGCAGCACGGATGGTTGAGGGCCATGCGCCTGAAGAGCATGAAAGCCTAGCCGAGGAGATGCACTTCCTCGACTATCGGTATCGATTTGTTCCGATCAAGGCTCGGGACCTGGTGCAGGACGCGGACTCAAGCACGTGGGAAAAGCTCGGGCTCTTCGCGGGACAAGTCGTCGTAGTCGGTGGGACGTACCGGGTGGCGCGCGACCAATTTACGACGCCAAAAGGGCTGATGGATGGCTGCGAGATTGTGGCGCAGGCGGCAGCGGCGGAGATTGACGGTACGTTTATCAGCTCGGCGAGCCGGTGGATGACAGGGCTGCTCATGATCGTGGGCGGACTGGCAACGCTGGCTGTGTATCACTGGCTGAAGTTCCGGATGGCATTCCTGGTTTCGCTGGCGATGGTGCCTTTGTTGTCGGTGGCTTCGAATTTGATCCTGTTCCATCGCTTCGCGGCGTGGGGCGCAATGATCCCGCTGGTGATTGCGGTGATCGTGGCGGAGTTGTACTCGAAGGCTGCGCTTTATTTGGCCTTTTATCAGAAGGTGGCCAAATTGAAACCGGCGGAACCGGATACGGAGGATGTGCCTTCGCCTTCTTAGTTTCAACTGAAATCCTGAAGCACACTATCGGACGCCGGTGTCGACAAAAGCGGCCCAGTAGAAGGGCCTTGGGAACTTCCGGCGGACTAGAAGCTCGGCATGACGCAGGGCAAGCGGTGTGGATTCCCCAGCCCGGAGATGTGCATGGAAAGTGTCCATGAGAAGCGCAGTGGAATCGTCACTGACGCTCCACATGCTGCTGACCACGTTCTCCGCGCCAGCCTGCAGGAAGTTTCGGGTGAAGCCGGCGATCTCGTCTCCCCCGGTCATCCGGCCCCGGTTGGTCGCGCAAGCGCTGAGGATGACGAGGCGGGCTTTCAGGTCGAGGTCCATCACTTCATATAAAGAGAGGCGCGATGGCTGGCCCGGCGCAGGCGCTGTAATGAGAGCGCTGAACAGAGGCGCACGCTCTTCAAAAAGCCCATGCGTGGCAAAGTGAACTTCCTGGTGTTCGAGCAGCGCCTTGACGGCGGCATCGTGGGTAAATGCGAGGCCGGTGACGCGGGTTGCACGCGGGTAAAGTCTCTGGACTCCCGCGGTCTCGTCGAGCGTTCCTGGAAGCGCCGGCAAGCCTTCGACAGATAGATCGCCAATCGCGCCGAGGAATAGGTCGGGCGAAGCGCTGGAGGGACCGAAGCGCAGGAACTGGAGAGTGGACGCCGAGGGAAGATACGCGACAGCAAAGCGATCGATCATCAACAAGCGCGGCTCAGGGTCAATCGAAGCGGGAGACGTGCGTTCGCCAATCTGGCCACGGACTCGGGAACTGCTCATGGGGATGGGAAGCGCCTGGAACGGAACCAGCGATAGCGAATGGGAGGGAACGATAATGAGCGTTTGAGTATGTGCTGGGAGGACTCGGAAAATGGGCGCCAGGAGAATCTCTGAGGCCGAGGCCAACTGCGCATCGATGACATCCTCGGACCCTCGATTGAAAGACAAGAGGTCGCTCAGTTTGCCAAGCTGGATATTGAGAGCGGAGATGTCTGCCGGCCAATGCAGTTCCGTCGAAGAGGCGTGGGTTACAACAAATGCGGCCAGTTCGTGGTCCAGCACAGCGTACTCGATCAATGCGGTGTGCGCGGGCAGCATAGCCTGGATGTTTGCGAGACTGATAGGGCGCAGCGCCAGAGGCTGAGTGGCGCGCGAGCCGGCAAGCGACTGTTGCTGGCGCTCCAGCACAAAGTTGGCTTCAAGCGCGATGAGTTTGGCGCGAACAACCTCCGGCAGGCGTCCAGAGTCGCGGAGCGTGGACTCGTTTTCCGGTGTGAGGGAGACACGCGCGGAAACGATCTGCTGCTCGATCGCATCGAGTTCGGCAGCGGACCGTTTCGAGGCAGATGGCACGGAAGATGAATGCGAGGCTGGGAAGCGTCGGCCTTCAAGAGTATCCAGAAAGCTGCGGGCCTTGTTGCGCTCCAGGAACTCCCATGCCCGGTTGCGGTCGCCGGCGGCGGTGAGCAACTCAATCTGTCTGCGATAGAGTTCCTGCACCGAGGCGCGATCGATAAATGACAGGCGCTCCTGCTGGTCGGAAAGGCCGGCGCGAATGCGATCGAGGGCATCGGCCGCGGCGGAAAAAGAGCGGATGGCCGCCGCGCTGTCCCCGGCGTTCTGGTCGAGGATCCCTTCAAGGAACTCGATGCGCCACGCTGAGTCGGCGAGGCCGATGGAAGTGGAAGCGGTACGCGAAAGGGCAAGCTGCTCGCGAGCCAAAGCCGCGTAGGTTTCAGTTGCCGGAGTTGCGGTGAGAGTTTCGTGCTGAGCGTTGCGCTGCGTTTTCTCGGCGATGAATTGGACAAGTTGGAGGCGTGCGTAGACCTCGGTGTTGACGTCTTTCTCCAGGTGGAGCGCTTTGATGGCTTCGAGGTAAAGGCGAATGGCCTCTTCCGGTTGCTGGTTGGCGGCTTGTTCCAGCCGGGCCTGTTGCAGCAGAACGGTTGAACGCGTGAAGCGTCCAAGGGAACTGGGCGAAGCATTGAGCATCTGAAGGAGGCGATCACGTGCGCCCTTGAAGTCGCCGTCACGCTCGGTGACTGATGCCATTCCGAGTTGAGCCTCGGCATATAGGCCGCCGAGTTGCGTCCGCATCTGCGCGGAAGTGATGGCCTCGATTCCGGTGAGCACTTCCGTGTAGGCGCCCCGGGCCAGGCGAAGATCGCCGCCGGCAAGTTGGGCGGCGCCGACGGAATTCATCAGGCGGAAACGGAGCAGCTGCGAGACGCCATCGGCTGCGGGCGTGTGCAGGATATTCGAGGCCTCTTCGAGCGCCGCGATCTGCTGGCTTGATTCGCGCAGATAGGCATAATCTAGAGCGCTGGACATGAGCGCGCCGATCTGTCCGGAAAGGTCGTTGGCTACGCGTGCCCTATCAAGCTGGGCGGAGTCTTCGCGGAGAACGAGGTCGAATTGGCCGGAAAGGAGGCGGCGATGATTTGCAATTTCGTGGGCGAAGCCGGCAATCGAGATGGGCAGACCTGGAAAATCCTTGTCCAAACGAGCACAGATGCTCAGAGCCTCATCGTATGGAAGACTCTGCATTGCTTCCATCCCGAGAGACAGCAGCGCGTCGATAGCCTGGTAGGCGAACAGTGTTGCGTCTGGTGAGCCTTTGATTGCATGAAGGGCTTCATGGATGCGCGAAGCAGCGTCGTCGAATCGATGATCGTCCATTGCCACGGCGGCCGCGGCGAGCAGAGCATTGGCGCGGAAGACGGCGGGCGTCGATGGACCGGCGGCACGGAGGAATGCCTCAGACTCACTATGGGCAACAGCAGCGTTGCCTTGTGACGACTCGATGGAGATAATCTCTCTCCAGATGTCGGCTGCGAGAGATGAGGTCGGATCCTGAATGAGCTGGTGCGCCTGCAGCAGAGCCGCTTTGCCCTCGTCGATGCGACCCAGATGGACGAGGTCTGCGCCGATGCTCTGCCAGGGAACGGAGAGGGTTGCGGTGATGCCGGCGCGCTGCTGAAGATCGAGTGCCTGACGCGCTGCCGCGAGTGCCGCTGCATAGTCGCCTTCGCAGCTGCGATAGGCGGAGTCCTGCATGCCTGCGTAGATGCTGGCCTTGAACAGTTGTTGCCGATCCACGTTGAGCTCAATGAGGGCATCGAGAGCTCGGTGCATAGCGGCCCAGTCGTCAGTAGTCGCAGCCGGGTTGCGACCGGTTGTTACAACTGTGAGCAGAAGCTTTTCACTGCGTTCGAGACCATAGCGCTGGAAGACGGTTTCGTCCGCGGCTGCATCCGGCGATGAAGTCGCGCTGAGCTGTGCGAGAAGATCCTTTCCCTCGGCGGAGTCGGCTGGCGCGGCCTGTTGCGACCCGGCTGGGGAGAAAGCGAACAGAACACAGCCCAGCAGAGCAGACACCGCGCGCGTTGTCCTAGTTTGCATCAAGGCCATGTAACCCCTGGCAAAGCAAGGAGAAGACGGACCGCCGCGATTTTGAAGTTCGGTTTCTTCTTCATTTCCACCTCTGTATGGGCACAAGCGGTTGCATGGGCCAACCATGTATTTCTGTGAGCCCAAAGTGGAGGGTCCGTCGGGAACTTAGGAATGGACTAGACGCCGCTTGATGAGGAATCCGGCGTTGCCCTCCAACCCGCAGCCAGTTCTGCCCTTGAGTTGACTAATAACTTGAGGGCCCTGGCATTCCGGTTCGCTGGTTTGGAGTTGGGCCGGTCAAGTTGCATTTCCAGTCGCCGAATGTTGTCTTCCAGCACTTGCCTGCAGCTTGCGGCATAGGGCTCAAGGTGCAGTTTTTTCCGGCCGGGTATCCGATCCCCACGGGACTGCACCAGTAGTGCTTGAGGCTGCCGACGAGCGGATAGACCGGCGCTGTCGGGTCGATCGCCAGCAATTCACCGTCTATGTCCACCAGGTAATTGCGTGGCGCGCCTATTTGAACCATCACTTCCTGCATCAGGAACAAGCCTGTCGGGCGATCTTGATCCATTGTGCACTGCACCAGGGCCGCCGCTTGCCCTGTAGTAGGCGGCGAGTTCACAGGCTTACACAGTCTCGGCTCCCTTGTTTGGTATTGCAGGTTAGCCTGCGGCGGGCCGGAAAGTTCGCTCCCATCGCGCAGGGCCGCTCCCTGAGCGCCGGCATGCAGGCAACCTGAAACCGCAAGAATGCTTGCGGCAACAGAACAGAACGTCAAATTGCGTTTGCGAAAAGACAGGGACATGGTCGACACTCCTTCGAAATCCTTGGGTAAACCAGCAGAATTTGAAAACGGAAACTTCATCGCGGCGCATTCGCCGCCGGAAGTCTCCACAAAGGAGCCGTTAGCGTGGCTCCGCATCGCGATGCACTAAAACGTCTTTGGAGCAGGTTGTTTGTCGACCATATCTGGAGCACCGCCTTGCAACTTGCAACTCCAGTCGCCGAAGCTTGTCTTCCAGCACCACCCCTGGGCCTTGGGAACCACGCTCTTGATGCAGTTCTTCCCAGGACCATTCAGGCTGGCGCTCACCAGGGTGCAAAAGTAGCCCGTGTAGCTGCCGCGCAACTCATAGACCTTTGCGTTCAGATCAATCCCCGCCAACCCGGCATCGGTGTAGTACACGAACGCCCTCGACGACCCCATCTCCAGCTTCACGTCCTGAATCAGTCCCAGTCCCGTGTACGACTGTGCGTCCATGGTGCACTGAACCAGAACCGCCGCCTGCGCAGCCGAGGGCGGACTCTTCACAGACGAGCAGGTCCTCGGCGCCCGCGCATCGTATTCAGGAATCATCTTCAACGGCCCCGAAATGCCGGCGCCGTTCTGGCCTCCGGCGCTCTTGCATCCAAACGGCGTTAACAGCGTGAGAGCAAAGAAACTAAATGCCAAAGGGTGCATTCTCTTGAACTGAATCATCATCGAATCTCCTTACAGAACCCTTCCGTAAAAGCACCTGAATTGAAGCGTGGAGTTTCCTGAACGGCGCAATCACCGCCGGAAACTTACGCACAAGGTCACAAGGCCGCGCCTTCCCTTAGAACGTCGTAGGCGGCGGCGGCCCATTTGCATTTGTCCCCCTTGCCCCACCAGCCTGCATTTCCAGTCGCCGAACGACGTCTTGTAGCACCATCCGGTCGATGTTGCGTATCCCGATTGCCTTGGCAAGTAGAAACTCAGTACTCATATACTGACCCTGCATCGTCGAATGCGGGGTCCTCCTCACTGCACGTCGACCGTGAGTTGGATGGAGTGGTTGATTGTGCCATCGGTGATGTCGATCGGCACAGTGTAGCTTCCAACCGGCGTGGTTGGCGCGTTGGATATGCATCCGGTCAGGGAAAGAAGCCCACCTGCGGCAAGCAGGAACAGAACCAGACCGATTCCACGCAGACGGCGTCTCCCCTCCTTCTTCCGGAAAGCAAACACGCTCAGGAGCGAACCGGGCAGCCAGAACACCAGCGCCAGGATGCCGCTTCCGCGCTGCCTGTTTGCCGGCAGATTAAGCGACGCAACCGTCTTGGTAGTGTCGATTATGAGCGTGACGGTCTGCGGTGTCTGCGACCCCGCGGTGAAGGATTTTTGCTTTGAACTGAAGCCGCAACTCAAATCGGCCGGAAGCGTGCCGCAACTGAAGCTGACAGTGCCTTGATAGTTATTGAGCGAGACAACGGTGAGCGTTACGGATCCTCTTTGGCCGCGCACCAGGGTTAGACTGGTTGGGCTTACTGTGGCAGAGTAATCGGGCGGCAGGATGACCACCACCTGGGTGACACCTGAGACGCTTTGGATGAAGGCCCCCGAACCGGCGTAGAGGGCGGTCAGCGAGTGGATTCCGGCGGTAAGCGCGGAGGTTGAAAATGTCGCGATGCCGCTCGAGTTCAGGGCTGCAGATCCGAGCAAGGTTGTGCCGTCGAGGAAGTTGACGCTTCCAGCCGGAACACTCGGCGTGGATGTAACTGTTGCCGTCAAGGTTAGCGCAGATCCCACCTGCACTGTTGTACCGGAGACAGCGAGCGCAGTGACGGTAGGTACCGCTGAGCTTACGGTGAACTGTCCAACCGGCGAAGAGCCGGTGTTATATGCCGCGTCACCGGCATACTGTGCGAATACTTTGTAGGTTCCGGCGGTAAGCGAAGCGAGATTGAGCGTTGCATTGCCTGAGCCGTCGACTGCAGCTTTGCCTAGAATGGTTGTGCCGTCACTTCCGCTGGTGAAGGTGACGCTGCCTGTGGGAACTGGTGCTCCAGTAGCGCGGGCCACATTGGCGACGATAGAGACAGTCTGGCCTGCGAAAGGCATTGCGGGCGTAATCGTCAACCCGATCACTGGGCGCGGTAGATTGTTGACTGTCACGGCAGTGCCCTGCAGTGCCGCGGTAAGGGGCGCGCTCAAGCCGGAGCCGGAGATGGTGAGTGTGCCGGTTCTTACGCCGGGGGCAGCCGGAGTAAATCTGATTGCGATGGAGCAACTCGCGCCAACTGCGAGTTTTGTTCCACAACTGTTGGTTTCAGCGAATTCCGCAGTGACTGAGATACTGCTGAAGGTGACCGAAGCTGTGCCAGTGTTCGTAACGACCATTGAGTTCGTTTGGCTTGTACCGCCCGTCGCCTGGGTGCCGAAGGTGAGGAGGGCGGTTGAGATCGAAAGCGGGTTAGGAGTGGTTGTGGCGTAGATAGAAACCTGCGCCGTGTCTTGAATGTACGTGTCGTTGACGCTGCTCGCTTTCAGGATCAGCAGATCGGTTGTGCCGGTCGCGGTACCGGCAGGAACGGTGTATGTGATATCCACCTCAGCGCTTGCTCCGGGAGCCAGCGAAAGGGATGTGATGCTTGGACCTGAGCCGGCCCATCCAAGTTCGGACGAAGAAGTCAGGTTGTACATATCTGCGGTCTGTCCGACGTTTTGGACGACATATCGCATCGTCATCTTGTTTCCCGGCGCGCTGGTGACGATTCCCATGCTTGTGACCGAGACGTCGTAGAGCGGGACATTGAGACTGGCTTCCTGGTTGTTCAACTCCGGTTCGGCGGGCGGCACTGCGGCCCCAGCTCCGTTCCCACCGATCGCACCGCCGCTGAATTTGAGGATCGGCCATTCCTGCACGCTAACGAGCGATCTGTTGAACTGGCCGTCGACGTTTATATCCTGGAAAACGGGCTTGTTCCCGATCGTTCCGTCGCAGTTCCAGTCGATATTGCCGTCGATCTTCGTCGTCACGTGCGCAGCCACGGTTGAGGGGTTATCACCGGTGCAATACCAAAGCGTCCCGTAGCGATCGATTGTGGCCCCGCCTGTGGGCAGAATAACCGTTGGGTCCGCCGCAACGCCGACGACTTCCAGAAGCGAAAGTTCATCCAGCGCGGGAAGTGCAAACTCGGAGTAATCGAGAAGTCCGGACTTGCCGTCAAGAATCATCCCAACGTCTGTAAAGTTGTAATTCATCACGCTCAGATGGTTCGGCTTCCGATTCAAGATATCGCGCCCGCCATGGAACAGCCCTAGATTGTGCCCGAGTTCGTGGTAAAGCGTACCCTCCTGTTGCAACGACGTTCCGCCGGGGGTAGGCCACGATCCCAAAGAGATCACCAGATCGCTCGCTCCCGTGGACACATCGGCGCCGTTGCGTGACATGCCGCTGGTGCTATTGCCGGTCCACAAGTCGTGAGCGAAGATGACGTGATGGAAAGCGATTGAACGGCCCGTCGCATTGAATGCCGTCGAAAGCGAGTCGAATACCGACCACCCAACCGTGAAGACACCGCCTGGTGTGTCGACTGTATCCATGGGGGTCGTCTCCGTCAGAGCGGCCGCCTGAGTCGCCGTTCCCCACAACGCTCCAGTCACGGGATTCATAATGCAGTCCTTACCGCAGTCGATGTGGACGTTAATGCCAGGTGTCAAATCTGGATTCTTTACCGGTGCTTTGGCGAAGTTGGCCTGCAGGGCGGCCATTGCCGCCAGTTTTGGCCTGTCCGAGTGCGAACCCGCCACTGCGGGGTCGTTTGCCATGTAGTCGATATGCAGAAAAATATCTTTGTGTTTGGGGTCAGCGCCCATCGACGGCAGGTCGATGAATTTATCAACCTTTCCCTTGACGTGAACATAGACTCCGTTGCTCTCCCAGTCGTCGCAGAGGCCGTCGCTGTCGCTATCCAGACATGCGCCGGGAGCAAGGGCCTGACCGCCGACTGCGATCAGCCCGGCAAACGCCGGATCTGAAGTCAGCAACTGAATCTGGGCGTTAATTCCTTCCGCGGTTGCCCCCTCGGTAGTCAACGGGTGAAAAGTCGCATTGAACTGACATGTTGCTCCGGCCGCCAGAGGGCTCTGCGCCAGGCAATTCATATCATGTACGTCAAAGTTATCGGTATCGTTGATGACGATATTGGTGACAGCTAGCGGCAATGTGCCGCCATTGGTCACAGTGAATACCTGGGGATGCACGGTGGTTGTGCCCACCGTCTGATCGATGAAGGTAGCGCTTGCGGGCGAGACGCTGGTAAGGAAACCAACCCCTGTGCCAGTAAGCGGAACGTCCTGCTCGGGATAACCGGACGGCAATACGCCTAGGACACCGGTGAAAGTTCCCGGCGTGGCGGCAGTGAATGTGACTGTAACTGTACAGAAGGCTTTCGGCGCAAGATTGGCAGGGCAATTATTCTTTTGAGCGAATCCCGTTCCGGCGATCGATATGGTGTAGAGATTGAGACTCGATGAACCGTTGTTTGTATACGTGACCGTTTGCGGACCGCTGGTGGCGGGGGGAGTCGCAACAAAGCTGAGCGATGTTGGAAATAGACTCAAGTTGGAAATCCCGGTTACGGTTTTGGTCGTAGTACCAGTCGCAGGAGCAAAGTTGGCGTCGCCGGGATACGTGGCAGTGAATGTGTAGGTGCCGGGAACTGTGACCCCGACACCGATGATCGCTCCGCCGCTCTGCACGGCGGTGAGCGCGGGAGCCGTGCCCTCAGTCACCGCGGGAGAGCCGGGAAGCTGAGCCGTCAGTGTGATGTTGCCCGAAGGAATGGAATTATCGACCGAGTTGAGAGCAATGCTGACGTTGAACGGAGTTGCTGTGGTTGGATTCGGATCGACCGTAAGCACCAGCGTACTGGGGCTGCCGGCAACCACGATGGTCGTGGATGCGCTGGAGGCCAGGTAGTTAGCGTCGCCGGGATAGTTGGCGGTGATGATGGTTGTGCCGGCAAAGGAGGGATTGAAGTTGAGTATCGCTCCGGGCGCAACGAATGCCGCCGAGGCGGGTTCCGAATGCAACTGAACAGACGTTGTGGTTCCCTGCAGCGTTGCTGTCACCGTGATCGTGCCCGTGGGAGCAACCGTCCCGGCAGAGGTGAGAAGGATTGCGAATGAAGAGGTTGATTCCTTGGCTCCCGTCGCTGGGCCGGTGATCGCGAGCGTGGTCTTCTGTGGCGCGGCGGCGAGACTGAAAGGGCTTGACGTGCTCGGCTGATTGAGCGTGTCTCCGCTATAGCTTGCCTGGACAGATGTGGTTGTGCTGGCCAGCGTGATGTAGAAGCTGATTGGGGTCGCCAGGGCGCCGGCAAGCGTGTGGGTTCCAATCGTGAGACCCGATACAGCGTCGATAACAGTAATGGTTCCGGTGGGTGTGTAGTTTGTGCCTGTCAGCGTTACATTGACCAGCGCCGAGGTTGCGCTGAATGCGTTGGCGTTCAGTGCTATCTGCGTGGGCAGCGGCGGCTGGGCAACACTGACGTTGACGGGGCTGGAAACCGCGGGGGCAAAGAAGCTATCGCCTGGGAACGACGCGACCAGCGTGTAAGAGCCGGCGTGAGTGAAGGTGCCGTCGACGGAGGTACCTCCGCGAGCGCCGATGGACGGAACCATCGCGAAGGTGAACGGAGTCCCCGCAGGATTCGATGGGGTGGCTGTAATGGTGATTTGCGTACTGCTAAGGCTGGTGTCGCTGGTTTCGTAGAAATAGCCATACAAACCGAAAGACGAGTCATCGCCAACCGTCGCCTGCACGAGCGGGCCGTTGAGATCGAGCAGGGCATTGTGCGGCGCTCCAGTGGTCAGCGTGAGCGTGTCCACCTTGCCGGACTGCGACGCGATGTATGTATCGCCCACCAGCCCATGAACGGCCATTGCGGTGGGTTGAAAGCTCGGATCATTTGGGAAACTGGCGCCGGAGATCTGCGTAACCGTGTTGGTTGCGCCCGCATTGATGCCGACCGAATAAACAGCATTGGGTTGAGGAAGGAAAAACTGAAGCGTTCCCGAAGCGGCACTCAGCGCAAGTTGCGGATAAGCCGGGGGAATGATTGGAATCGCGGTGACGTCGGCCACAACGGTTTCCCCTGGGCCGGCCGGCGACCGAGGGTCATAACTTATTACGCTCCTAAACACATCCGTGGTGCTGGTGCCGCCGCCCACAACCGCATAGAGCAGGTGGTTGATGGGGTTATATGCGGCGCCAAGCATCGCGTAGTAAGGCACGGTAGCCGGAATCGTCGTGATGAAGGGAAGAGTGACCGAGGTCGTGCCGGAAGGCTGGGCGGCAATCAGTGTATGAAGCTGGCCGAGGTCGATGATGCTGAAAGGCGTGGTATCGATGGGAGGCGCGGCGGCGTTGGCGGCGGTCAGGCCGTCCTGATTGGCCAGCACCAGCAGTCCGCCGCCCAGGTTGTTCGGATTGTGAATGATGAACGCTGCAACCGCGGGCAGGTTTCCCCCTCCGGGCGCCAGTATCTTCATCGCGGTCCCGGTCGCGGGATTGTAGATCCAGAGATTTCCGGGGCTGCTGGGTGTCGAGAGTTCCGTGATAACCGTATCGCCCAGACCATCGAAGTCCGTAACGAGCGCGGTGTACTCCGCTCCCTGGTCGAGCCCCGCTTGTCCAAGAGGCAGAAGAGCGCTGCCAGAAAAGTAGAATTGCGAAGTATCAAATCCCGTCAACTTGTCGGTTGTGTTGCCGCCATCCTGGGTAAGCACGAAGAGTCTGTGATAGCGGGGGTCGCCGACGGCCGCCGCGATGGTGACCGGGTTGCCGGGAATGACGGCCACGGGAGAGTATTTGCATCCGTTGTAATTGGGAGTTGTAATTCCCACCACGCCGAAGCTGGAATTGGCGGAACTGGGGCCGATCTCGTACAGAACTCCGTCGTAGGCGAGCGTGTGCGGTGTCGTCGTCTGCGCCGCTAGTCCCGGGGCCGCGGTGCATGAGTATCCAAGGTTCTGGATGTTCTCGGTCGCGAATTCACTCACGGTGCGATCCTGATTCAGGACATAGACCTGCGAGTAAAACGCCGAGGGAACAAGGGCCACGGGCACTGCCGGGTCCGCAAAGGTCGTGGTCTGCGCGGCAACATTCCGGGCCGAACATGCCATGATCAGGACACACAACATGACCAGGATGCTTGCCGTCAGGCTGCGATGTACGCGAGACCTGCTGAAACTGGCATCGTGACTGCGCTTTTGTGCTCTGGCGGAGCCGGCAGATGGAAAAATCCGGGCAGAAACGGTTCGCATGTTGGGTCCTTTCAATGCTTGTCCCCTCCCTTGAAATGCGAATTCCGGCGCGTTGCGGAGTTTGGCTGGAATTGGGGGAACATTGATAACGCTGGAAATCGCCTGCTTTTTTCTCACCTCCGTGTGAAAAGAACAGTTTTTACCTTTTTTTTGAGATAACCTTCTTAAGTTCAGGTGCGCGCATGAGCGACTCCAGCCACGGACAGGGCAAGAAGATATTGCTCGATTCGGTTCTCCCGCAGGTCTATGACGAGCTCCACCGCCTGGCAGCGGCTTATATGCGCAATGAACGGGACGGCCATACCCTGCAGCCGACCGCCCTGGTCAACGAAGCCTACCTTCGGCTCCTTGCGCAGCACAGTGTGGACTTCTCAAATCGCGCCCACCTGCTTGGCGTAGCCGCACAGATGATGAGGCGGATTCTGCGCACGCACGAGGAGAAGCGACGCGCCAACAAGCGCGGAGGCGAGGTGACCATCCTTTGCCTGGCGGACACGCCGGAGCCCGCCGGAGCCGCGCCCATCGCTTTTTCAGATGTGGACGAAGTTCTCGACCGCCTGGCGGCACTGGACGCCCGGCAGGCGCAAGTCGCGGAACTCCGCATCTTCGGCGGTCTGACGCTGGAAGAGACGGCCGAATTCCTCGCCGTCTCCACGGCCACCGTTCATCGAGACTGGGTCTCAGGACGTTTGTGGCTGGCTCGCGAATTGCGATCGCCGAATCTCTGACTTTTTTCCCCATTTAGTGCGTCGCCAGGAGCGACTTTGTCTGCGTCAGCAGCCGGTCAGCTTCCGGCTGCACCGGATGCGCGGAGAGAATCTTCAGGAACCCGCTCGCCGCCGACTGCAAAAAACCACGCTGGACCGCACGCTGCGATTCAAGGCGGGCGAGACCCAGGTTTGCCTTAGCAATCAGCATCGTTGCGCTCAGAACCTCTGGATGTGCCATCTCGAATGGGGCTGTGAGCTCGATGGCACGTTTGTAGAGCCGGCGGCGCGTAACTGGATCGAGAGTCCCCTCCTCCGCAAGATCAAAGCAGGTGAACGCCAGCTCTCCCATGCTGGTTGGATCGGCTGGATCGGTGCGATAAAGGGATTCAAATGTGTCCAGGCTCTCGCGCATCTCACGCTCTCCAGCCGCTTTATGCCCGCCTTCAAGATCGATCCTTGCGCGTTGACCCACAATATCGGCACGCTGCGAAACCTCGGAGCGATTGTTGTCCTTAGGCGCTAGCGGCGGCGGAACAGGAGGAGCCATCGCCGAGGCCGCCCGGACGTCATGGATGCTCAACAGAAAGTCGGCGTAAAGATAATGGCAAACCAACTGGTGCTCTGTTTCAACCAGGCTGTGCGCCGCTTCCTCGCGCGAGAGTCGAAGCGACTCCGTGTATAGCGCGCGCGATTCCTCGGTGCGGCCCAGCAGTCCCAGCACGACCGCCCGAGTGAGCGCCTCGCGGTCAAGCTGCTTGGCCGCAAGCGGCCGATTTGCCGGCTTCAAAGCGATCGCCAGCGCATGCATGCGATCAAGCCACCCCAGCGCCGCCACGGGGTCGGCAAAGTTCCACAAGCCGCCGTTGCCTCCTCGATTGTTGGCCAGGTCCCAGGCAATTGAGACCACGGTTGTGAACCCTTCCTTGTCAGGGCCGGCGGCCACAATCGGCTGGCCTAACTCCCATGCTTGCAACCCGAGCTTGTCCGCACGGGACAAGTCGCCGTCGTCCTGTGCAAGGAATCCCATCAAGCGAACGGTCCTGACCATGGTCCCGCGCTGAGCCAGATCATTGGGGTGCTTTTCAAAGAGCCGGTTTTGAATCTCATAGCTGCGGTTCATCGACAACCACGCACCCGCCCGGTCATTCATGTTTGGCTGGGCCACGTCCGCTTGCACCTGGCCTACTTGCATGTATCCGCTCGCAACCTCCCTCGCCAGGTCGTCGTCTCCAATTTGTTCCTGCGACATGGCATCAAGATATTTGAGCGCATTTTTCAAAATGAATGCGCGTACCCCGACGGTTCCTGGTATCTCCTCAAGCATCGGATCAAGGTCAAAGATGTAGCTGTGGGCCAATTGCCGCTCGTCTGCCAGGCGGCGTTCTGCCAGAGCATCGGCGCGCCGTGCAACAACGGCGGCACGCGCCACTGCGGCCACGCTGCAGGCAACCACGATCAGGACCAGGGCGGCGACAGCCAGGCCAGTCCGATTGCGCTGTGCAAACTTTGTCAACCGGTAGCGGAAGCCGTCAGGATGCGCATGCACCGGCTTCGATGCCAGATGTCGCTTCACGTCCTCCGCAAAGGCGAAGACTGTGCCGTAACGGCGATCCGGCTCCTTGCGCAATGCCTTCAGCAGAATCATGTCGAGATCGCCGCGCAAGGCCATCGAAACTTCCGCCTTGGCAGCCTTGCTTGGCAGCAATGCCGCCGCCTCGCAGATGATCTTTGCGGCGTTGATTGCCGACACACCCTCGATCGAGTAAGGGAGCCGTCCCGTGAGCAGTCTGTAAAGCAGGGTAGCCAGGGAAAACACATCGCTCGCCACGCCTAGCGGAAGCCCCTCCGCCTGCTCCGGACTGGCATAGCGCGGCGTCAGAAGCCGGAGGGTCGCCGCCGCCTGATCTGCGCCTGCCTGCCCCTCTGCCAGGACCCGCGAAATGCCAAAATCCAGCAGCCGCGGTTCGCATGATGCGGTTACCAGAATGTTCGCGGGCTTCAGGTCCAGATGCAGCACCAGTTGCTGGTGGGCTGACTGAACAGCATCGGCCACCTTGAGAAAAAGCCTCAGTATGGAGGCCGTGTCCAGTTTCTCTTCCTCACAGTACTGGTCAATCGGCCGTCCCTCAACGTACTCAAGAACAAGAAAGGGCCGTCCCTCCGGCGTTATGCCGCCATCCAGCAACCGGGCGATGCCGGGATGCGAGAGGCGCGCCATAATCTGCCGCTCTTCTTCGAAGCGCTCCACCAGGCGAGGCGTAAAGATGCCTTCTTGCAGAATCTTGAGCGCAACGCGCTGCTGGTAAGCGCCGTCAGCCCGTTCCGCCAGGTAGACCGCACCCATGCCGCCGCTCCCGATCTCTTCGATCAATCGGTAGTCGCCGAGTAATCGCCCCGCGAGGCTGGGTTCTGTTTTGGCTGTGGTCAGGCTCGGCCGATGCGGCTCTGTCGAGAAAATCTCGCCGGCCTCATGCTCGAATGCGAGCAGTTGTTCCGCTTCATCGCGGATCTCTTTGGCGGGAGCCTCCGCGCTCAAATAGGCCGCGCGTTCGCCCGGCGGCAACAACATAGCCGCTTCTACCAGCGCACGAACCTTGGCCCACGTCTCCGGTGTCATCCCTAGCCGTTCTTGAGAAATCCCAGTTGCCTGGTAACAGCATGAAGCGGTATCGAACCCGCTCTGGAAGGGAGGGAGACTCGGCGAAGCACCCAGATCCATGCGGAAGAGAACGATCATACACCTAAAGAGACTTGCTCGGTGCTCCCTGAGGTCCTATTGAGCGGGACCTGCCGCCTTCAAAATATTCTCTTGACTCGTGTCGAGCGGGTCGGTAGGCTCTTGGCGAGTCTACACTTAACCTCCCTGCATCTCCGGTTAAGAATTCTCGGTTTTTCCCCATCCCATCCCATTACATTTCGCAGTGAAGCAGTGTTCAAGTTGAGGTTTCACTCTTAGGCTGTTTTGTTTCGAAAAGGAACTTCCCCGAATCTCCGCGCCGCCCCCCCCGGCGTCAACGCAGTCTCTTTCTCATTTCCCTCCGGGGGTTGATGCCTGGGGCCACCCACTTAGGACTTAGCTCGCCTTGGTGCGCCGACCCAAACGATTCCTGCTTCTCCATTTTGATCCCGGCTCAAGCCTCCCCCGGGAGTTCTGAGGACGTCGACATGGTTTCCCCAATCGCCCGCGCCGCTGAGCGCCTTTTTGTTGCCTTGTCCGGAAGTTCATCACATCAGGTTTCCCGGATCGCCCCGACGAACTCGGCGGCAACCAGGTCTGCGCGGGCCGGGGAAGGCGTGCGGCGTGTGCCTGCCTGGATCCTGCCGGGCGCCATCCTGGCCGCGTGTCTGTTTCCTGCCGGCGCCCACGCGACGACGTTTACTGTCACCACCGCTTCCGGCGCAAGCACGGGCAGCTTAGCCTACGCGCTCGCTCATCTGGCTCCCGGCACGGCCGCGACGACCAACACCATCAACTTCTCTGTCACCGGCACCATCGACCTTAATTTTGGACCGCTTCCCGGCGTCAGCGCCGGCGTAACCATCAACGGGCCCGGGGCGAACCTGCTCACCCTCAAGGGCAACCAGAGTGATAACAGTATTTTCAATATCGGCAGCGCAGATGTAAGTATCTCCGGGCTGACCGTCACAAACGCCGGCTTTAACCCCGTCATCAATGCCGGTCCCGGCGATACGGTCACGGTGACTAATTGCATCTTCACCGATAACTATGACCCCGGCCCCGGCTCCGGTGGCGTCATCTACAACCAGGGCACAATGACGGTGACCGGCAGCACGTTCTCCGGCAACACCGCGAACATAAACGTCCAAGGCGGCGTCATCTACAACCAGGGCGTGATGACGGTGACCAACAGCACCTTCTCCGGCAACTCCGTCGGCAGCGGCGGCCAGGGTGGCGTCATCTATAGCACCGGCCAGCTGACGGTGACCAACAGCACCTTCTATGGGAACTCCATTGGCGCGAACGGCGTGGGCGGCGCCATCCTTATCAAGAGCTTGTACACCGTCCCGACGACGGTGACCAACAGTACGTTCGACGGGAATTCAGTCGGCAACAGCGGCAGTGGCGGGGCCATCTTCAACGATGGCAGTTTATTGACGGTGACCAACAGCATCTTCACCGCCAACTCCGCCGGCGCCAACGGCTTTGGCGGAGGCATCGACACCAGTGGAGGAAGCCTCACCGCCAGCTACGACGACTTCTATAAGAACATTGCCAGTAGCTCCGAGTCGGACTGCGTCGGATGCACCAATCTGACCCACTCCACCTACAGCAATCCCAACCTGCTGCCGCTGGGCAACTACGGCGGGACGACAGAGACCATGGAACTGGGGCCGGGGAGCGCGGCCATTTGCCTGGGACTCAAGGCGGACCTTCCCAACGGGACCACCACCGACCAGCGTGGGTTTGCTCTCGATCCCACCTGCTCCTCGGGTTCGGTGGACGCCGGCGCCGTGCAGACCAACCAGTACGTGGTGACAACGCTGACCGACAAGGTCGATGCGAACCCGGCGTGCGCCAGCGGCACGGGCACCACATGCTCGCTGCGCGATGCCATCGGGCTGGCCAACACCACACCCGGCGATATCACCTTCCTCCCCAGCCTCAGCAGTACCAGCTCACCGGGAATCATCAACCTGGCTGTGGGAACCAACACACCCCTACCCGCGCTCACCGGCCAGATGAACATCCTCGGCCCCGGCGCGAACCAGTTGACCGTCTCCGGGGGCAACTCGGCATCCGTGGGCAGCGTCTTCAGGGTCAACCCCGGCGCAACCGTGACGTTCTACGGTCTGACCATTGCCAACGGAAACAGCCCCAGCACCAGCAGCGGCGGCGGAGGCATCAATAACTCCGGCACGCTGACGGTGATGGCCAGCGCTGTCTCCGGCAATGAGTCGACCGGCACAGGGGGCGACGGCGGCGGCATGTACAACGCCGGTACGCTGGCGCTGATCGGGAGCACGGTCTCAGGCAATACCGCGGAGCACGCCAACCGGGGCGGAGGTATCTACAACTCCGGCACGCTTACGGTTACAAACAGCACCGTCTACGGCAATTCTGTCAATGGTGACGGGGTCTCGGCCGGGGGAGGCGGCATTGACAGTGTTGGTTCGTTCACGCTCACCGGCAGCACCGTCTTCGGCAACTCGGCTGTCTGCACCGGGTGCTCGTATTACGCATTTGGTGGCGGCATCGAAATTGAGAGCGGAGTCGCAATCCTGACATTGAACAACAGTATTGTGGCGGCGAACAGTGTGAGCGGCACCGGTGGCACCTCCTACGCAGACATTGCCTCCACGACTGCTTTCAGCGGCTCGGGTAACGTGGCCTATAACGGTCCCAACGGCACCTCGCCGTATGCAACCACCATACTCAGCCCCTTGCAGTACAACGGCATCGGTGCAACGGTCCAAACGCTGATCCCGCGTCCGGGCAGCCCGGCCATCTGCGCCGGTCTGGTCAGCAACATTCCCTCGGGGACCACGACCGACGAGCGCGGCTATCCCAATTCCACTATCTATTCGGGCTATGCGAGCAATCCGTGCGTGGATGCGGGCGCGGTGCAGACCAACTACACCTCGGTCGGGTTTGTGCAGCAGCCCACCAATACGTTGGTGAATGCGACTATCTCACCATCCCCCACCGCCAAGGTGCTTGAAACCGATACTCTGCTCACCAGCAACAATACTGATGCAGTGAACGGTGTGCCCGTGACGCTAACCTTCAACGGCGCGGGCTCGCTGAGTGGAACGCTTACACAGACTACGAGCGGCGGCGTGGCATCCTACGGCAGCCTTATTCCGACCCATGATGGCGCGAACGACACACTGGAGACGAGCGCGATCACCGTGGTGACCGGAACTGTGCTGCCCGCTGTGACCAGCAGTGGGTTTGAAGTAATTGGGCCGGCCGCAGCGCTGAGTGTGAGCGCGCCTGGCTCGGCCACGGCGGGCGCGCCGTTCTCCCTTACGGTCACGGCGCAGGACTCGGCAGGCAATACGGCCACTGGCTATACCGGCACGGTTTCGTTTGCCAGTTCGGATTCGGGGACCGGACGGGTCGTGCCCGCGAACTACACCTTCACGAGCGGGACCAGCGGCGACAACGGCGTTCACACCTTTACCAACGCCGCAACCCTGGTGACGGCCGGCGCCCGGACGATCACGGCCACTGACACAACCACAACCAGCATCACCGGAATGTCGAGTACGACCGTCAGCGCCGCCGCGCCTTCTGTACTCACGGCAAGCCCAAGTACGCCGCAGCTCGGGTTTGTGAATACGCCTTTCGCCACGCCGTTGACGGTAACCCTGACGGATACGTATGGAAACCCGATCATCGGGACCACGATCACCTTCACGCCCCCGGGTTCCGGGGCCGGCGCGACGCTGACAACGCCTGCCGTGACCAGCGCCGCCGGCCAAACCAGCGTCACGGCCACAGGAAATGGAACAACCGGCTCTTACAGCGTGACAGCCTCCTACAACGGCCTGAGCGCCATCTTCCGGCTCACCAATCAGGCGATTCCCGGCTATGTGGTGAACACCACGGCCGACAGCTACGCTGGGGCTTTCTGCGATACAACGTGCTCCCTCCGCGACGCGCTGGCTGCGTCCGCTTCGGCTGGCGCGGGCAACATCACCTTCAGCTCGACGGCGTTTCCAACCACCAACACGGCAGCCCAGAACACCATCACTCTTGGCAGCACGCTGAACATTCCCTCAAATACCACGATCCAGGGGCTGACCAGCGGCAGCGGGGCCACGCTCACCAACCTGGTGACGGTGAAGGGCGGCAACTTTGACGTCTTCAGTGTTGCCAGTGGCGTGAACAACGCGGCGATTGCGAATATTAGCATCACGTCCAGCACATCCGAGACTCACAACTTGGTCGAGAACGCCGGTACGCTCAGCATCACTTCCAGCTCCATCACCGGCCCGGGCTCCAGCGGCACCAACCGAGGCATCTACAATGACTCGACCGGCACACTGAACCTGACCGCGAGCACTGTTTCGGGAAATTATCTCTATGGTGTCTCGCCGCAGGGCGCCGGTCTCTATATCGCGGGTGGTACTGTAACGATCTCCAACAGCACGGTTCAGGGAAATTATGCGCTCGGCGGTTCTGGTCAAGGACACTATAGCGCGTACGGTGGCGGAGTCTATGTCGCCTCAGGAATCGTCAACTTTTCCAACAGCACCATCACCGGGAACGAATCTGCAGCCGTTAGTGCGTATTACGGTGCGCAGCCCAGCTATGGCGCAGGCATCGACGTAGCCGGCGGCACGGTGACGATCAACAACTCGATCGTGAGCGGAGACAGCGATGCGGCTGAAATTACGGGGAACTACTCGGGCACCGGCAATCTGGTCGGCAACGCAACCAGCCTCTCCTCGCTGGGCAGCTACGGCGGGCCAACGCTGACCGTAATCCCGCTGCCGGGCAGCAACGCCATCTGCGCGGGCTTGACCTCGAAACTTCTATCCGGCGAAACCACCGACCAGCGTGGCTATCCGCTGCAGCCGACCGGCGGCTACTGCCCATCGGCAAATGTGGATATAGGAGCGGTGCAGACCAACTACACCTCGGTCGTCTTTGTTCAGCAGCCCACGAACACCGTGGTGAATACGAGTATTTCGCCTTCGCCGACGGTTCAGCTCCTTGAGACCGACACGCTGCTCAACTCGAATAACATGGATGCGGTGAATGGCGTCTCCGTCACGCTTAGCTATAGCGGCGGGTCGGGCAACATCACGGGTACGCTGGCCCAAACCACCGCAAGCGGAGTGGCCACTTTCAGTGGTCTCAAACCAACCTCGACGGCGACAGGTGTCTCCCTCGCAGTGGGCGCATCGGGCGCCGGTCTGCAAATCATCTCCGGGACCAATCTGAAACAGACGAGCAACACGTTTAACGTCGTGGGCCCGGCGACTCACTTCTCCGTGATCATCCCCTCCACAGCCATTGCGGGCACGCCGATCTCCGTCACCGTTACGGCGCTCGATGCCAACGGCAACACGGCCATCGGCTACACCGGCACGGTGGCAGTCACCACTTCCGACAGCGCAGCCGTGCTGCCCGGCAACCACACGCTAACCAGCGGGGTGGGAACCTTCAGCGTCACGCTGAACACCGTGGGCACCCAGACGGTGACGGCCACCGATACAGTGACAAGCACCATCGCCGGACTCTCGAACACGACCTTTGTCGCAGGCGTAACGGGCGCCCTTACATTCACCGAAAGCTGGCTTGGGCTGCAGCCCGCGACACAGTCAAACGGACCATCCGCCCGTTCCTTCGCGGCGGCCGGGAACTCTCCCGGAGGCCAGATGCTGCTGTTCGGCGGCGCCAACGGAACCAATCTGTTCAATGACACCTGGGCGTGGTCTGGCAATCAGTGGGCACAGCTTAGTCCTGCCAACCATCCAGCGGCGCGTTGGGGAGCCGGAATGGCTCTGGATACACAGCACAACCAAACCATACTCTTTGGCGGGAGTTCCAATGCCGCCGGCACCACGGCACTCGGCGATACCTGGTTCTGGAATGGCACAAGCTGGACTGCGTCGGGCGGGGCCGCGGCAACCGCGCTCATCCAGCCCGCCATGGCCTACGACCCGATTCATGGCCAGACGGTGCTGTTCGGCGGCAGCAACGGTTCCACTACGGTAAACCAAACCTGGCTCTTTGACGGCTCCAACTGGACGCAGGCTTCGCCGTCGAGTTTCGTTCCGGCGCGCTCTGGCGCCGCCATGCTTTATGACGCCGTTCACGGCCAGATCGTGATGTTCGGGGGCGTCAACGCCGGCAACTACATGAACGACACGTGGATCTGGAATGGAACCAACTGGACCCAGCAAAGTCCCGCGACCAACCCGCCAGGCCGCGCCAATGCGGCATTCGTTTACGACCAGCAACACGGTACGGTGATCCTCGGCGGCGGAATCGGCGCTTCAGGAGCGATCAGCGATACCTGGGTTTGGAATGGGAATAACTGGACGAATTTGGGCATTACCGCGCCCTCTGCCCGCTATGGCAGCGCCGCCGCCGATGCCAGGGAGTCCCAGGCCGGCGCGCAGATCTTCCTGTTCGGAGGAACCAACGGAACAACCAATTTAAACGATGGGTGGATCTTTGATGCTCCCATCGTCACGAGCAGTCTGCTTGGCGTCGCCACGACCGGACAAAACTATTCCTACACCATTCCGGTTACCGGCGGAGTTGGGCCTTACACATTTACCCAGGATGGGACGCCGAACTCGTTCTCATCGTATGGATTGAATTTCAATTCAAGCTCGGGTCAGATCTTGGGAACGGTGACAGCGACGGGCGGCCAGCAGATTCCCATCGGCGTCACCATCACCGATGCGCAAGGCTTCACCGCCGATGTGACTTTCACCTTGCCGGTCTACAGCCCGATAGCCGTGCCCAATGTCGTAGGACAGTCGCAGTCGGCTGCCACAACCGCCATTACCAACGCGGTCCTGACGCTCGGAACGGTAACCACCGCACCCAGTGCCACCGTGCCCGCAGGCTACGTCAGCAGCGAGAGCCCCGCGGCCGGAACGCTCGTCAATGCCGGCTCCGCCGTTAACCTGGTCATTTCCAGCGGACCCGTGAATTACACGCTGACCATCTTCTCGAATAACACGGCCTACGGCACCGTCACACCGGCTACCGGCGGCTCGTACCTCATCGGCACGGTCGTTCCGATCACCGCCACGCCTGCCGCGGGATACTTCTTAATCGGCTGGGGCGGCAGCGCGGATATCGCCAACCCTGCAAGCCAAAGCACCACCATCACCATGAACAGTGATGAGTCCATCTATGCCAACTTCGCAGCCATCCCCAACTTTGTGGTGACCACCGCCAACGACGATGCGGGCAGCGAAAATCCCGCCGGCTGCACCACCAGCCCCGAAGGCACATGCACGCTGCGCGACGCGCTACTTGCGGCCCAAAACGCGGATGCGGGCAACATCACCTTCAGCACGGCGGCATTCGGCTCCGGCGCCAACATTACCCTCGGCGATACGCTGTCTGTTCCGTCGAATACCACGATCCAGGGACTGACCAGCGGCAGCGGCGCCACGCTCACCAACCTCGTAACAGTCGCGGGCGGCGGCTCAACGAGCAACTTCCCGGTGTTCACCGTTCTCTCATCGGTCTCGGCCCCCTCCACGATCTCCGGGCTCACAATTACCAACGGATACAGCACCAGCACCAATGCCGGGGGCATCGCACTCGGTTACCAGGCTGGGTTGACGCTGATAAACAGCACAATAACCGGCAACACCGGCGGTGCGCTCTTCAACGATTACGGCGGGACACTGACCGTCATCAACTGCACGATTTCCGGCAATTCAGGATCGTTTGGCGGCATCGTCAATGAACCGGGCGGCATACTCACGGTGAATTCCAGCACCGTCTCCGGCAATAACGGCGGAGGAATCTCCAGCATAGGGACGTCGGTGACGGTAACAGACAGCACCATCACCGGGAACATCGGTAGCTACAGTGGCGGCGGCTTCAACATCGGCAGCGGACCCCTGACTTTGGCCAACACCATCGTGGCGGGCAATACTGCCACTACCAATCCGGATATTGCCGGCACATACACCGACAATGGCGGCAATGTTATCGGCGGAGTGAATGGCGTAACCGCAACCAACGTAAACCTTGCTACCCTGGCCGCCTTCGGTGGCCCCACGAAGACGATGATTCCGCTGCCTGGCAGCGTCGCGATCTGCGCCGGCACAAAGGCCAATGAAACCGCCGCCGGTACTACCACCGATCAGCGCGGCTTCGCGAACACCAACACCACTTACCCTGGCTACTCCACCACCACGCCGTGTGTGGATGCAGGCGCGGTGCAGACCAACTACTCCCTGACCTTTAGCACGCCTCCATCGAGTGTGGTGTTCAATGCGGCAATGAGCCCATCGCCCGCTGTGACTCTGGATGAAAGCTTAGCTCCGTTCATTGTTACCTCCACGCCGCTGCCCACCATCACTATCCCGCTGACGCTGAACGGAAGCGGAACCCTCACGGGCGGCTCGGTTGCGATCACTGACTCCACCGGCATCGCCAGCTACTCCGCACTGAGCATCAATACGATTGCCAGCGGGGACTCAATCGCTGCGAACCTGACCCTCAACGCGAACAGCAGTCCAGCGGCGGCTATCTCCAAGACAAGCGGTAGTTTCAATGTGACCGGCATCGCGCCCGCTATCACCAGCGGCGCGAGCACTACCTTTACCACCAGCACGGCAGGAAGCTTCACGGTCACAACTACAGGCAGTCCGACATCAAGCCTTGCGAAGACGGGCACACTGCCCAGCGGCGTCACGTTCACCGATAACGGGAACGGCACGGCAACCTTGTCTGGTACGCCGGCTGCCGGAACCGGGGGGACCTACTCGCTGAGTATCACAGCCACCAACGGCACAAGTCCAAACGCAACACAAAGCTTCACGCTGACGGTAGACCAGGCACCGGCCATCGGCAGCTCCGCC